>Ga0316230_1003195_pt1 | contig 13141 bp, 18 predicted proteins | sample TBH18025metaG_FD_206004 | JGI IMG/M metagenome (GOLD analysis project Ga0316230, IMG submission 206004) | Freshwater microbial communities from Trout Bog Lake, Wisconsin, USA - TBH18025 | ecosystem: Environmental > Aquatic > Freshwater > Lake > Hypolimnion/Profundal zone | place: USA: Wisconsin...
GTGCCGGAATCAATCCAGTGATTGGGCGGGAGGAGATGGACGCTCCTCCCTGCTCCCCGAACGTCGTTCTTGGGCTTGTACCTTTGGAAGATTTCTCCAGGGGAGCATGCTGGACTCACTGGCGCCTATCAGGCCAGAGGAGAGATTCATCATGTTGAAGAACATCGCAGTTCAGTCCGCCAACCACATCACGTTCGACCAGCTTTCCCTTGAGGAGAAATTCCTGTTGATCGTCTCCACCACTTCTGCCTTCATCGCTTCCGGAAATCTCGATCGCCAACCCCAGAAGGTCCTGATATCCGCCGCCCGCGGTTTATGGAATCAGTCCGACCTCGCCGCATCCGAGCTGTCTGACTTCGACCGCATGTCGGACCGGTTATGTGGATGGCTCAAGGCAAATCGCGCGAACGACCGATAGCTAGACCAGAAATCACGTTTTTTGACAGGAAGCGCCATACTAGACAGGTGCGCATATGACGACGCGCGCCCCTTCTAGTTCCCTCACCTTCCGTCTCTCCGTTCGCGACCGCCAGATCATTCTTTCCGGTTTGAGCTGGATCGTGGCGAATCACCAACTTTGGGTCACCCGGAAACAACTGCCCAATGCCCGCCCCGACCGATCGTGGGCTCCTGTGACTGACGCTGGCGTCTTCCATCAAGAGCTGATGGCCCACGTTCTCGCGCTCCATTCAAGGGTTTTGTCTCTCACTCGAGGTGGACGCTTGTATGCTTTGTCCTCTTCCGATGTCGCCTTCTGCGCTCTCGCCGTCCGGGTCGCTGTCAGACGTCACCGGCATGGACATACAAAGCTCGATGTTCCAAGAGTCTCCAGCACCGCAAAGCGTCTCCTCCGTCGGCTGGAAGCCGTGAGAAAGTGTGCTAAGCGGGCCGAAATCCGGTGGTCAGGCGCAGACCGCTATCGCGAGACCGCCGCCACGTCTCGCAAGTTCATTCAGTGGTTGCGCGTTCACTTTCTGGACTGCCCATGCACGCGGAAGGGTCGCACCCCGGCAACATTTCAATATCGCAGCATCCTGATTGATCAGCTTGTCCAGTGGACTCGGGCCGAATTGATGGAGCGCAAGCAGAAGCCACCAGCCGAAGCCGTCCTTCGCAGGCTCGTTCGACTCGCGCTGCGCTACATCAGGCGCGGCAGGACTCGCACGAGTGTCCGCGACCTAAGCAGTGATCGGCTCTTCGCGGCCAGCTACCTTGCGACCTTTGTGACCATTCGTATGGAAAAACTTGCCGTTAGGGGGACCAATGAAATCTGGCAATATCAAGGCAAACATAAGGAAGCGTAATCGAGTCCGGCGAGTTGAACGTCTGCAGCTCGTTCTACAGGGTCTCGATGCCGGTAAATCCCAGCGAAAGATCGCTAAGGAACTCGGATGCGATGAGGGGACCATTCGCCGGGACATTAAGAAACTCCAGTTGCCCGCTCCCTACCTCAAAGCTGTCGAGAGCGGCGACTCAGCAGAAAAATACCTTCGCGCTATCCGCGCGGGGGCAGCCGCTGCCGATCGCAACGAACGGATTGCCGAGGAATTTGAGACTGGTTGCCATAGTGACGCGCTGACCGAGGTGCTGCTGGAATGGTCGATGGGCAAGGAACTCGCCACCGCCGATGAAGTAATGATCTTTGACATGGCGGAGCGCCGTAACTGGGAAATCGGCGACAAACTGAATGCACCGCGCCGCAATCCGCGCGCGGTGTTTGCACTGTGTGAGGGCGGCGAGCTGCCCAAATCCATGCCGGAGCGGATCGAATTCTATGTTCGCGCTCTGGTTTCCGCTCTGGTCTTGATCGCCCCTGAACGCGTGATTCGCAATCGGGCGATCAATAAGGCGTTGAAAGAAGCTCAGAAATCTGCAAGACGCCCAAGGGCGCCTCGTTCCTGGCATCGCGAGTATACTGTTGAACGCCGACATGTCTAAAATACGTAACGTTCTGCCACGCGATAAGAGGTCGAAGGTCGACCTTGAGCTCTTCGTGCTTGCCCTCGTTCAGCGCGACGTGAACACCCCTTATGCGTTGCTCGCCACCGCGGGCCTTTCTCCTGGCGCGACGCTTCCCGTGCTCACGCGGTTGGAGAAAGCGGGATTCGTGCGGAAGGGAAAACCTGGAGCGAGAGGGCGGATGGAGTTTGAGGTTACGGCCTCTGGGCGCCAACAGCTCAAGGTAGGTTGGCGGCCTTTGCTGGAGTCTCCGGCGCTGGGCGACATCGAGTCGATTCTGCGAACCGTCGCTCTCTCGGTCTTGTCCCAGGCCGACAACCAAATAGTGTTGGACTTTCTGGAGAACGCCCGCGCGGCCAAGACGAAGGATGCGACGCGCCGAAAGAGCGAAGCCAAGGTCGCGAAGGAGTCTCTCTCCGACGAGTCCGACACGGGGCTCTACGCCTGGATGCTGACGACCCAAGCTGCCGCCCGACTGGCAAGCGAGGCAAAGGTCCTCCGACAGCTCGCTTCTGCCATCAAACGACGCAACCGGAAATCGGCTACAACCGCCTGAAAACACGTGCATAAAGGCTCTCACAGCCTTTCCACACATCGTCCCTGTCGTCATATCAGAGAACCATATTCGAAGGCTTAGAAACAAGAAGATGAAAATAATGCTTGACGTATTCAGCAACATGGTTATAACTATATGAAAATGGGGCGCGAACACAGCGCGATGGACTTCTTCGTTCTGGCCACGATCTCCCGTGGCGGATTGCAGAGTCTCTACGAACTGCAACACGGAGTCGAGCTTCAGCCCGGAGGCATTCATCCGGTGTTGAAACGGCTGGAAGAAGATGGCCTCTTGGAGCGATCCGAGCAGCAGAAGCGTCGCCGGCGCTTAATGACAGTAACGAACAGAGGCGAACAGTTTCTGGACGAAGAGTGGCAGGACTGTTTGCGCGATTACCAGGATGTTGAGTCAATCTTGCGGGCGGCAACTGTCGCGATCCTCATGGGACATCGAAACGCTGCGCACGACTACCTGATGGGTGCCGCTGATCACTATGATCAATACCATCCTGAGTCACTTGCCGATCCACAAAGAGCATCGCTCTCGCCGGTAGAGCTCTACTCGTTCATGCGCCGAGAGTGGGAATGCAGTCGCCGCAGGTCTGCGGCCGCCGTGTTGCGCGTGATCGCTGAAAAACTGATGGAAGGAAGACGAAGCTAGTTGTCATTTGTGTTTTCTCGTTTCTATATAGGTGTTTTGTTTTCTCACAACAGTTCTCTTTCGCACAATCTCGCAGAGCAGTAGAGCCTTTAAGGAGAGATCGCATGAAGGATCACATGATCACGCCGTCCTTATGAGCGCCGGGCGAACCCGGCCACCTCGTATGGAGGCAACAGTTGACGCAGTCCCAATTCCAACCCGTCGAGGCTCCAGCCTTGATGGCAATCGCTCCAATTCAGATGCCCGGAGCCAATTTCGGCAGAACGTCCCGCGCACTCGGATACCAGAACCTCACCGCCAGGCAGTTCGCTGAGCGTCTCAACCTGCCGCACACCTGGATCCTTGATTACTCCAGACCTGAATTCTGTGCCGATCCCATCCCATATCTGGCACTCGGCGAGAACAAGCGTTTCCAGTGGGGCAATCCGCAGCTCGCCGCATGGATCGAACGGCACGTCGTCTATCCTTGCCAGATCGCCACTTCTGACACCACAGCCTTCGACTATGAATACCTCGATAGCATTCGGTTCGCTGAGCGCCTGAACGTTTCTGAATCCTGGGACCGTGACCAGGTCCGCAAGCGTGCGTGGGACCCCACGCCGCACGTCCGTTTCGGCAAGCACATCCGTTACCGTTGGGGCAGCCCGGAGTTGGAAAGCTGGGCAGAACGTCGTATCGTGTGTGTCAACAACGGGACGGTGAGCCGGGCTCAAGGAAAGGAGTCCGTGCAATGAAGAGGCCTCGGCGTCACCAAAGCGGTTATGTTTTTCGCAAGGGAAGTTTTTGGTATTTGCGGTACTACGACCACAAGATTCAACCAGACGGCACATTGCAGCAAGTTCAGAGCTGCAAGCAGTTGGTGGAATTCGGTGGCGAGTACCGTTTGAAGAGTTCGGTGCGAGTACTTGCCGACGAGTTTCTCGCCCCGTTCAACAACGGAAAGATGTCACCCACGAGCACGATGACGCTCAATGAGTTCATCGAGCAGCGTTATCTCCCATATGTCGAAGAGGAGAAGGAGCGCAGCACGTTCATGGGTTACAGGAATGCTTACAAACTCCACATCAAGAAGCATGGCGACATTCCACTTCGTGATGTGCGCACGTTTGAGATCGAGCAGATGCTGAAGGCAATCGCGCGCGAGTTCGACCCGGCAACAACCACGATCCAGCACGACAAGCAGTTTCTGTCGGGTGCGTTTCGCTATGCCAAGCGCCAAGGTGTCATCAACACGGAGAATCCTGTGCGTGATGCCGTGCTGCCCAGGTGCAAGGAAAGCAAGGAGACGTGCGCATACACCTTGGAAGATGAGTTGACGATGATTCGCATTCTGCCTGAACCGGCGGCCACAATTGTGGCGCTGGATTCATGGACCGGTCTGCGGAAGGGTGAACTCAGGGGCGCGACATGGGAGAGCTACACCGGCGACATGATCTACGTCGCGAAGTCGGTATGGCGGAACGACGTTAAGGGCCCGAAGACGAGGGCCAGCAGGGCTCCGGTGCCGGTGATTTCGCAACTTGCCGCGAAACTCGATGAGTACCGGATACTTTGTGGCTCACCGAAGACTGGGTGGATGTTCCCGAACCTCAATGGGAAACCACTCGGGCTCGATGGACTCGTCACTGATGTAATCCGGCCAGCGCTGGAGAAGGCTGGAATCGAGTGGCATGGCTGGCACGGATTCCGCAGAGGGCTGGCTTCGAATCTTCATCGTCTGGGAGTCCAGGACAAGGCGATTCAGGCCATCCTTCGGCATTCGAACGTGAGTGTGACACAGCGGGCCTACATCAAAACCGTTGATTCTGATGCAGTTAATGCCATGCAGAAACTCGAACATGCAACCAATATGCAACTGGAGGCTGAAAACAGAAAATCGGCAGGTCGGCTGCCGATCAATTAGATTCTTTGAAGTTGTTTATTTTCAATAACTTAGAAGCTTCTGGCGGAGAGAGGGGGATAGAGTGCCTTCTAGCCGTGGACGGACTTGTAAGCTACTCAAATCATAACCGCTTACAGGTCGCTTCCAGATATCGCCCTTTCCTATCGCTCGAATTTCGCTCGAAATCCAAAAAACAGCTAGGTGGGGCGGTATTAGCCACAAGGGGAACAAGGAGCCCCTATCCAGTGGCAAACAGAACAGTCACCTTACTCAGGTATGCTCACCTCCCGAAGCTTGGTTGGCGTCGGGGCCTAGCGGTCTTTGGCAAGACGGGCAAAGTCACCCCCGATTTCATGTTCATCGGCAAGCGCGGCAACCAGCGCAAAGTACACGCCCCCGATGGCCACTATGAGCTTCGCTATTATGAAGGCCGTCTGCCCCGCTACAAGGCATTGGGCAATGACCCCACCGAGGCGTTCGAAGAACTCAAGAAGTCGCGGAGGGAACTCGAATTCAAGAACTCGGCTAGCGCGGCTGGTTACATCCTGCCTAGCGTGACGCAGCCGAAGCAGAAATCTCTCGCCGACTATGGCCGGGATTTTCTCGAACAGAAGCAGTCGCTCACCCTGCACCCTGACACCAACGATCTCTACACCGTCATCGTAAAGGAATTCCTCCCGGTCTGCGGGAGGACATTCCCGGCAGACGTAACCGAGGCCGATGTCATCCGCTATTGCAACCGCTTGGATGAACGCTACGCCGCCAGAACTCGTGCCACCCGGTACACCAGTCTTCGGGGTTTCCTCTTCTATTGCGGATTGGAGCCCAAGCGGCTCATCACCCCTTCCGTTCACAAGAAGCTGAAGAGCTACGAGAAGAAAAAGGTGCGTATCTATAGCGGCGAGGAAATTCGGAACATTCTGGGCGTCTGCGACCCCTACCATCATGCTCTGTTCATGACGGCACTCTTGACTGGCATGCGTGACGATGAGCTAGCCCACCTCCTCTGGCGAATGGTGGACTTTGAAGCGAACCTCATCCGCCTTGAAGACTACGAAATCGTTCACCGTCGCAGGGTCTTCAAGTTTGAACTGAAGGACGGCGAAGCACGGGACATCCCGCTCTTTCCAGCTCTCCGCGAGGAGCTTCTTCGCTTGCGCAAGACGCGGGGGAAGTCGGTCTTCGTGCTTGGAACCTCACACGATCTTCCCAATGTGAAAATTCTTGACGCTCTGAAGCGCAAGGCGCGGAAGGCTGGCCTCAACTGCGGGATTTGTCTTGGCTGTGCCTCCCGCAAGGAATGCTATCGCTTTCACACTCACTACTTCCGCTCTAGCTTCGCGTCGTATGCACTGGAGCACAATCAGATTGGCAAGGTACAGGCATGGATGGGGCATTCTGACTTGGAGACGCTTTCTAAGTATGTAGGACTCGCTGAGAGTTGCCCTGAATGGCTGGCGAACCTCTACGTGGAATTCAAGGCGGCATTCTCACAAGAGCGCGAGGCAATTCCAGCGTCCATTGTATTTCCGAACATCCCCGTTACAAGCTCCGTTCAATAAGCTGGCGAATAAGGAACGCCCCGGTTAATGCCGGGGCGTTGTCTAATTCATCTTCTTCCTAAGTGAGTCGGCTAAAGCTTTGCCATAGATACGCACGCAAGTTCCGATTTTAAAGCTCGGAATCTTTCCCAGCGCTGCGTGCTTGTATAAAGTCTTCACCGACATGTGCAGCAGGTCGCCGATCTCTTCCACCGTCCATACCGCCCTACCTTCGAGAGTTTCGAATAAGTCCACAGATTCCCTTCCTTCGCTACTCCCGGTTAATACGGCGTCCGAGCTTACTTTCGAAGATAGAAATTCATTGGGAGTTACCTTCAGATTCCTTCCCGGAAACATGTAATAACTTGGATGGCACAGGTATAATAGGAGTGTACAGGAATAACTACCCAGTCACAGAGTCCACTGTGCGGGCTGCCGATAACTCGACAAGGCCAGAGAAGGTTAGACATAACGCACCAGATGCTATCAGCAAGTAATGAAGCACGGGCATCGCGTCTCGCTTCACGGTGCTTTATCTTTCTCGCGCTGGAATCGGTAATTTTTTCTAACGGCTAGGTATAATACTAAAGTAAGGAACAGCTACAGAGTGCACTGTGCAGTTACTGGTGATAAGACGAGGCAGGAGAGGGCTCGACAATGACGAACAAGCAGGTGTCGAAGGAACAAATCATCGTTTTGTCCGAGTTCATGGCTGAACCTAAGAGCTGGTTTGAGAGTCAGGGAATTCATCATAACACGGCGGTACCCGCATCCACGGTTCGCCACCTGTTACTTAACTTTTGGAAGTTAGGCGTACTGGAGCGTGCAGAAGTGTTCGGCGGTTATAGGTACAGACTCTCCCCGAACGCGCAAGCGCAGCCGTACTTTAAACGAGTGCAGGAAGCCGAAGCCGTCATGCGGACATAAGTCTCCCTGAAGTAACGACAAAGGCACAAGCTTTGATTTAAGAGCAATTAAGCTCCCACCGAGGCGCTACAAACCTCGGCGGGTAGACTACGGCCCGAAACCGACTTGTTGGAGAGCAGTTGGCGAGATAGAAAGCGATGGAGAAGCTCATGAAACGTGACATTCCGATTAACGCTCCAATTGACCACTGCGCCAACTGCCACTCCGCGAAACTCTCAACGATGTTGAACACATGCATCGAGTGCGAACAATATCGCCAGCAGTCGAATTCCCCACGGTCGGCAACCACGCTATCTACCAGCGCAGAGGATGACCGACACCACGACCATCCCGAAGAATGCATGTGCGACCACTGCTGGAGCTACCTGCATGAACGCCTTGTGGCGCGTCTTGCTGAGCTGAACGAGTGATCTAAACGTAAGCCTCACCTAAACCACCAACACACAAGTTAAGCAAGACGAACCGAGTGGCCCCGGAGAGCGGTCAGCCACGCGACCGGATGACCGCGCCCTAAAACGGGCAGAAAGGACAGAAAGTGATAGATACGACGATCACAGTAAATGGTATTCCTCTGGGAAAGCTGCTCGGAGCTGAGACGAGCGACGAGGTCGGCATTCGAGAGGAATGGCGCGATGGGCAACTGGTGCATATCTGTCCTCCGGGCGTTGCTCAAGGAGCTTTTGATTTGCGCAACAGAGGTCTCAACATCGAGCTTGAGATCACCTGTTGGCCGAATCCAGATACTGCATTCAGGCTGACAACGGGAGGGGGCGGTGAACCTCAGCGTCTGCATCCGTCCGCTTCTGAGCTTTGGCAAGCTTCTCGGACATGCACGAGCGAGACAGAATTTCAGGCATGGGCAGCTCGATGGCGTGCCGAAGCGCATCGGCTCTCCCGCACAGGGATGGACGCGGCTGCTGTGCCGATCAGGGTTGTGGGTGAGACCCCGCGCAAGACTTTGCCGGGCTCGGCAATCGAGGACGTTGAGCTGCCACGGTTTGAGGAGACTGCATGAACTATGCGTCCTCGGTTCCGGGTTTTAGCGCGTAGTTAAGGAAGTTGCAGGCGCTTCCTAGAACCTTCAAACAGGCTCCAGCATCGTGAGCGGCCAACGAGACTGTTCAGAACCACTGACGCTGCCGCGTCTTCACCCGGACTAATGAACTGTTTCCTAAAGAAAGGATTAGCGGATGTCAGATTGTCAAAAAAATATTGTTCTACGCCTCATAGCAGAGCACGGCGGAATATTGGTGCGTCAGAGAAAGCACCACGTTTACCGCTTTCCGAGTGGGAAGGTGTTCGTTGTCCCCAACACCCCGAGCGACGTCCGCGCATGGCATTCCTCGCTGGCTACGCTGAAGCGCGTCCTCGGGATGCGGCTTGTGCAACACGTTGGTATTCCTCAGGGAAAGAAGAAGCAACAGCCGCACAAGACTGAGACGGTACACACGGTGGCGTGCAAATTCATGGCTAGTGAGGCTGCACCGACTTCCCTTAAGTCCGCGCTTGAGAAGTCTCTGATCGAGCAGGAACACTTCGAGGCGCTGATGCTGGCACAGGGCGTCAGGAAATTGGAGGTTGCATGAGTATCGACATAGCAGAGACGGAACTGGCGAACGAGTTCGCGAGTTTCACACCGGAGGCATTGAAAAAGCACTTTGACGATCTTAACAAGGCGATTCGGGCAAAGGCTGAGCCCGTTAAACAGAATCTTTGCTTGTTGCAAAGCGGGGTGGACGACCTCGTGCCACACCTCGCCGTCATGCAATCGTTCCTGTCACAGCGGGGCAGCGCACGCGATGAGTTCCGCAAGGCACAACTGCCAACGTGGACGACGTGGTTCAAGTCCTTCAATAAGGACACTGGGCTCAACGTGACGCTCCGCGCCGTCCAGAAACACCTCGCTAAGCTGAGAGGGACGCACAAGAGCGAGAAGCCTGACCCTCCCGTCAAACTCTCCGCCAAAAACCAGCGGCGATTACTGACGGTGCACCAGTATGCCAACGAGAGCCTCCTCCTTGGTAATTTCAATCCCACCAACGATGGAAAGCACTTCGTCCATCGATAGAATCCGAGGAGCCTTCTCTGGCTCGATCACCACTTCATCTAGTTCAAGGTTAAAGCGCGGGTCATTCAACTCTGGCTGTGTGAATCCCGGCCATATCTCACCGGGGAATGGCTCGTGATCTTCATTGAGCTTCCGGATGAGGTCGCCGATGGATGGGTCACCGCACCCGCCAGCGAAGCAATGAAAGCCAAAGTGGACACCATCCCAATAGAAGGCGGTCTTCTTGCTGTGCTCGTGGGCATGACCGCAGTAGGGACATTCCGGCGTGACATACCAGTTCGAGCCGTAGTCATCCTCAACTGCTATGTTGAAGTGCTCCCAGAAATCTACCGCTTCAAAGTCCGGAGATGTTTTCAGGTCTTTCTTGCCAGCGGTTGACTTAGACTTCTCCTTCTTACCCTTGGCTGCGACCCATTCACACAGCGCATCGGAGGACTCCACGATGGGGACATCATCCACAGTCTGATAGATAAAGCCGAGCGGATGGGTCGAGCCCGGTGAAATCACCTGTCGGCGATTCTGTTGAGCATCGAACTCATACGGAGCCTTGTAACCAGTCTTCGGGTCAGAATGCAGGGAACGGTTCCCCATCGCCCGGCTGGCGTCGGTCTGCTTAAAGTAATAGTGGAACCTACCGGGTCTGGAACTGACGGTGAAAGTCCGGGGGAACTCAAGGCCAGTTTCACGTTCAAACGCTTCCTTGACGTTGGAGCTATCGTCATCCAGTATCCAGACCGTGTCGGGAGTGGCTACGCTTCCACAGTTACAGTTGTTTCCATACTTCCGAATCCACTCCAACAGAGTGGTCTTCTTGGTGGTGGGATTGAGCTGCCATGCGAAAGGCAGGGGGTTCTTACCCTTGGCAGCAACGATGGTGACGGGAACGCCGCGCTTAATCATGTTGCCCGCCATCTGGCTGAAAGTCAGCCCCACAGCTTCGATCTGCGGAACTTCTACTTGCGGGACTTCTACAAAGGCTGACATTACTTCACCGCCTTGGGCTTACGTCCCGTTGGACGGTGGATGTCATACCGCTTAGCTACTGAGGTAATCCAGCCACGGGATACGCCGAACATAAGAGCAGCGGCTGGGTAGGTGAGCGAGGGTTCATTGCGGAGTGTATCGGCTATCAGCTCGTCTAGCTGGCTCCTGAGGGTCTTGAGGTTAGTTTTACTTAAATCATCCATGAGTTTCCTGCCTGTCTTCTTAATACCCAGCAATTACCGTTCTGCTGGCTTACTAAAGGGATAGGCAGTGATAAATGTTCGAACACTGACATTGCATGATATCGGTGTAAGTACCTAACCGTTCATGGGTTAGACGATAAATGACCAATTAAATCGGAAAGATATCGCTTGATTTATTCTCGATATGTTCCAAGAAAACCAGATGACGCTCTGCGGGCGCAGTCCTCCGTGCCGGACATGAGGTGGTGTGTTCTCGGATAGAAGCCGGGTATGGGTATCGGAAAACCCGTAAGTCGCGTAAGTCAGGCATAAGTCATACATTGACTTATGGACTGTACGCTTCTAATAATATGATTCTAATAGTAGTTATCTATATACTTATATATAATAAGTCAATAAACACCCGGTCTCTATACTGCTTGGATTTCTATTCCCATGTCCGAGTTTGAGCTAAGACTGGGTTGGGTTCCAGTGCGCGGTGGTTGGATTCCAATGCGTGGTACCCACCTATATGCCGATTTGACTTGCGCCGGGGGCTGATCTCCGTAAGTGACTGATATCATGCACATTAACGCGATGAAAAGCATAAGTCATATGGGTGACTTATGCCTGACTTACGGTGCCCAGATTTGACTTATGGCCCAGAGCCGGACAGGATGTCGGGCTTCCACTTGCCGGGCACCACCCACGCCCCCCGACTCCGACGCAGAGAGCGTATTTAAACACCGCCAAATAAATTCCCGCCAGTAATCGAACTCTGCGCAATTTCAAACTCACTAGTGAGAGCAATTCAATTTGCTCACAGCACTCAATTCAGTGAGGTTCATCATGGAATCAGAAGAAATTACAGAAGTTCTGAGCGTAGAAGCGTACCCCATGTGCGGTGTCTACCGCGATGAGTTGCTCAAGAATGAAGCATACCTGAGCGGCGAGATCATTCAGTTATGGGAAGTTCACCGCTGCTACTCAACCGATATAAAAGCCGAGCAGTTTAGACAGCGTGCGCTGGGAAACACGCTCGGACAATTGCTCCATGCCGTTAAACGAATCCTCGTCAGCCCCGGCAGAATGGGAAGGTGGTCTGGCTGGCTCAAGGAGCGCAAGATCAGCCGCGCAACTGCCGACCGCATGGTGAATCGATATGCCGAAGCCTTCAACCTGCTCGGCGAATCTGCTCATGAGTCAACTCCGCCTGAACCCACGGAGATTCAGATCAGCAAATTACTCGCGGACGTCTGGCCCCGGCTGGAAAAAGTTCTGACTACGGAAAGATCGCGTTACGAATTCATGCGCTGCTACCTTTACCGCAGCGGCTTGAATTACGACTGGCGCGATGACGGAATCATGATCTTTGAGCCCGGCCACAGGCCACTGCAGCCCGAGGTCATCACTTCTGAGCCGCAGACAGTAATTGGCGACGGCGAGTATGAGGACGTCCTGTGATGAACCAGATGAGTAGTCTGTACGTCTTCATGCTTTGTGTGATCATCGGCCTCGGCGGCTGGCTTCGAGCTGAAAGCGGGCGGGAGTATGGCTGGCTGGTACTCGGGGCTACCATGGTCGTCCACACCGTGAACTGCATAGGCTACATCTGCCTCCTGCATAACTGAAATATGTCGCGATCATCGCCAAGGAGTTCAGCCATGTTCATTGCCACATTGTTAAAGCCACGCCCACGGGCCACCACCAGCAGTTCCTCCCCAGCCCGTCAGAGCAGAATGCTCCAGCGCCGTGCTATGCGCCCTCGTCATCTGAATTCATCATTCCAAGCAGCCCAGCATATCGTAGCTGCTTCCATGGAATCACTGGCCGACGAGTTCATCCCAGTGGCTCCCGCCATCGCTGATATTGATGTGGTCGATGTCGTGTCCGACCTGCCGTCCCTGCCAGAGGCCACCCAACCTGCGGACATGGGTCCGAATGGTTTCGTTGACTCTGCCGAAGCCGCCTCGGTGGAATCCGTGGATGCCGTGCCGGGCATGACTCCTGTCTGTGCAGACGCTGCCTCTATCGAAGTCGCACCCATGGTACTCATGGAGAAGATCGCCGCCACCCCTTCCGCCACCATCACCGCCACCGCTGAGCCCAACGTTCAGGTGGTGACCGAGATCATCACGGCGGCTCCAGCCATAGGTCCCACAGCAGATACCGTGACCTCAGGTGCGCTTCCGACCACGCCAAAAAAGGTCAAGAATCCTCGTAGAAAACCGGAAAATGAGGGGCTCGGCGGTGGTGCCGTGAAAGCAAAGAAGCCGCGCAGTAAGTCGGGCAAGAAATCGAGCATATCGGGAACGGCTGACCTCACTGCCAGCGACGGGAGGCCGGATTACGCATCGGGAGACACAAGCGGTGCACACAGTC
>Ga0316230_1003203_pt1 | contig 13124 bp, 12 predicted proteins | sample TBH18025metaG_FD_206004 | JGI IMG/M metagenome (GOLD analysis project Ga0316230, IMG submission 206004) | Freshwater microbial communities from Trout Bog Lake, Wisconsin, USA - TBH18025 | ecosystem: Environmental > Aquatic > Freshwater > Lake > Hypolimnion/Profundal zone | place: USA: Wisconsin...
CATGGATGCCCTGATCTCGGCCCCCTGGCGCCAGGAGGAACTTGGTCCCGTGATCACCCGGCTGAGGGAGCTCGCCCATGTTCATTTTGCCGACGAGGAGAACCTGATGGAAAGCGTTGGCTTCGCCGGACTGGCGGAACATCGGGCGGCCCATGCGCTCCTCCTGTTGGAAGCGGATGCTTTTCTTGAACCTTTCGAAGTGGCCTCGGACGGGCCAGGAAACCCCGACCTGGGCACCTTCATGATGGAGTGGATGAACCGCCATCTGATGGAGCTGGACCTGCTCTACGCCCGGTTCATCAAACAGCACCGCATCCAGGATCCGTACGGGAGATAATGGCCATGAAGCGGATCATCATCATCGACGACAACCCCTCGGCAAGAAAGTTCGCTTCGGCCAGTCTCAAGCACCTGGGACACGAACTGGTGGAGGTTGAACCGAACTGCCTGATTTCCGTCCTGAATCAGCTGCATGAACAGCCGCCGGACCTCCTCGTCCTGGACCTGCTCATGCCCGGGTGCCCCGGGCTCAGCGTGCTGCGCTTCTGCCGCGAAGACGAACACCTCCGGAATTTGAAGGTGCTGATCCTGACCTCCCACGGCAGCGCCACGATCGCCCAGGTCCTCCAGCACTTCGGCAACGCCCACTATCTGGCCAAACCGGTGGCCCCGATGGCGCTGGCCAATTGTGTGGAACGGTTCATGGAAGGCACCCTCAAGGTGGATCCGGGCTGGGACCTGTCCTGCCGGGGCACGGTGGCGGTGGTGGACGACAGCCGCCTGTCCCGGGCCTTCCACTGCAGTTGTATGCGCAAACATGGTTTCCGGGCCGTGGAGGTCGAACCCACCGATCTCGTTTCCACCCGCCGCGCGATCGAGGATCTGAACCCGGACCTCGTGCTTCTGGACTACCTCATGCCCACCTTCAACGGCGAGCAGCTGCTCCGGACGATGCGCACCGTCAAGGCGCTCCGGGACACCCCGGTCCTGATCATCACCGCCCACAAGAACCTCCTGGCTGAGACCCAGATGGATGATCTCTCAGGGATCGACGTCATGTTCAAGCCGGTCCATGCCGAGGAGCTTCTGCAAGGCGTGGAGGCCATCCTGGGACTCCCCTGAACGCTTGCGAAAAGACTTGCCCCTTCGCGCGGGCACGGCTATGTTGATCTCGTTTCGCCGTGGTCCGTCCCGAAGGGAGATTGCCATGGTCCTCACCCACGCTCCCCAGATCCGGGCCCTGGCCCAAGACCTCCTGGACCGCCACGGGCGGGATCCCCTCAACCTCCTGCAGATCCTCGTCGAGGTCCAGGAGGTGTGCCATTGCGTGCCGCCCGCGGCCCAGGACGTGCTGGGGCCCGCGCTGTTCGGCTCCGACCGGCTGCGCCTGCCTGCGCTGCTGCGGTTCTACAGCTTCCTCAGCGAGACCTACCAGGGGGAGTACGTCATCCTCCTCAGCGACAACATCACGGACCAGATGCTGGGCAGCCGCGCCCTGGGGGACCACCTGTGCAGCCGCCTGGGCGTGAAGCCGGGACGTGTGCGCGCCGATGGCCGGGTGAGCGTCAACTACACCTCCTGCACCGGCATGTGCGACCAGGGCCCGGCCGCCCTCATCAACGGCCTGGCGGTGACCCGGCTCACCCGGGAGCGCATGGACCGGATCACCGAGCTCATCAACGCGCGCAAGCCCCTGCCGCTCTGGCCGCGGGAGTATTTCGCGGTCGCGGAGAACCTGCGCCGCTCCGACGCCCTCCTGCGCCACCCCGTGCCCCCGGGCGCCGCGCTGCGGGCCTGCCTCGGCCGGGGCGCCGAAGCGACCCTGCAGGAACTCTACCGCTCGGACCTGAGGGGACGCGGCGGCGCCGGCTTCAAGACCGCCATCAAGTGGGACACGGCCCGCAAGGTCCCGGCCCGCGGACGCTTCATCCTCTGCAACGCCGACGAGGGCGAGCCGGGCACCTTCAAGGACCGGCTCCTGCTCCAGCGCTACGCCGACCTCGTCATCGAGGGCATGACCCTCGCGGGCTTCGTGGTGGGCGCGCGGGAGGGCATCCTGTACGTGCGCGGGGAATACCGGTTCCTGCGCGAGCACCTGGAAGGCGTGCTGGAACGGCGCCGGGTCCAGGGACTCCTGGGGGAGGGCCTGCTCGGCAGCAGCTTCGGGTTCGACGTGCGGCTCCACTGGGGGGCCGGGGCCTACATCTGCGGGATGGAGACGGCCATGATCGAGAGCATGGAAGGCAAGCGCGGCATTCCCCGCAAGCGCTTCCCCCTGCCCGTGGAGGCGGGCTACCGCGGCGAGCCTTCGATCGTGAACAACGTGGAGACCTTCGCCGCCGCGGCCCACATCGGCCTGCACGGCGGCCAGCGCTTCGCCCGGCACGGCACGCCGGACTCGACCGGCACCAAGCTCTTCTGCGTCTCCGGCGACTGCGAGCGCCCCGGCATCTACGAATACCCCTGGGGCGTCAGCTGCCGGGAGGTCCTGCGCGACTGCGGCGCCCGGAACCCCCAGTATCTCCAGGTCAGCGGCCCCTCCGGCAGCACCGTCCCCGCGCGCGAATTCGACCGCCGCCTGGCCCTGGAGGACCTGCCCACCGTCGGCACCGTCATGGTCTTCGGCCCGGACCGGGACCTGTTCGCCATGACGCGCAACTTCGCGCGCTTCTTCCGGCACGAGAGCTGCGGCCTGTGCACGCCCTGCCGGGTGGGCACCACCCTCCTGGCGGACCTGGTCGACAAGTTCGAGGCGGGCCTGGGCAGCCCCTCGGACCTCAAGGAAATCCGCCACCTGGCCGCCGTCCTGACCACCATGTCCCACTGCGGCCTGGGCCAGACCGCGGCGTGCCATCTCACGGATGCCCTCGACAAGTTCCCCCGCGCCTTCGAGGCCCGCATGCAGCACGACACCTTCGAACCCGCCTTCAGCCTGGACGAGGCCCTGGCCGAAGCCCGCGCCCTCACCGGCCGCGACGACCCCGACGCCCATCTCTGACGGCCCCCGGGACTACAGGGTCCGCGGGATCTGGGAGCTGTGGTGCTGGAGGATGGGGGCGTCGGAGGCGAGGTTGAGGAAGAAGCTGAACCGCGCCTCGAAGCTCAGCAGCTCGCCTTCCACGGCGAAGCGCCAGCAGTAGATGCCGCAGGCGGTGTAGAGGTCGCCCTGCACCGGCTGGACCGAGAGCGTGTTCTCGTGCAGGGCGATGCTGAGTTCCTCCCGGTCGATGAGGTTCTTGAAATACTTCTGGATCTTCTCGGGGGTGTTGAGGAGCCGGTTGGAGAAGGTCGGGATCATGATGGCCCTGGCGTCGTACAGGGCGACCAGGCCTTCCATGTTCCGCTTGTTGATATGGGACATCCACGATGCCACCACCTCTTCGGGGGTTCTGCTCATGAGGTCACTTCCTTGCGTGATGAGGCTGCGGTCCGAAGCCCCCATGGTACGCCCGTACCCCGCCGGGGCGCAATCGGTCACGGCGCCGCCTCGAGGGTGAAGAAGAGCGTGGTCCCCTCGCCGGGCGCGGAGCGGGCCCAGATGCGGCCTCCGTGGCGCTTGACGACCCGGTCCGCGAGGGCCAGGCCGATCCCGGTCCCGGGAAATTCGGCCCCGTGGTGCAGGCGCTGGAAGGGTTCGAAGATCCGCCCCGCCCACGCCATGGCGAAGCCCACGCCGTTGTCCCGGACGAAGAACACGTCGGGCGTCCCGGGTTCCTTTCCCACCTCGATCCGGGCCTCGGCCTGCCGGGCGGTGAATTTCCAGGCGTTGCCCACCAGGTTGCCCATGAGCATGCGCAGGAGCCGAACATCGCCCAGGGCCGGGAGGCTGGCCGCCAGGCTGAGCTCGACGGCCCGGCCGGGTTCGGCCTCCTCGAGGTCGCCGACCACCTCGCGGGTGATGGCCGCGAGGTCCACGGGCGCCGGCGCGAAGTCCTCCTGCCCGATCCGGGCCAGGCGCAGCAGGTCGTCGAGGATCCGGGCCATGCGGCGGGCACCGGCGTGGATGCGCCGGAGGTAGTCGTCCCGTTTGGCCTCGGCCAGGGCGGGGCCCTCCTGCAGCAGGAACTCCGCGAAGCCCCCCAGCACGCGCAGGGGGGCGCGGAGATCGTGGGAGGCGCCGTAGGCGAAGGCCTCCAGATCCTGGTTCGCGCTTTCCAGCTGGCGGGTGCGCAGGGCGACCCGGGCCTCCAGGTCCTCGTTCAGCTCCCGGAGGGCCTCCTCCAGGGCCTTGCGCGGGGTGATGTCCACGATGTCGGTGACGAAGTACAGGGGCTGACCCTGGGCGTCCCGGACCATCACGGTGCTCATGTCCCCCCAGACGCTGTGGCCGTCCTTGTGGAGGTACCGCTTGGCGCGGCGGTGCCCGGTGGCCTCGCCCGCGTGCATCGAGGCGATGAAGGGAAGCGTGGCCGCCCAGTCCTCCGGGTGGGTGAAGTCCTCGAGGGACCTGCCTTCGAGCTCCTCCTTTTCGTACCCCAGCATCCGGCAGTAGGCCTCGTTGACCCGCAGCAGGCGCCCGTCGGGCGAGTTGATGGACTTGGCGGCGATCGCGCGCTCGAAGGAGGCCCGGAACAGCTCCTCGCTGGCGCGCAGCTCGGCCTCGGCCGCGATCCGCCGCCGCCCGTCGGCCATCTTGTCCAGGGCGAACCCGAGATCCCGCGCCAGGCTGTCCAGCAGCTCCACCCGCTCGGTCTGGAAGAAGGCGGGAACCTGGGAATACAGCACGACCACGGCCACCACCCGCCCGCCCTCGAACACGGGAAAGGTCGCGCTGGTGCACAGGCCGAAGGGGGCGGCCCGCTCCCGCCAGGGCGCGACGACGGGATCCTCCGCCCAGTCGTGCACCACGACCGTCCGCGCTTCCCGGAAGGCGATGGCCGTGGGGCCGGGGGACGCGGGGGGGGCCGGAGCCAGGGGGATCTCCAGCCCCCGGGCGTAGGCCAGGCCCGGGCCGTGGGCCGCGGCCACCTTGACCAGGGCGCCGGCGGCGTCCGGAAGTCCGATCCAGGCCAGGTCGAAGCGGGCGAATTCGACGAGGATCCGGACGGCCTCCCCGAAGAGTTCGGCCCGGGTCGAGGCCCGCACGATGAGCTGGCTGACCTGGCTGAGCGTGGCGTACAGGCTGGTCAGGTCGCTGATCCTTTCCGCGGCGCGCCGGCGCTCCGTGTCGTCCAGGGTGATCTTGAGGAAGCCGGTCAGGCGCCGGTGCTCGTCCCGGATGGGGGTCACGGTGACCATCGCCCAGAACTGCGAGCCGTCCCGGCGCACGCGCCAGCCTTCGTCGATGGCCAGCCCTTCGGTCCGGGCCCGCCGCAGGAGGGCCTCGGGCCGGCCCGCGGCCTGGGCCTCCGCGGGGTAGAAGCACGCGAAGTTCCGGCCGAGGATCTCCTTCGCCTCGTACCGGTTGATGACCTCGGCCCCGGGATTCCACGTGGTCACCCGCCCCTCGGCATCCAGGTGGATGATGGCGTGGGTCGTGGCCTGCTCGACCATGCGCCGGTACAGGGCTTCCGTGGCGGTCAGCGCCCGGCGGAACCGCTGGCGCCGCCCCACGACCTTGCGGACCACCCTCGCCTCGTGGCGTTCGTCCCCGGCCATCGGCGCCGCCTCCCCTACTCCGCCCGCAACAGGCAGGGTGAGCCCCAGAAGGCCAGCATGCCGGTCACCAGGTCCACCAGGTCCCGGAAGGCCAGCGGCTTGCGCAGCAGGGCGTTGGCGCCGTCCGCGTAGACCCGGCCCACGTCGCCGGGCAGCTCCGAGGAGGTCAGGACCAGCACCGGCACGCCCCGGGTGCCGGGCCCGGCCTTCAGGGCCCTGAGCACCTCGTCCCCCGTCATGCCGGGCAGCTTGAGGTCGAGGATCACCAGCAGCAGCGGACCCCGGACCGAAGGGTCGTCGGCCGCCGTCGCCGCGGCCAGCGCCAGGGCCTCCCCGCCTTCCGCGGCCACCAGCAGTTCGCAGTGCGGATCGACCTTCTGGAAGGCGAGGCGCATCAATTCAGCTTCGTCAGGGTCATCCTCGAGCAGGAGAACCAAAGGTCGCTTCATGGGCATCCCGGAAGGTCGCGAAGGGCGCGGAGCAGGATCATCCCGCGCGGGCCCGGAAAATGAAATTGAAGAATTAAAGTAGGGCCGCGTCGGCCAGCCGCCCCAGATCGGAGCTGCCCTGGGCGTTGGCGAGGAACTTGGCCAGCGCCTCCACCAGCGCGGCCTGGACGGACCCCGGCACCAGGGGCAGGAGGTCGGCGCCGGCGGCCACGGCCAGGAGCTGGTGGCTGTGGTTGAAGGACGGGTCGTTGAGGCTCGCGGCCTCCGCCAGCACCCGCAGCACCGCCCCGGGACCGTCCGCCGCCCCGAGGGCGCCGGCCAGGAACATCGCCTGGGGGGGCTCGCCGTCCAGCACGGCCTCCAGCAGGGCGGCGCCCGGCTCGGCCACGGGGGTCCTCGGCGGCACGGGCCCCGGGCGTTCCTCCTCCTCCCCGGTGGGGAAGAGGTTCACCAGGGCCGCGGCCTGCACCCAGGTGGCCGCGGCGGGGGCGAAGCCCTCCGCCGCGTCCAGGCCCACGGCGGCGAGGAAGGCGAAGGTCCAGGCCGTCCGGCCCTCCAGGTCCCGGCGGGCGTCCAGCTGCTTCTCGGCGGCGGCCGCCACCAGCATGGCCAGGAGCTCGCCGCTGCCGCCCGGGGCCACCACCCGGCCGGTGAAGTGGTCCAGGAGGTCCACCAGGCCCGAGTCGCAGATCTCCCGCACCCCGGCCCGGCGCGCCGGGCCTTCCGGCGCGGCGGGCCCGAACGGCACGGGCGGCGCGTCGCCGAGGCGGCGCGCGGCCCGGTCATGCCAGAAGGTGTCGCGCGGCTCGACGGCCCCGAGCCAGGCCGTCAGGGCCAGCAGCAGCCGGGTGGCGGAGGGCTGCCCCAGGGTGCGGGCCAGGCGCGCCAGCCCCCGCGCCATGACGGCCTTGTGGCCCACGTTGGCCATGTCGGGCTCCACCCAGCGGCCCAGGCGCCGGAAGGCGTCGGCGTCCGGCGCGAGCGCCAGGGCCTCGCCCCAGGCGATGGCGGGCCGGTGCCCGCGCAGGGCCATCTCCAGGTTGCCCCAGTGGCCGCTGCCCTGGCCCACGGCGGCCAGCCCCTGCCCCTTGGGGCTGCGGACCTCCAGGGCGAAGGCGTGGAGCTGGGTGGCCAGGAGCCGCAGGAAGCTGGAAGGCGCCAGGAGGGGCTCCAGCCGGAACACCGCGTCGAGCCCCAGCAGGCCGTGGGGGACGTGGGGAAGGTAGGCGGCCCAGTCCACGGCGGGCAGCAGGTGCTGAACCGCCTCGCCGGCCGCGGCCCGGGCCGCCGCGGACGGGGCGCCCTCCTCCCGGAGCCGCTGGGCGAAGGCCCGGTAGAACCCTTCGGAAGGCCGCTCCAGCTCCGCCAGCCACGTCGTCGCCATATCCAAGCCTCCAGGGCCCCATGTTACAGCAGGGACCCGGCGGCGCGCGGGCAGGGCCTGCGCGCCCCCGCTCACAGCGGTATCCCCCAGGCCTCGCACACGATCCGGCTCCAGTGGTGATCCCACGCCCGCTGCCACACCACCGTGCCCTCGGCCAGCTTGCTCTCCGCCAGCCGCCCGGCCAGGGCCGCCTTCAGGGGGACGGCCTCGGCTCCCAGGCGCGCCTCGGCCTGGGCCGCCAGCTCCTTGAAGGCCTTGCGCTGCGCGTCGAAGTGGTCCAGGAAGCCCGGCGCGTCCGGAGACGGAGCCCCGGCCTGGCTCCGCTTCCAGGCTTCATAGAGCGCCCGCACCCGGGGATCCGAGCGCAGCGGCTCCTTCACCCGCTCCCATTCCGCGCCGCCCTCGGGCGCCCCGGCCCCGGCGCGCCGCAGGGCCGCCTGCAGCTGCGCGGCCTTGGCCACGTCCTTGGCGAGGTGGGAAAGGGCCACGAAGGTGCGCGCCCCGGGCCGTTTCCGCCGGCGCTCGAAGTAGGCCTCCATGGCCCCGACGATGGCCTCCGCGGGCACCCCCTCCCCCGCCCAGACCTGGAGCTGGAGGAAGTCCTCCCGGCTCATGAAGGCCGCGCGCCCGTGCAGGTGGAAGGCCCATTCCCCCTCCACCCAGTCCAGCTCCTCCCGCGTGTAGGGCGTGGCCATCGTCACGGGTTCCGCTTGGGGACGAGGATCGCCCCGTCCGCCAGGTGCAAGGCCGTGCCGTCATAGGACGCGATGTCCTCCGGGGCGATCTCCGCGCGGGCGATGCCCCTGAGGTTGAACAGGCCCTCGGCCCTGGCCGCGCCCGTGCGGTCGTCGGAGATGCGGATCCGCCAGCCGTCCCGGTCCTTGGGACCGATGACCACGAAGACGCCGCCCTGCCGGTCGCCCACCCAGAAGGCTTCCGGGGCCACGCCCGCCGGCTTGCGGGGCGCCCGGGGGGCGCAGCCCGCCATAACGGCCAAGAGCGCCAATACCCATAACGGTCCCCGTCGTTTCATACCGCCCCCTTGCTACTGGATTCTAGCGCCATGAGGTTAGACTAGGGCAGGGAGCGCACTGTGCCTATCCGCGAACAGATCCGAATCAAGAGCCGGCGAGAGATCGACAAGCTGCGGGAGGCCGGGCGCCTCGCGGCCAATGCCCTGCGGGTGGCGGCCCGGGCCGCCAGGCCCGGGGTCTCCCTCCTGGAGATCGACAAGGTGGCCGAGCACTACATCCGCAAGGAAGGCGGCGTCCCCAACTTCAAGGGCTACCACGGCTTCCCCGCCACCCTCTGCCTGTCGGTGAACGACCGGGTGGTGCACGGCATCCCCAACAACTACGTCCTGAAGAGCGGGGACATCATCGCCATCGACTGCGGCGCCAAGCTGGACGGCTTCCACGGCGACACCTGCCTGTCGGTCGGCGTGGGCCAGGTGAGCGAGGAGGCCCGGCTGCTGCTCCAGGCCACCCAGCTGGCCATGTTCAAGGGGATCGAGTACTGCCGCGTCGGCTACCGCCTGGGCGACATGGCCACCGCCGTGCAGACCTTCGGCGAGGAACGGGGCTACAGCATCGTGCGCGAGTACATCGGCCACGGCATCGGCCGGGACCTGCACGAGGACCCCCAGGTGGTCTACGCCGACGTGCGCCCCGGCACGGGCTTCCGCATGGAGGTCGGCATGACCATCACCATCGAGCCCATCTTCAACCTGGGCACCCACCGCTGCCTGGTGGAGCCCGACGGGTGGACGGTGCGCACCGCCGACGGGGCCCTCAGCGCCCAGTTCGAGCACGCCGTGGCCATCACCAAGGACGGCCCCGTCATCCTCAGCATGCCCGACCCCGAGTTCGAGCTGGAAGATGGCTTCTGAACGGGGCGCCTGGCTCCTTTTGATGATCGAGGCACTGCGATGAAGGTAGAGGCGCCCGCCAAGCTGAACCGCTTCCTGGCCGTCCTGGGACGCTTCGGCGACGGCTTCCACGAGCTGGAGCTGGTGACGACGGTCCTGGAAGGGGTGGCGGGGCTCACGGACACGCTGGAAGCCGAACCGGCCGAGGTCCTGGCCATGGCCCTGACCGGCCCCATGGCCACGGGGCTCACGGCCGACGAGGGCAACCTGGTGCTGAAGGCCTGGCGGCTCCTGGAGCGCGAAGCCGGACGCCCCCTCCCGGCCCGCCTGACCCTGGACAAGCGCATCCCCCACGGGGCCGGCCTGGGCGGCGGCTCCAGCGACGCCGCGGCCGCCCTGAGGCTGGGCGACGCCCTGTTCGGCCTGGGCCTGTCCCGGGCCACCCTGCTGCGCCTGGGCGCGGAGCTCGGCAGCGACGTGCCCCTGTTCCTCCTGGGCGGCACCGTGCTCGGCCTGGGCCGGGGCGAGCGGGTCTACCCCCTGCGGCCCGTGCCCCTGGAGCCCATCCTGCTGGTCCATCCGGGCCTCCACATCAGCACCCCCAGCGTGTTCAAGTCCATCTCGCAGGTGGGCTACCCCTTCCCCGCCCCCTGCCCCAGCCTGCCCGAAGGCGAGGCGCCCCCCTGGCGCAACGACCTCGCGGGCGCGGCCACCTGGGTCTGCCCCGCCCTCGCCGAGGTCCGGGCCGCGCTGGTGGAGACCGGCGGCGAGCCGCTCCTGTGCGGCTCCGGGAGCTGCTGGGCGGCGCGCTATCCGGACGCCGCGGCCCGCGACGCGGCCCTGGCCGCGGTGTCGGCCGCGCACCCGCGGTGGACCTGCTGGGCCGTGGGCGGGTGAGGCGATGCGGCGTGGCCGGATGGCCCCGGACCTCGTATCCTGGAATGACCAAGCGACCCGGTAGGGATTTGAAAGGATGCACCCGCACATGCCCCCCGAACTGGCTCTGACCGCCCGCAACCTGCGCAAGCAGTATCCCAAGGTGCTCGCCGTGGACGGCCTGGACCTGGACGTCCGCCGGGGCGAAGTGTTCGGGCTTCTGGGCCCCAACGGCGCCGGCAAGACCACCACCCTGGAGATGCTGGAAGGGCTCACCCCCATGGACGGCGGGGAGATCGAGGTGCTGGGCCTGGACTGGCGCAGGGACGGCGCGGCCATCCGCGCCCGCATCGGGGTCCAGCTGCAGAGCACCAGCCTCTTCAACAAGATCACGCCCCGGGAGGCGCTCGAGCTCTACGGCAGCTACTATCCCCGGTGCCTGTCGGCCGACGCGCTGCTGGACCTGGTCCAGCTCACGGACAAGGCCGACGCCTACCACGTCACCCTCTCCGGCGGCCAGATGCAGCGGCTGGCCCTGGCCCTGGCCCTGGTGAACGATCCGGAACTGGTGTTCCTGGACGAGCCCACCACCGGCCTGGATCCCCAGGCGCGCCGGGGCCTCTGGGACGTGGTCCGCCGGATCAAGGCCGAAGGCCGGACGGTGATCCTCACCACCCACTACATGGACGAGGCCGAGGTGCTCTGCGACCGCCTGGCCATCATCGACCACGGCAAGGTGCTGACCCAGGGCACACCCATGGGCCTCATCCAGGAGCTGGCCATCCCCAGCGTCGTGGAACTCACCTTCGCCGCCGGCGAGCCGGACCCCGCGCCCTTCGCCCAGCGGCTCGGCCAGGCCGTGACCGCCCGCGCCGGCATCTGGGAGATTCCCACCTTCGACCCCAAGGCCCTCCTGCCGGGCCTCCTGGAAGCCGCCGAGGCCTCGGCCGTCCCCTACCAGCAGATCCACGTGCGCAGGGCCACCCTGGAGGACGTGTTCCTCCACCTTACCGGCCGCAGCCTGAGGGACTAGCCCATGCTCCTGTACCGCCAGTTCGTCATGGAATGGAAACTGTTCGCCCGGGACCGGGCCGCCATGTTCTGGACCTTCGCCTTCCCCATGCTCCTGCTCGCGGGCTTCGGCACGATCTTCCGGTCGGGCTCGGCCCCGGCGGTCACCCTGGTGGCCGCGGGCGGCGCGGCCCGCACGCCGCTGGCCCAGGCCCTCGCCACGACCCCGGTGAAGGTCCTGGCCCTGGAGGGGCCCGAGGCCGAAGCGCGGTGGCGCAAGGGCGAGACCAGCGCCGAGCTGGAGGAGTCCGGCGGCGGCCTGCGCCTGCGGGTCAACACCTACCTCATGGCCCAGGGCCAGATGGCGGCCCAGATCGTGCAGCAGACCAGCCTCGCCGGCCAGGTCCGGGCGCGCGGGGGGGAGCCGACGTGGCTGCCCGTCAGCATGGAAAGCCCCGGCCACGCCACCTCCGCCAACTACGCGGCCTTCCTCCTGCCCGGCCTGCTGGGCCTGAACCTGCTCAGCATGGGGCTGTTCAGCGTCGGGATGGTGAACGTGTCCTACCGGGAGAAGGGCAAGTTCCGGCGCCTGGCCGTGACCCCGCTGCCCAAGTGGATCTTCCTGGCCGGCCAGGTGCTGCACCGGCTGACGGTGACCTTCCTGCAATCGGCCTTCATGCTGGCCCTGGGCTATTTCGCCTTCGACATCCGGAACCAGGGCTCGTACCTGCTGCTGGCCGGGGTCATGGCCTGGGGCACCGCCTGCTTCATGGCCATGGGGTTCGCCCTGGCCAGCTTCGCCCAGACGTCGGAGGGCTACGCGGCCATCTCGAACGTCTTCTTCTTCCCCATGATGTTTCTTTCGGGGGTCTACTTCACCCTGGATTCCGCGCCGAAGTGGATGCAGCAGGGGGTGGTGGTGCTGCCCCTGTCCCCGTACCTGAAGGCGCTGCGGGCGGTCTTCAACGACGGGGCGGACCTTTCGGGGCACGGGGTCGGGATGGCGGTGGTGGGCGTGTGGACCGCGGGGTGCTTCCTGCTGGCCGTGAAACGGTTCAAATGGGCATAATGCACCTGCCCTCCTTTTCTCAGCGACCTCAGGGCTTTATTTTGGGTCCCGGGGTGGATTGACGCACCGTTCCAGCGCGTCGACCCACCCCAGGACCTAAATCAAATCGCTGAGAAAAGCCCCTGGACCCCCCAAACGATGCCCCATCCCGTCCGCGCACGCATCCTCCTCGCCCTGGCCCTTCTGCTGGCGGGCTGCGCGCGTCCCCCCCAGAGCGCCCCCCCGCGCCCGTCCCACGCCGCCCTGCCCCGCCTCGGCTTCACCATCCAGGCCGGCGCCTTCGCCCAGGTGGAGCACGCCGCCCGGCTCGCCGAGGCCCTCCAGGCCAAGGGCCTGAACGCGGTCTACTACCAGGCCAGGCCGGGCCTGTTCCGGGTCCGGTTCGGCGACTTCCGCACCCGCGAGGCCGCTCGGGAGGCTGCGGTCGCCCTGAAGGCCGCGGGCACCCTCGAGGTGTTCCAGATCGTGGCCCCCGAGGAGCCCTCCCTGCCCCGCCCCGCGCCCCAGGATGAGCGCGGCCTCCGGGCCAACCTGGTGGAGACCGCCCGCACCTACCTGGGCGTCCCCTACCTGTGGGGCGGGACGACCCGTCGGGGCTTCGACTGCAGCGGTCTGGCCATGGCGGTCTACCGCCTCAACGGCCTGCGGCTGCCCCGCAGTTCCCGCGAGCAGTTCGCCGCGGGCACCCCCGTGAGCCTGGACCAGCTCCGGCCTGGAGACCTGCTCTTCTTTTCCCCCGGGCACCACAGCGAGGTCTCCCACGTGGCCATCTACCTGGGCGACGACACCCTCGTCCATGCCTCAAGCCATGGCCGGCGCATCGCCATGGACCGGCTGTCGGGCGCCTACTTCCGCGACGCCTTCGTGGGG
>Ga0316230_1003208_pt1 | contig 13112 bp, 11 predicted proteins | sample TBH18025metaG_FD_206004 | JGI IMG/M metagenome (GOLD analysis project Ga0316230, IMG submission 206004) | Freshwater microbial communities from Trout Bog Lake, Wisconsin, USA - TBH18025 | ecosystem: Environmental > Aquatic > Freshwater > Lake > Hypolimnion/Profundal zone | place: USA: Wisconsin...
GCCGGTGCGCTTCGGTTCCCGCCCCGCCGCCCGCGCCAAGGTTGCCGTGGCCAAGCCGGCCGCCAAGCCGGCCATGGACCCCTGGGCCGGGGAAGCGGAAACCCCGGCGGCGGTGGCCAGCGTCAAGATCACCCCCCGGCGCCCGGCCGGCAAGAACGCCGGCACCCCCATGGCGCGCAACACGGGTCCCTGGAAGCCCGCGGCCCGGCCCAAATCCGGCCCCCGGCCGGAAAAAGCCCCGGTGGCCAAGGCGGCGCCGCGCGCCTCGGCCTCCGGCCTGAAGCCCAGGACCAAGGCCCCCACCGGCGAGCGCCTGCAGAAGATCCTGGCCGCGGCCGGGGTGGCTTCGCGCCGGGCCTGCGAAGCGATCATCCTGGAGGGCCGGGTCCAGGTGAACGGCGTCACCGTGACCGAACTGGGCACCCGGGCGGATCCGCGCCGGGACGACATCACCCTGGACTTCCAGCCCATCGCCAAGGAGGAACTGGTCTACCTCCTGCTGAACAAGCCCAAGGGCTACGTGACCACGGTGAAGGACAACGAGGGCCGGCCCACGGTGATGGCGCTGATCCACGGCATCGGCGCCCGGGTCTACCCGGTGGGCCGGCTGGATTTCAATTCCGAGGGGATGCTGCTGCTGACCAATGACGGCGCCATGGCCCAGCGGCTCATGGCCCCGGAATTCCACGTGGCCAAGGTCTACCTGGCCAAGGTGCACCGCATGCCCAATCCGGAGACCCTGGACGAATTCCGCGCCGGCTTCCGGCTCGACGGGCGCAAGCTGAAGCCCTGCGGCATCGAGGTGGCGGAAAAGGGCGAGAACCCCTGGCTGATGGTGACCCTCATCGAGGGCAAGAACCAGCAGATCCGCCGCATGTTCGCCGCGGTGGGACACCCGGTGTCCAAGCTGCGCCGGATCCAGTTCGGCCCGCTGACCGACCCGGCCCTGAAGCCCGGCGAGTGGCGCTTCTGCAACCCCCAGGAACTGGCGGCGCTGAAGGCGTTGTAGGTCAGGGTTCCCGGGTGACCGCGATATCGATGAGCTCCAGCAGTTCGGACACCACCATGCGCCGGTTGCCGTCGGCCTCGTAGAACGCCGAGACCTTCTTCCGGGCGGCGGCGACGTTGCCGCAGGCCTTGCCCCGGGAAATGAGCTCGCGGCAGGCGGCAGGCATGGGGCCCCAGTTGCCGCACTCCACGAAGGCGTCGCTCAGGAAGATGAACTTGGGGATGGCCTCGCCGCCGTTGGTGAGGAAGCGGGCGAACACGTCCGGCCACTGCTGCCGGGAGATGAAGCGCACCTTCAGGTTCGGCGCGGCCTCGGCCAGCCGGCGCAGCACCGGCACGTGGCGCACCACGTCGCCGCACCAGTCTTCGGCGACGGCGACGACGTGCACCGGGCGGGGCAGGCCGGCCAGGAAGGCGGCGGCCTGGGGCTCGAGCCCCTGGGCCTGGCGCAGGGTTTCCATCTTGTCGCGGTTTTCCGGCGATTCGCCGGTGCCGATCCAGGCGGGGTATTCCTGTCCGGATGCGAAAACGGCTTTCCAATCGATCACGGGGAGCGTGGCGGGTCGCGGCATGGCTGGCCTCCTAGGCGTTGAATGGTATCACTTGCACTCCAGCCAGTTGTTTCCTGGCCGCACCTCGGCCACCAGCTTGACGTCCAGGGCGCCCAGATCGTCGGCCCCTTCCATGGCGTCCCGGAGCAGGCCGGAGACGGTCTCGACCTCCCCGGGCGGGGCCTCCACCAGCAGCTCGTCGTGCACCTGGAGCAGCAGGCGCGCCTTGAGGCCGCCTGCCGCGAGGCTTTCGTGCAGGCGCACCATGGCCCGGCGCATGATGTCGGCGGCGGTGCCCTGCACCACGGTGTTGACCGCTTCGCGCAGGGCGGTGGCCTTCATGCCCTGGTTGGGCGAATGCAGGTCGGGAATGCGCCGCACCCGGCCCCAGTGCGAGCGCACCAGGCCTTCCTCCAGGGCCCTGGCCTTGGTGGCCTCGATCCACTCCGCCACCTTGGGCATGCGCTCGAAATAGCGCTCGATGAAGCCCTTGGCTTCCCGGAACGGGATGCCCAGGCTGGCCGAAAGGGCGTAGGCGCCCTGGCCGTAGAGCAGGCCGAAGTTCACCGCCTTGGCGGCGCTGCGCTGGCTGGCGCTGACCTCCTCCATGGCCACGCCCAGCACCTCGGAGGCGGTGCGCCGGTGGATGTCTTCGCCGCGCTGGAAGGCGCCCAGCAGGGTCGGGTCCTGGGCCAGGGAAGCCACCACGCGCAGCTCGATCTGGCTGTAGTCGGCGTCCAGCAGGATCCAGCCCGCCTCGGGCACGAACGCCGCGCGGATGGCCCGGCCCTCTTCGGTGCGCACCGGGATGTTCTGCAGGTTGGGATCGGAGGAGGCCAGGCGCCCGGTGGCGACCGCGGCCTGGTGCAGCCGGGTGTGCAACCGCCCGGTGACCGGATTGACCATGAGCGGCAGGGCCTCCACGTAGGTGCCCAGCAGCTTCTGCATCTGCCGGTGGCGCAGCAGCACCCGGGCGATCTCGCCGTCCTCGCGCCGGGCCAGCTCCGAGAGCACGTCCTCATCGGTGGCCGGGACCTTGGTCTTGTCGGTGCGCTTGAGCACGGGCAGGCCCAGCTTCTCGTACAGGATCTTGCCCAGCTGGCCGGGGCTGTTCAGGTTGAACGGCTCTCCGGCCAGCTCGATGGCCCGCTTCTCGGCGGCGTCCCGCTGGGCGCGCATGTCCAGGGCCAGGTGGGCCAGCACCTCCACGTCCAGGCGCACGCCGGTCAGTTCCAGATCCGCCAGCACCTCCACCAGGGGCAGGTCCACCTTCCGGTAGAGGGCGGCCAGGGCCGGCTCGACCAGCATGGGTTCCAGCTTGCGGCAGAGCTGCAGGGCCAGGTCGGCGTCCTCGGCGGCGTACTGGACCGCGTGCTCGAAATCCGCCTCGTCGAAGCGCTTCTGGCCCTTGCCCTTGCCCACCACCGCTTCGAACGGGATGGGCCGGAGATCCAGGTGCCGGGAGGAGAGGTCGTCCAGGTTGTGCCGCAGCTTGGAATCCACCAGGAAACTCAACACCATGCTGTCGCCGCCCAGGCCGCGCACCTCCAGCCCGTGGCGCTTGAGCACCTGCAGGTCGTACTTGAGGTTCTGGCCGTCCTTGAGCACGGCGGGATCCCGGAACAGCGGGCCCAGGATGCGCAGGGCGTCGGCGAACGGGACGTTGCGCGGATCCAGGTAGGGCGCCAGTTCCTCGAAGAAGGCCGCGGGGGCGCCGCGCAGGTCCAGGAGGGCTTCCGGCAGGCCGCTGTCCGGCAGCAGGCCGGGCAGGGCGCCGGCCGTGTCCTCGCCGCCCGGCTTCAGGTGGGCGAGGGGCACGTACAGGCCCTCGTTGGGCTTCCAGGCGAGGCTGAGGCCGACGATGTGGCCGCGGGTGGGGTCGATGCTGGTGGTTTCGGTGTCCAGGCCGAACACCCCGGCCGCGCGGCAGGCCGCCACGGCCGCCTCCAGGTCGGCGGCGCCGGCCGCCGCCCGGTAGGTGCGGCCGCCGGGCGCCTCCGGGGTGGTCACGTTGCCGACCGTGGTGAATTCCTTGGTGAGCGACTCGAAGCCCAGGTTCTTGAAGGCGGCCCGGGCCTGGGCCTGGTCCACCCCCTTGTAGACCAGGTCGTCCAGGCCAAGCGGCAGGGTGAGGTCGGTGACCACCGTGACCAGCCGGCGCACCAGGGGCAGGCGCTCCAGTGCCGCCTCCAGGCCCTCCCGGTGGGCCTTGCGCTTGAGCTCGGCGCGGTGCTCGAGCAGGTTGGCCAGGGTGCCGTACTGCTCCATCAGGTCCCGCGCGCCCTTTTCGCCGATGCCTTCCACGCCCTTCACGTTGTCGCTGGCGTCGCCCATGAGGGTGAGCATGTCCACCACCTGCTCCGGCCAGACGCCGAAGCGGTCCTTCACCCCGGCCCGGTCGATCCACACTTCGCCGTCGCGGTTGTTGAGCACCTGGATCCCGCCGGCGTCGTCCACCAGCTGGAGCAGGTCCTTGTCCGGGCTGATGATGGCGCAGGCCAGGCCGCGGGCCGAGGCCTGGCGGGCCAGGGTGCCCATCACGTCGTCCGCCTCGTAGCCGGCCAACTCGACGATGGGGATGTTCAGCGCCGCCGCCAGGTCGCGGATCATGGGGATCTGGGGCCGGAGATCCTCGGGCATCTCGGACCGGTTGGCCTTGTACTCGGGGTAGATGTCGTGGCGGAAGGTCGGTTCCGGGCGGTCGAAGACACAGGCCATGTGGGTGGGCTTGTGCTGGTTCACCAGGGCGAGCAGCATCCGGGCCATGGTGAGGGCGGCGCCGTTCTTGACCCGCATGTTGCCGTAGTAGGCTCTAAATATCAGGGCGAAAGTGTCGATGAGGTAGAGTCGGTCTTCGGTCATTCGGCTATTTTGGGTGCTTCGCCGTTCCGCTGTCAGCTTATTTCACACTCAGGGCTTCAGTCCGAACGACCGGCGCACCGCCCATTGCCACAGCGCGGCGGGCAGCACGGCCTTGGCGGCGTTGGCCCAGCGCGCGTCGGCGCCGATCACCAGGCGCCGCGGCGGATGGGCCCGGGCCATGGCGGCGGTGATGCGCCGGGCGCAGGCCTGGGCGTCCAGGCCGTGGTCCTGGCGCGCTTCGTGGCGGGCGAGGTAGGTGGAGAGGATGGGTTCGAAGCGGGTCCCCTTGATCCGGCCGGGCAGGTCGCCCAGGGCCTTGACCAGGGTTTCCCGGAACTCCGACTGGATCGCGCCCGGTTCCACCAGGATCACCCGGATGCCGGGCTCCAGTTCCAGCCGCAGGGTCTCGGCAAGGGCCACCACCGCGTGCTTGGAGGCGCAATAGGCGCCCGCCATGGGCACGCTCATGCGGCCCAGCACCGAGGCCACCTGGACGATCCGGCCTTCGTCCGGCCCGGCGCCGGCGCGGATCAGCGGCAGGAAGGCCCGGGTCACGGCATGCAGGCCCAGCACGTTGGTCTCGAACTGGGCGCGCAGCGCCTCGGTGGAGATCCACTCCAGCGGCCCCATCTGTCCGTAGCCGGCGTTGTTGACCAGCGCCGTGAGGCGCCGGCCGGAGCAGGCCGCGACTGCGGCGGCGATGCTGTCCGGGCTGGTCACGTCCAGGCTCAGGCAGTCCAGGTCCGGGCCCGGCGGCAGGCCGTCCAGGGCGGCCCGGGCGCGGGCGGTGGCCACGACGCCCCAGCCCGCCGCCCGGCAGGTCCCCACCAGCGCCCGGCCGATGCCGGTGGAGCAGCCGGTGATCAATACCCAGGGCCTTGCCGATTCCGTCATCCGATCACCTCCATGCGAACCACGCGCCGGCCGCCAGGGCCCATCCGGCCACGCCGGCGAGGTTAGCCGGCCTGCCTTTGAACGCCTTCACCCGGTGCACGTGGAGCACCGCGAACACCACCAGCCAGCTCAGCAGGCCCCAGCGCTGGCCGGGCTGGAGCGGCCAGAACCCGCCCCGCAGCCGCCAGCTCCCCGCCCCGCCGGCGGCCAGCGCCAGCCCCAGGAGCAGGAAGCCGGCCCGGGTCCAATGCAGGGGCGGCCCTTCCAGCCCCAACGGCCTCCGGCCCAGGAGCGCCTGGAGTTCCAGCAGGGCGGCCACGGTGACACAGGCGAATCCGGCGGCCTGGAACACAGCGCACAGCAGGGACCAGGCGGTCATGGCCGCGCCCCCCGTCGTTTGAGCAGCGGCTTGAGGTAGAACATCCAGGCGCAGCCGATGAGGAAGCCGGCGCAGCCGGTTCCGATCAGCCAGCGCCCGGGCGCGCCGGCTCCGGCGAACCGGTTCCACAGCGCCCCCAGCAGCACCAGGGTCGGAGCCGTGTGGACCAGGAGGAAGCCGGCCCGGGCCAGGTCATAGGGGCGGCGCTTCCAGGTCACCGCCAGCATGGAGGCGGCCAGGAGCGCCAGCAGGGCGCAGAACCAGAGGCCGCGCGGGCCGTCCGGGCCGGCCAGCAGCACCGCGGCGATCAGGAAGGCTCCCTGGGTCAAGGCGAAGCGCACCGAGGTGAGCAGGTTGAACAGCCAGGCGGGGGCCGCCAGGAAACCGGCGGCGCCGATCCCGGCCAGGCCGGCCAGGAACAGGGCCAGCTGCCGGCGCCCTTCCAGGCCCAGGCCGCTCAGCACCTGCTCCAGCGCCATCCAGAACAGCACCCAGCCGGCCATGGCTGCGGCCTGACGCGGCATGTGCTCGTGGAACGGGTTCGGCGCCTGCATGTTGCCAGCCTAGCCTAGACCAGCGCGAGCAGTCCCGCCAAATAGAAGCTGGTCTCGACCCAGGGTTCCAGCCGGCGTTTGCCGGCGGAAAAGCGTTCCTGGAAGAACCACAGGTGGAAGACCGGGTAGGCGCAGCACACGGCCAGGACGACCGCGGCCATCCAGGGGTGGAGGGCATTGGGGTGCAGGAAGGTGACCGCGAGGGTGGCGGCCAGGGCCGCCGCCAGGTAGCCCACCAGCAGGATCCGGGTCATCCGGCGGCCGAACAGGATCGGCAGGGTTTCCCGGCCGAGGATCTGGTCATTCTGCATTTCCCGAAGGTTGTAGGTGGTGGTCCGGGCGAACACCAGGGCGCTGACCAGCAGCACGGCGGCCCAGGCCCGGGCGTCCCAGGGCCGGCCGTCGTGCCAGAGCGGCAGGGCCAGCGCGACCACGGCCAGGGCCAGGGCCACCAGCACGTCCTTGGAGCCGGGGATGGACTTGAGGCTCACTACGGTCCTGCCGAACCGCAGACGCTGCTTGTAGACCAGGCCGAACAGGGAGGCGCCGCCCACCACCAGGATGGAGCCGATCCCCAGCGAAGCGGCGAGGACGAAGGCCACCGCCAGGGCGACGAAGGAGGTGCCCAGCATGAAGCTCCGGCTGCGTTCCAGCATCCGCGCCCGGCCGGGTCCCTTGGAGCCCAGGCCGAGCGGGTCCAGGTAGGGGGTGAGCAGGTACATGGCCAGGGAGTACGCCGCGGTGATGGCCGGGTAACGCCAGGTGAACGGCAGGCCGATCCAGCCGCCGATGCCCATGGACAGGAAACCGGCGCCCACCGCCAGCTTCAGCGGCGTGACGAAGGCCTCGTTCAGGAACCTGGAGGGCCGCGACTTGCTGCCGTGCTGCTCGAGGACGTCCACCACTTCCTCCACCAGCCAGGTGGGGGTGGAGGCGCCGGCCATGACCCCGACCGTCTCATCGCCATGGAACACGGCGAGGTCCATTTCGGAGGCGGTCTCGACGTACTGCACCGGCTTGCCCAGGCTGACGGCCAGCTCGGCCAGGTGCTTGGTGTTGGACGAGGCCTTGCCGCCCACCACGATGACGTAGTCCACGGCCTGGGCGATCTCCCTCGCCTCGGCCTGGCGGGTCCAGGTGTCCTCGCAGATGGTGTTCTCGACGATGCAGGCGCCGCTGCGGCCGCGGATGTAGTCGGCGATGTCCTGGAAGTCCTGGACCGTGAACGTGGTCTGGGCCACCACCAGGGCCTTGGCCAGCTGCTGGTCGGTGAGCGCCCTGGCCTCCTCCATATTGGCGATGATGACCGAGCCGTGCTCGGCGAAACTCTGGTGGGCCACGCTCTCGGCGTGGCCGTGGGTGCCCAGGATGATGACGAAGTAGCCCTTGGGGCTCCACTTCTTGATCCTGCTGTGCACCTTGGCCACTTCCGGGCAGGTGGCGTTGACGATGTTGAGCTCGCCCTTGCGCTGGCGCTCCTTGAGGCCGCGCAGTTCCTGGATGGGGATGCCGTGGGCGCGGATCACCACGGTGCCGTCGCCCACCGCCTCCGGGTTGGCGGCCACCGCCACGCCCCGGCGCTTGATCAGCTCCAGCGCCTGGGGGTTGTGGATCAGCGGGCCGAGGGTCTGGACCGTGCCCTGCCCGCCCCGCACGGAGGCCTCCAGCACCGCGTCCATGGCCCGCCGCACGCCCCAGCAGAAGCCGGCGGTCTTGGCCAGGATCACCTTCATCGCGCGCTCCGAATTCTTGACCAAGGTGGTCAAGCACTCAGTTTAACCCGATCCGGGCCCGTCCCGCAATGGCTTTGGATATTTCTATATGCCGTCCAGCCGATTTCCAAGTACCTTTAGAGCAGGGAGATCGCCCTCCTTCTGGGATATTTGGACATGGCCGCAGCCCCGCTACTACCCGTCACCCTCACCTGCAATACGGATTTGCGGTTCATAGACCTCATCCAGGTTGTGGGTTCGGAACTCCTCAAGCACATGAACTTCTCCCACGAGGACGGCGAGCGGCTCTGGCTGGCGATCCAGGAAGGCATCGGCAACGCCATGCGCCACGGCAACAAGCTGGACAAGCGCAAGAGCATCCAGGTGACCTTCACCCCGCTGCCGCAGCGGCTGGAGATCCGCATCAAGGACACCGGCCAGGGCGTGGACCTGGACCGGCTGCCCAACCCCAACCTGGCCGAGAACCTGCTCAAGCCCTGCGGCCGGGGGGTGTATTTCATGAAGCAGGTCATGGACTCGGTGGTGATGGAAACCACCCCGGAAGGCAGCACCCTGCTGCTGGTGAAGCTGCGCCGGCACACGGAAATGGCGATAGAAGCCTAGCGCCAGGCCAATCCCACCGCGCCGGCGGTGATCAGGGCGGCGCCCGCCCACTGGCGCGGCGTGGGGCGTTCGCCGATCGCCCGGGAGAACAGCACCGCGAAGACGATGGAGGTGTTGCGCAGGGTGGCCATGACGCCCGCGCCTTCCAGGGTCAGGGCCTGCAGGTAGAACAGGAAGCTGCCGGCGCAAAGGGTGCCGGCGACGGTCACCAGGCCCCACTGGTCGGGCAGGATGGCGCGGGCCCGGCCATGGGCGCGCAGGGTGAGGCCGACCTGGATCGGCATGGCCACCAGCATGGCCAGGCCGTAGAGGCCCACCGGATGCGCGCCGTTGGCCAGGGCGGCCTTGTAGCAAAGGGTGTAGCCGGCGATGCACACCCCGGTGGCGCCGGCCCAGAAGAACGCCCGGAAGCCCTGGCCGCGCGCCGACACCAGGCCCATGACCATCAGGCCCAGGCAGACCACGGCCACCGCCAGCGCCGAGAACGGGCGCAGCGCCTCGCCCAGGCAGAGGACGGAGACCGGCCACACCAGCAGCATCCCCACCCCGCGCATCCAGGAATAGCTCCAGCCCAGCGGCGCGGCGCGCAGCGCCCGGGCCAGGCCGACGAAATAGCAGCCCTCGCCCAGCCCGGCCGCCAGCGCCCACATCCAGGCCTTGGCGGTGGGGAACATCGGGGCGGCGATCCAGGGAATCAAGGCGCCGGTGATCAGCACCGAAACGCCCAGGATGCCCAGGGAGGCGCTGTGGATGTTCCGGGCCCGCTTCAGCAGGGCGTTCCACAGGGCGTGCAGGCAGGCGGAACCCAGCACGAGAAACAATGCGACGACCAGCAAGGACACCCTCCCTTGCCGCCCAGTATGGCCACGACGCGTTCAATTGCCCAGGTAGGTGAACCAGAAACGCACGCCCAGCGAGGCGGCGTCGAAGCCCTCGGGCAGCCGGGGCAGGGGATCCGAGCGGCGCACCGCCAGCAGGGCGCTCTGGTCCAGGAAGCCGTTGCCGCTGGGGCTCTCCACCCGGGCGCCGTCGATGGTGCCGTCCTTCTTGATGCGGAAGTAGATCTGCACCCGCCCCTGGGCCGCGTTCAGGCGGTTCCAGTTGCCGGTGATCCGGCTTTGCACCTGCTGGAGGTAGGAAATGTAGGGGAAGTTCCCGTCCAGGTCGGAGATCAGCCCGCTGCCGCCCTGGATGCCGGAGGAGGCCTTCAGCCCGGGGATGGCGGCGCCCAGGCCGATCCCGCCGCCGCCGCCCTGGCCCGCGGCCCCGACCACCGGGTTCGGCACCGGCGCCGCGCCCTTGGCGGCCACGGGGGCCTTGCCCAGGCTTTCGGGGTTGGGGCTGGTGCCCTTCAAGGGCCGGGAAGGCTTGTTGCCGAACACGTTGGGGGTGGCGGTCTGGACCCCGGCGGGCTCGGGCCGCTGCGGAGCCACTTCCTCCACCCGGCGCTGGCGCTCGCCCTGCTTGCCCTGCTCCACCGGGCCGGAGCCGCCCAGGGGACCGGTGTCGCCGCCGGAGGGCAGGGTGACCCAGGTCACCTTGGTCTCTTCCGGTTTGGGCGCTGCGCTGGGGCCGATCATGATCGCCGCCGCCACCAGTCCGTGGAACGCCAGGCTGACGCTCAGGCCGACCGGCCAGGCCGGCCCCTTCAGGCGGGAGCGCTGGCGGAGGTAGTCGTAGAGATCCTGGCTCAAGGGCGCCTCAGGATTCCGGCACGGGCGCGGGGCCCGGCAGCGCCTGGGTGACGAAGCCGACCTGGGTGAAGCCGGCTTCGCGGATGGCGTCCACCACGGTGATCACCCGGCCGTAGGGGATGTTCTGGTCGGCCCGCACCAGGATCGGCCGCTTGCGGCTTTCAGCGGCGCGCTGGCGCAGCCGCGCCTTCAGCACGCCCTCCTGGACGAACTGGGACTCGAACTGGATCCGGCCGTCCCGCTCCAGGGTCACCACCAGGGCTTCGGACTGCAGGTTCTTGCCGGTGCGGCTTTCGGGCAGGTTCACGTCCACCCCGGTGGTGAGCATGGGCGCGGCCACCATGAAGATGATCAGCAATACCAGCATGACGTCGATCAGCGGGGTCATGTTGATGCTTGCCATCTGGCCGTGGGTGGATCCGGGTGTGAACGACATGGGCGCCTCGGGCCCAGTGTACACCGCCGCGCCGGGTAGAATGGGACTCGGCTTCCGGAGATCCGCCCGCACATGGTCCGCCTCATCGTCAGTGAAAAACCAAGCATGGGGCGCGCCATCGCGGCGGCGCTCGGAATCCAGGGCAGCGGGCGCGGAGCGATCCAGGGCCAGGGGGTCATCGTCACCTGGTGCGTCGGCCACCTGGTGGAGGCCCTGGCGCCCGAAGGCTACGACCCGGCCCTGAAGCAGTGGCGGCTGGAGGCGCTGCCGTTCTTCCCGGAAACCTTCCGCTATGCGCCGATCGAGGCCACCCGCGACCAGTACCAGACGGTCGCCGGCCTCATGAACCGGGACGATGTGGTGGAGATCGTCAACGCCACCGACGCCGGGCGGGAAGGGGAACTGATCTTCGACCTGGTCTACCGGCTGGCGGGCGCGGACAAGCCGGTGCTGCGCTTCTGGACCTCGAGCCTGACCGACGCGGCCATCCTCGAGGCCTACGGGCGGATGAAGCCGGGCGAAAGCTACAAGGGCCTGCGCGACGCGGCCCGCTGCCGGCAGGAGGCGGACTGGCTGGTGGGGATCAACTGCACCCGGGCCCAGACCCTGGCCCAGCGCCGGGCCGGAGGCGAAGGGGTCTATTCCGTGGGCCGGGTCCAGACCCCGACCCTCGCGCTCATGGTGAACCGCGAACTGGAGATCCAGAACTTCGTCCCCAGGGATTTCTGGACCCTGTGGGCCCAGTTCCAGGCCGGGGCGGGGAGCTACAAGGGCAAATGGTTCCGCAAGGAGGGCGACCGGTTCGACACCGAGGCCGAGGCCAAGGCCATGGCGGAAGCCCTGGCCGGCAAGCCGGGCAAGGTGGCCTCGGTCACCGCCCGGAGCGAGAAGAAGAAGCCGGAGCTGCTCTACGACCTCACCGCCCTGCAGAAGGAAGCCAACAAGCGCTTCGGGCTCACCGCCGAGCACACCCTGGAGGTGGCCCAGGCGCTCTACGAAGCCAAGCTGATCAGCTACCCCCGCACCAATTCCCGCTGTCTCACCGAGGCGGACGCGCTGAAGATCCCCGGCTGGATCAAGGCCATCGGCCAGGGCCAGCTCACCGCCCTGCACCCGTTCGTGGCCGACCTGCGCAAGCGCTGGCCGGTGAAGCTGGACAAGCGCTTCGTCAACGACAAGGAGGTGGAGGACCACACCGCCCTGGTGCCCACCGAAAGCCCGGCCCGGACCCTGCAGGGGGACCAGGCGCGGATCTACGAACTGATCGCCCGGCGCTTCCTGGCGGCCCACTGGCCGGACCGGATCGAGGCCAAGACCACCATCATCACGAAGATCGAGAAGGAGACCTTCAAGACCACCGGCACCGTGGTCAAAGAGCTGGGCTGGTCCGAAGTGGATCCGCCGCATGGCCGGCCCAGGAAGGAGAAGGCCAGGGATGCCGAGGCCGAAGAGGCCGAGGAGGACGAGGATTCCGGCACCCTGCCGGCCGTGGCCAAGGACGAGAAGGTCGAGACCACGGACCTGCGGACCAAGGCCGGCCAGACCACGCCGCCCAAGCGCATGTCCGAGGCCGATCTGCTGGGGGCGATGCAGAGCGCGGGCAAGGACCTGGACGACGAGGCCCTGAAGGGGGCGATGAAGGACTGCGGCCTGGGCACCCCCGCCACCCGGGCCAACATCATCGAGACCCTGCTCAAGCGCGCCTTCGTGGAGCGCAAGCGCAACATCCTGCAGCCCACCGCCAAGGGCATCGAGCTGGTGCAGAGCATCCAGGCCGAAGCCCTGAAGAGCCCGCAGCTCACCGGGGAGTGGGAGGCGCAGATGGAGCGCATCCGCCGGGGCGAGGCCGAGCGCGCTGGTTTCATGGCGGGCATCCACACCTTCGTCGAGGAGGTGGTGGGCCAGATCAAGGGCGCCGCGCCCCGGGCGGTGAAGCGGCAGTTCGGCGCGGTGGCCGGGCCCTGCCCCCGGTGCGGGGCCGACCTGCACCTGCGCGACTGGGAAGGGCGCCACTACGTGAAATGCTCGGCCGCGGGCGCCGATCCGGAGTGCCGCCTGGCCTACGACACCGATGCCGAAGGCAAGCCGCTGGAGCTGTGCCGGCTCTGCCGGGGCCCGGTGCGCACCACCAAGGGCGGCGCCAAGGTCTGCGTCCTGTGCGGCAAATGGGCCGCCGACCTGGACCAGGATCTGCCCGAGCCCGGGGTTTGCGGCACCTGCGGCCAGCCCATGCGGCTGATCCCCTCAACCGCACGGGGCAAGTACTTCCGCCGCTGCGCGCCCTGCGGGATCCTGGTGCCGGTTTAGGGCGTGTCGGCAAACAAGGAGGCCCCGCGACGGCGTCCAGAGGCCTGATTATCGGGCGCAAGACCCGCAGGAAGTATAGGTGATACTTTCA
>Ga0316230_1003240_pt1 | contig 13027 bp, 10 predicted proteins | sample TBH18025metaG_FD_206004 | JGI IMG/M metagenome (GOLD analysis project Ga0316230, IMG submission 206004) | Freshwater microbial communities from Trout Bog Lake, Wisconsin, USA - TBH18025 | ecosystem: Environmental > Aquatic > Freshwater > Lake > Hypolimnion/Profundal zone | place: USA: Wisconsin...
AATATTTCCTAAGAGTTTTAATGTTAAAACTTTTGCTGTTTATCAACAGCAAACAAATCCTTTTTTTGATTCTTATATTAAGAAGTTAAGAGGTAGATTGGAAATGATTCCTATTACTACTCAGCAATCAATGCGTAAGTTTGTTGAGTTTAAAAATGAACTTACTTTTAATTTTGTTGTAGGTGATCAGGCACCTCCTGCTAATGGTGATCATTATTGGACTACTTTTCTTAATCAGGAAACAGCTTTTTTTACAGGAACTGAAAAGTTAGCAAAATCTCTTGACTTTGCTGTAGTCTTTGCAGCACCTACCAGAACTAAAAGAGGTTATTATGAAGCTAATTTTAAATTAATAACTGATATGCCAAAAGAAACTGAACTATATGAAATTACTGACAAATATGTAAGATATTTGGAACAATATATTAATGAGAATCCTGACAGCTGGCTTTGGTCGCATAGAAGGTGGAAACGTAAACGTACTAATAATTAATCAATGACTAAAACTGCGGTTGTAATTCTTAACTGGAATGGTAGAAAATTCCTGGAACAATTTTTGCCTTTTGTTATAAAGCATAGTTCTTCCGATGCTGAGGTCATTGTTGCTGATAATGCATCAAATGATGATTCTATTGAGTTTCTTAAAAATAATTATCCTCAAATTCAAATTATAAATAATAACGAAAATGGAGGTTTTTCAAAAGGATATAATGATTCATTATCTAAAATTGATGCAGAGTATTATGTTTTATTAAATTCAGACATTGAAGTTACCGAGAACTGGATTAAGCCAATTATTGATTTGATGGATAGTGATAAAAGTATTGCGGTTTGTCAACCAAAGTTAAGATCCTATCATCAAAAAGAGATGTTTGAATATGCAGGTGCAGCAGGAGGTTTTATTGATAAATATGGTTATCCTTTTTGCAGAGGAAGAATTTTTAATTCAATAGAAGTTGATAACGGACAGTATGATGATACCTGCGAAGTGTTTTGGGCTACAGGTGCAGCCATGTTTGTTCGTGCTGAATTATATCATAAATATGGTGGTCTTGATAACGATTTCTTTGCTCACATGGAAGAGATTGATTTCTGTTGGAGACTAAAAAACGAAGGTTATAAGATTATGTATTGTGCTGATTCTGTTGTTTACCATGTTGGGGGTGGTACTTTACCTAAAAACTCTTCTCGTAAAACATTTTTAAACTTCCGTAATAATTTTAATCTTTTATATAAAAATCTTCCGGCAAATAAAATATATAAAGTATTTGCAGTTCGTTTGTTGTTAGATGGAGTTGCAGCTATAAAATTCCTTTCAGAAGGAGGTTATAAAGATATGTATGCAGTTTTGCGAGCTCATTTAAGTTTTTATACTTCCTATAATAATAATAGGAAGAAAAGAAAAAGGATTCATCAGAAAGATGTAAGCAAAATTTACACTAAAAATATAGTTGTTGAATATTATTTAAAGAAGAAATCAAAACATTCAGACTTAGATATAGATTATTTTTCGTGAGCGAAAGACATTAACGCAAGGCGATAACCTTCTAATCCAAATCCTATTATACTTCCTTTACATTTAGATGCTATTAAAGAAGTGTGTCGGTATTCTTCCCTTTTATAGACATTTGAAATGTGTACTTCAACTACATCAGTGGTTATTGAGCCTATTGCGTCTGCTATTGCAACTGATGTATGTGTGTAGCCTCCCGCATTTAATATTATCCCATCATAAGTAAAACCTGTTTCGTGAAGCTTATTAATAAGTTCACCCTCAATATTGCTCTGATAATATTCTATTATTATATCTTTAAAATCATTTCTTAGTTTCTCAAGATAAGTTTCAAAAGAAATTTCACCATATATTTGTTTTTCACGAACTCCTAATAGATTTAAGTTAGGTCCGTTTATTATAATTATTTTCATTTTGTTTTTAATTTAATTATAAATCTTAATATAACCGATTTAATTATTAATTATTAATTGTTATTTATTAATTATTTCTCCGTTAAGGATAACCGTATCTACTTTATTGCTACCATAAGAGTAAGGCATATATTCGTAGGTTGAAATTGGTTTTGTAATAAATAAATTTGCTTTCTTACCAACACAAATACTTCCCATAAATTCGCTCAAATCCATTGCGTAAGCACTATTAATTGTAACAGCATTGATAGCTTCTTCGGGTGTCATTTTATATTTTATACAACCCAATGAAAGTATAAATTGCATATTACCCGAAGGTGAGGAACCGGGGTTAAAATCACTTGCCATAGCAACAGGTAAACCTGCTTCAATCATTTTGCGGACAGGTGCGTAGGACATTCCCAAAAAGAAAGCAGCACCCGGCAATAAGGTAGGCATTGTTTCGGATTGTAACAGACAATTTATTTCATCATCACCGGTATATTCCAGATGATCGACAGAGAGTGCATAATATTTAACTCCTATTTGTATTCCACCGGAATAATCCAATTCATTGGCATGTATTTTGGGTCGCATACCATGCATTAAACCTGCTTTTAAGATACGTTCAGTGTCTTCAACAGTAAAGAAACCTTTATCACAAAACACATCTATATAATCAGCTAAGTCTTCATCGGCAACAGCCGGAATCATTTCGTTAACGATAAGATCAACGTATTCGGTTTGACGTCCTTTATATTCTTTTGGAACAGCATGAGCACCCAGAAATGTTGATTTTATAGTTAAAGGACTTATTTCTTTTAGCTTTTTAATAACTCTAAGCATCTTTAATTCATCCTCAGTTGATAAACCGTAACCACTTTTAATTTCAACTGCACCGGTTCCAAAAGAAATGATCTCATTTAGGCGTATCATAGCACTTTCAACCAATTCCTCTTCGCTGGTATTGTGAAGTCTTTCAGCAGAATTTAGTATGCCCCCTCCCCTTTTGGCAATCTCTTCATAAGATAAGCCTTTTATTTTATCTATATATTCTATTTCGCGGCTTCCTGCATAAACCAGGTGTGTGTGAGAGTCGCAGAACGAAGGAAATACCATACGGTCTGTAGCATCTATTACCTTTGCATCTTCTTTTATAATAGCATTAATACTTAATACATCTTCCATTTTACCAAAAGCAGCTATCTCGCCTTTATCTATTAATAGCCAGGCATCTTTAAGTGTTTCTATCTTCGACATATCTTTGCCTTTAACCATATCCCGAAACTTTTTTTCGGTTTGAACTATTTCCTTAATGTTTTTTATAAAGATTTGCATTACAGTAATTATAATTATGAGTTTTTATTTTGCGAAAGTAATCATTTTTCTTAAAAGTGTATCTATTAATTTAAAACTATCATCACAATAAATTTAAAAGCATCTTATATTTTAAAATAAATCAATAGTAAAATTCAAAACAAATAGGTTTTTAATATTAATTGTGATTCTTTTTTATTAAAATGATTTTTGATAAATATAATATATGTATCTGATTAATTAAACTATGTATTGATTAATTTTTCTTACGAGAGCTCTTACACAAATGACGAGAGCATTTACACAAATGACGAGAGCATAAATATAAATGACGAGAGCACCAATACAAATGACGAGAGCACTAATATAAATGACGAGCGCATAAATACAATTGACGAGAGCACCAATACAAATGACGAGAGCATTAATACAATTGACGAGAGCATTAATATAAATGACGAGAGCACTAATATAACTTGCAAGAGCATTAATACAAATGCCAGTAGCTCCAATACAACTTGCAAATGCATAAATATATTTTCAAATATTACAATTTAAAACCCCTTAAAATAAAAGATCCTCTCCAATGGTAATGCAACATTACACACGAAGAGGATCTTAATTTACAAATTAAGAAAAGTGAATTAAAATGGTCAACGCTATTTAGGCACAATTTATTCTAAAAATTATGCACTAAATAAAACACCTCCTAACCCACGTCCGGCAAAGCTTTAGGTCATTTTGTACCCTCACTACAATCGCGTATAAAATTTTAATTGGGAAATGATACTGAATAACGACGATTTTGTGTACCTATCGGCAGGCAAGTATTGTGACTTGGTGGTATAGGAAAAAGTTTTATTTTTGTATTAAAAATAAAGATTATTATTTATTATTATCACTTTGCATTGTTTTTAATAGTACATTTGTAGAAATTTTAACGTGTTAAAATTACTCCTTAATTAACATGAAGTGACTTTTTTTCTGAGATGTTAAAAAGTTCATGTTTTAAGCCTAACTTTAATCCGCAGTATTCCTATAAATTCATCAATTATAGGTTTGGAATAAATATATAACGATTATTGATGAGAAAGTTTTATTAATTACTAATTTTATAGAATTAGTAATTTTAAGTAAATTGCTATTTAATCATACAAAAACACTAAAATGAATTATCTAGATACTAAAAACAACATCATAATAGATGATATATCTTTAGATGAACTTGCTAAAATCGAAAACTTATCTATAAAAACAAGAGGTATGTTACTAAAAGCCAATTTGACTTCATTACCCTTAATTCTAAAATATTATAAATTAAATCATCATTTTCTAAAACTTTATCAATGTGACTATTTTTTAAATAAAGAATTATTAATTCTTTGCAAGAAATACTTTAAATTAAATCTCGAAAAAATAAAAACTGAACATAAAAATCCTACTAAAACAAAAAGAATAATAATAGAAAATCCATTAGCTAATATAGCTGGATTTGAAGGTATAACTGTGAGGTCTTATAACGTATTATTTAAAGCAAATTTAACTTCTTTATCTTTAGTTTTAGAATATTATAAATGTAAACATGATTTTTTGAGGTTGAAAAATTGTGGTTTCGATTCAAATAATGAACTAATTAAGTTTTGCAAGAGACATACGTCCATATTGTATGAAACGATGATAGATTTATTTCCTCAAAATAAATCAGAAACTACATATATTAATAATTATGAAAATCCATTAGATAAAATAGCCGGATTTAAAGGTCTATCTGATAGTTCTTGTATATTATTATATAATGCAAATTTCACTTCTTTAAATTTAGTTTTAGATTATTATTATTCTAATTTAAGTTTTTTGAAGATTATAGGTTGTAAATCCAATACGAATAATGAAATAATTATGTTTTGCAAGAAACATTCTTCATTATTGTATGAAACTATGAAAGAAATGTTTTCTCAAACTGAATTAGACACTACAAATATTAATGTTGTCAAAAGTAAAACCATTATTGAAAAATTGGATACTTTTAATTCTATTCAATTGCTTTTTATTGAAAATTATTATAATCAACTACTTTCAAATTTAGATATACAAAACTTAAAAATTCTTAAGCGAAAAATATATATTAATAATTACAAAGAATTATTTATGATAAAGTTTGAAAATGATTTCTTTTTTAAAAACATTGATAATAATATTATAATTGAATTTATTGAATTAAAATCGAAACTCCAAAATTACATTCACTATATATATTCACTAGATAATAAACAAATTCTTAAGATATATATCAAACAATTATTAGATGATAGCATTCCCGAAATACAAACTGATATTGATAATAAGATCGATAGTATTTTTGATAAAGATGATAAAATTAAAGTTTGTTCACTTATTGATTTAGTTTTTAATAATAATACGTTTTTTAATTATAGAAGGCACTTAATATTTAAATATATATACTATAATGATAATTACGAAAAAGAATCTTTAGATTCAATTGCATTAAAAATTGGAGTAAAAAGAAATAGAGTAATTGATATAAAAGATAGATTTGAAAGAGAATTTGTATATTTTATAAAAGATATTATCAAGTATTTAGGTTCAAATATAAAGTATTATGATTTAGAAGTAAAACCATTAAATATCATCAAATATACTATTTTAGAAAATATTAATCACGCTGAAGAAGTAAATTTTAATAGCGATTTTTATGCTGTAGTTTTTAAGGTTTTATTGAATATATCAGACTCAAATAACAATTATTATAGAGATATAAAATTTAGAATTGAAAACAAAAATAAATTAAAAATTCAGGAAATATATTTGGTTAAAAAAGATTTACTATGGTTTTTTGATTTCGAAAAGTTTATTAAAATGTTCGATACACTAATTAAAAGTAATGTTAAGGTTTCATACGAATTAAAATTTGAAGAATTCTTAAAAGAATTTATTAAGAAAGGAAATTTAGAGTATTTTTATGAAATAAAACTAATATGTTTATCTATTATTCAGTATAAATATAATCTAATACCTAATAATGTTGATAATATTATAATCGAAAGGACTACACCAATTAAAGATTATGATTACTATGTATATATAATAGAAAAAAATGGCAGTCCAATGACAATTAATCAACTATCAGATCAATTGAATCTAAAATATCCTAATCTTAATTCAAGCAAAAAATTTATAAAAGAACAAATTTCTAATAATAAGTTTCATTTTATAAATATTGGAAGAGGTAGTAAATTTGGGATTAAAGAATGGGAAAAGGATTATTCAAATGTAATAGGTTTAACATATGGCGATATCGTAGCTAACTATTTATTAGATAAAAATGAGCCTATGCATATTTCTGATATTGTAAATCATATAAATCTATTAGACCTCAAAACATACGAAAGAAGTTTAATAAGAGTATTGGAAGTTGAGCGCAAAAAAAGGTTTGTATTTTATAAAGGAGGTTTTATAGGATTGGAATCAAAACAATATTCAAATGAATTTAATATAAAAGTGAAACCGGGAAAACTAAATGGGACTAAAAGTTTATGAATTTAAAATGATATGGCGAAACACATACTAATAAAATTCCAAGCATACATAAAGGGAATTTTGAGGAAAAAGAATGCATATCCTTTCTTTTATAATAATCATATTTTATATAGAAAAGGGAAGTTAGATGAAAAAAAGATTCAGATGTTTAAAAGTATTGGAATAACATTTACAAATTAAATTTTAATTTATTCCAATTTGCTTCAAATAAAACATTACTTTAATATGCAATATTTAAAACCCATAAAATTAGCATAAAATGACTTTAACCTTAATCGATCAATTGGTTTACCAGCTATATGGTTTGAGTGCGGAGGAGATTGTGATTGTGGAGGGGAAGAGGGAATTACGAATTACGAAAAATAATTAAATACAAAAACACTATTAAAACAAATACTTATGGATACCCTTCGAGCTCAGTTGGTCGTAGTTTGTAGCAGTGGTGCAAAGTTTCGGATACGTAGGCAAAACAAAAAAAGATAAATTTACTTCTTTTACTGTATTATTAGTCCTTGCGTTGATTTAATAAGTAATTTTACAGAAAATTTAAAAATGGAAAAAGAACAAATACAATTACTTTTTCAGCAATTTGAAAATGCTTGTCAGATAATTGAGGAAATAGAATGTTGGAGTGCAAGAGAGTTGCAGGAGATTTTTAATTATACTAAATGGGATAATTTTGTAAAAGTAATTGAGAAAGCAAAGGTAGCTTGCGAAAAATCAGGTATAATAATCAATGACCATTTCGCCGATGTCGGGAAAATGGTTACTGTAGGAAGTGATGCAAAAAGAAAAATTTCGGATATAGCTCTTACAAGATATGCCTGTTATCTGGTAGCTCAAAATGCAGATTCTTCTAAAAGCAGTGTTGCTTTTGCTCAAACATATTTTGCTGTTCAAACTCGTAAACAAGAAATCATTGAGCAACGCTTACTAGATATAGATAGAGTAACGGCTAGAGAAAAACTCACTAAATCTGAGAAAAAATTATCAGGTATTATATATGAAAGAGGCGTCGATGATAGAGGGTTTGCTATCATTCGTTCGCAGGGTGATAAAGCTTTGTTTGGAGGTTATACTACTCAGGAAATGAAACGTAAATTAAAAATATCGGACAATAGACCATTAGCTGATTTCCTTCCTACTTTAACAATAAAAGCAAAAGACTTTGCTACAGAATTAACCAGTCATAATGTGATTGAAAAAGATTTAAAAGGAGAGTCTAATATATCAAAAGAACATGTAGAGAACAATCTTGCTGTTAGAAAAATACTAAAAGAAAGAGGTGTAAAACCTGAGCTATTACCACCGGCTAATGATATTAAAAAAATTCAACGTCAGCTAGACAATGATGAAAAGAAAGTAAAAGATGACGTTAAAAAGAAATTGAAAAATAAAAATTTAAGCCATGAAAAAACTAAATAACTTTCCAAGACATTTACACCAAATTACTAAATATACTGAAGATTTTGAAGAAGAGGAAAAATTAATTAGACAAGCATTGATTGATTTTCCAATTGATACAGCAGTAATTTTACAATTGTTAATGACGAACTTATGGAGACAGAATAAACGAGAAGAAAGTATAAGTATAGGAAAAATGATTTTACTACTTGTAGATGATAAAGAAGATATAAGTAGTATATATTATAGTTTGGGTGTTGACTATAGTGTAATGGACCAAACGGATAAAGCTATTGAATGTTATAATAAAGCTGTAGAAGCTGATAAAGAAGATTACGAATCGATAATAGATTTAACTGAGATTTATCTTGAAAAAAAAGAATGGGGGAAATTAATTACTACCTTTGACTTAATACCTGATGAAAATGAGGATTTCAATATGGATAAATTTTTTCAACAAGGTTATGCTTATTCAATGATAAAAGAATTTGCTAAAGCCAAAGAACGTTTTGAAAGGTATATTGAAAAAGATGCTGATAATTTTGATGTTAAATTTAATCTTGGTTCGATGAATGCGGAGTTGGGTAATTATAGTACAGCTATTAAAATATTTAGTGATCTACTGGAAATATATCCCGATAAAGCCGAAGTTTATTATTATATTGGTATCGTATATTGTAATATGGGGGATCATTATATGGCTATGCATAATTATCTGGAAGCTTTAAAAATAAAACCAAATTACCCTGAGGTGTATAATAATATAGGTGCAACTCAATTTAATGATGAAGGTGATGCAAAAAAAGCAATAGATTATATTGAAAAAGCAGTTGAGTTGACAAAAGAAGGAGATTCTATAAGAAGTGTTTTATATATGAATTTGTTAGTAATAAATAAAAAAATAAAAAACTATGAAGTTGTGGAATATTATCAGAAAAAATTAGCTAATATTTTAGGGTTTGATGTTATATATAATGAAAGTGATGAAGACGATGAAGACGATGAAGAATAAAATTACTGGTTTTAGTTAATAAAATCAATCAGAAATAACATTAATAATCGTAGTTTTAAGTTAATTAAATTGAGAGGAAAGCTTAATAAGATTAAAGATAAAATATTTCGATTAAACTCTATTTACTCAAGTTGGTTGTAGTTAGTTGACGTGGTGCAAAGTTTGAAATATGGAGACAAGACCGAGTTGAGCGGTTTGAGCGGAGTCGAAGAGGTCGAGGTGCTGAAACAATTAATTTAGTTCTTTTAATGAATTTTAATATATATTTAACACTCAAAACTATTAATGGAATCGAATACTAAACCAATTCACAGGCATTTTATAATGCACAAACCTTACGGATATCTATGTCAGTTTGTATGTGAATTGCCCAAAAAGAAACTTATAAGCGAAATCTATAATTTTCCTCAGGGCACTATGGCAATTGGTCGTTTAGATGAAGAAAGTGAAGGTTTGCTTTTTCTGACTACCGATGGAATGATGAGTGAAATTATTAGAAGTAAGAAAATAGAAAAAGAATATTATGCGCAAGTCGATGGTTTAATTACTGAAGAAGCAATAGAAAAACTATGTGCAGGCGTGGAAATTGGAATTAGAGATGTAAAATATATAACTAAACCTTGTAAAGCATTTCGTTTAGATATACCTCCTGACTTTCCTCCACGTACACGTAAGATCAGGGACGATAGGCACGGTCCTACTTGTTGGATATCAATAACACTTACCGAAGGTAAAGAAAGACAAGTTCGCAAAATGACTGCTGCTGTTGGCTTCCCAACGCTTCGTTTATTTCGTGTTAGGATTGGAGATATTCTATTAAGAAATATGAAGGCTGGTGAAGTTATTGAAGTAGAAAATTTATTAAAACATTAACTCCTGTCAGGTTTTTCATCCTGACAGGTATAAATCATAAAGGGTTGTTAAACCTGTCAGGATGAAAAATCTGACAGGAAGTTTAGGTAGCTATTTCCATTTTCACCCTTCTGTTCTTAATCTTTTCGGTCCTTATAAGCTGAATAGTTTTTAATATTTTACTAGCTTTAATTGCTGTATACGCCGAATGATCCAGGACTTCTATCTTACCTATTTCATCTTTTTGCAATTGCCCTTTCTGACAAAGCATACCTACAATATCCATTTTACTGATCTTATCTTTTTTACCGGCTGCAATATATAGTGTTTTCCAAATAGCGGCATCAGGCATAATCTGTCGTTTAGGCAAGCTTTCTTCTTCAGGTTTTACATCAATAAATGGAGGCAGATAATCTTTAGTATCCATTAAGAAATAAGCAGTACCATTAGCATTCATTCGGGCAGTACGACCATTACGATGTATCATTATTTCTTCGGTAGGTGGTAAATGATAATGTATAATAGCTTCAATTTCGGGTATATCTAAACCGCGTGATGCAAGATCTGTTGTTATTAAAATAGTAACACTCCCATTTCTTAATTTAATTAGCGCTTTTTCACGATCAATCTGTTCGAGTCCTCCATGATAAAAACTATGTTCAATATTATAGCTATATAATTGTTCGGATATTCTATTAACTGCTTCGCGATGATTGCAAAATACAATACAAGGTTTCTTATTTATCAAACCTAACAACAACATCAAAGCTTTAACTTTGTCGATGCTTTCAGTTTTTACAGTCTTTAAAACTAATGCTGACTTTAATTCTTCATGTTCATTAGTAAAATTAATGTTAACACTATTTTTCAATCCCACAAACGAAGGTATTTCATTGATAGAAGTTGCTGAAGTAAGAATACGTTTTTTGAGTTGTTTGCAATGTTTTATTATGTATTCCATTTCAGTTTTAAAACCTAACTCCAACGATTTATCAAATTCATCTAAAACTAAAGTATGAACTTGTTTTAAATCCAGACTTTTTTGTTGCACATGTTGAGCTATTCTTCCGGGAGTTCCAATTAAAACACTTGGAGGAATTATTAAATTGTTTTCTTCTATACGTACCGAATGACCGCCGTAGCAGGAATTTACTTTATAATTAGTGTTCATTTGTTTAAACACCTTTTCTATCTGAATAGATAATTCTCTTGAAGGCACTAATATCAATACCTGAACACCTGATTGTTCTTCGTTTAATAATTGTAAAATAGGGAGAAGAAACCCTAATGTTTTACCCGATCCGGTAGGAGAAATCAGAATTACATCGTTTGATTGAGGAATTGCCAGAATACATTTCTGTTGCATTTCGTTAAGTTCCGTTATGTTAAAGTTTGAAAGTATAGATGAATAATCCATTATAGGCTGTCTTTATTAATAATTTGCAAAGGTACTAATTTATATATTATGAACTGAATTTAAACTAAAAATAACCATTCCCTGTTGGATGTTGTATCCTCGCTATGCCCATAATAACAATTTGTCATGCTTAAAATAGATCCCATCTACTCAACTTTAAGCCATAGAGTGACGACTTATTTGTAGAAAATAAAATAACTGAATCCTACTTAAAACTACTTTACAGCCACATTTTTCTTTTTAAAATCTTGTCCACAATCAAAACAATGAAAAGTTTTGCTAATAAAAGGCAAAGGAAAGCCAAATAGTAAAAACGAAATAGCAAACCACTTACCCGAAAGTCTTGGTTTTGAAATCTCATCAGAACCACAATTAGGACATATTATTTCTGCTTTGTCAGTCATTAAAAATGATAATTTGTATATTGTGCTTTACAATGCAAACTTGTTTTATCAGATATTAAATTAAGCTCTCCATTGGAGAAATCAATATCATAAATACCATTATACACATAATCAAAATTATCTGTATTAGATATTCTTAGTTTCCCTTTTTCGACCACCCATTTACCGTAAATTTTATTCGACTTAAAACCGGGCAACAATACGGTTCCATTTTTCTCAAAGCTTATATTTTCAGGACAATTCCCTTGATTAAAAAGCTCTAAAATTTCATCATTGGTTTCCGGCATATATGCTTTACCACTATATTCAACTAAATTCAGACACCATCTGTTTTTTGAAAGTTTATCGCTTGTTGAAGGCAAAGTAATAAAATAAAAGATACTTACAGCCAAAGTAACAATAATTGCAATTATTACAAATAAGCGAACTTCTATCTTTTGTTTTTTAAGAAAAGGAAGCGTTGAAGTATATTTATTTAGAATTGCAGGTAGTTTGGAAGTATTAAGATTTTCATCTTTCAGATAGCCACCCTCTTTCAATAGTTCAATAGCATGTGCAACATCTTCTTCTTTAACCTGAAGCTTAATGCCTCCAATAGCATTGGAATAAAACGGTTGCACCTGAGTGGTGAGTTCATTCTGTACAAAACATTGTATGCCTTCCGACTCCAAACGACTTCGTATAATCATAAGTTCAGACGGAAATGTAAAAGTAATAATTGTAACCAGATTGTCAGTGTTATTTTCCATAATTTTAAGATATTCCTTATTTAAAGTGTTTAGTTATCTTTAAAAAACACTTTAAACAGATGCAAAATTACAAAATAAATTAAGAATGAAATAAAAATAATTTATTTGATTAAAATAAATATATTGAGATTAGCTTTGAAGCTCTTGATCTGAATAAATTAGCTGTTTTGCTTACTAATAATCATTAGTCTTAAGAAGATTTTAAGAAGTATGGTGAAATTTTGCTATAATAATTATTTATTCATTTCGTTTCATAAATGTTTGTATTAAAAGAAAATTGTAAAAAATATATACTAAAAAAGATTAATGTTTAGTGTAAAGATTAATATTATATCACGTTTGATGAAGTCTTGAAAAAATAAATGTCAATACAATTAAAAATAATTAAATAAAATACCAATTAATACAA
>Ga0316230_1003248_pt1 | contig 13004 bp, 9 predicted proteins | sample TBH18025metaG_FD_206004 | JGI IMG/M metagenome (GOLD analysis project Ga0316230, IMG submission 206004) | Freshwater microbial communities from Trout Bog Lake, Wisconsin, USA - TBH18025 | ecosystem: Environmental > Aquatic > Freshwater > Lake > Hypolimnion/Profundal zone | place: USA: Wisconsin...
GGCAAGCTGAAAGTGTAAGAGAGCGAGCCCGCTTCGCCCGTATCGCTAAAGCTTGGGGGTTACTCCTTCAAGAACCGCGTGTCGAACGTTACCGTGGCAGCCTGCGGATTCGGATGACCGTAAGTGGCGTAAAACTCCCGGACCTTCTTCAATACCTCCGGCAGCGTGGGGCTTTCCATCAAGGCGATCGATTCAGCGCGCTTCGTGTAGAAATGCGTGTCGTCGAGCATCTTGGTGTAGAGCGGCACTTCGTCGCCGAAATCCGCCGCCACCGCCATCGCCTGGATGGTCTTGGCGCGCGTTTTCGGATTGGTCATCGCGTCCATCACGCGAAAGTGGGCGGCGACATATGCGGCGATCGATTTCTCGCGTCCGGCGATCCGGTCCTTGCGGATGGCCAGCGTATCGGTGATCTCGTTCGGGATTTCCCTGCTGGTGAACAGCGCGGTGTCTTTTCCGGTCTGGGCCATGCGCTGGCAGTTTGGGTTCCAAGTGATCCCGGCCACGGGCGAGTTGGAATTGAGAGCGGAAATGTAAGCCTTGCCCACGTCATCGCCCGGAGTGTTTTTCCAAGCGAAATAATCCTTCAGCGGCAGGTCGTTTTTCTGCAAGAACCGAAAGGCGAGATACTGGCTCACGGAAAGCTCTTCGCCCAAGACGGTCTTGCCTTTGAGTCCCTCCTTGGTCCATCCCGTCGGCACGCGGAACTGGTCGTTGCCGTTGGAATAATCGTGAGCGTAAAGAATAACCGCGTCCACTCCCTTGTCGGCGATGATCGTGACTGCCTCCTGCAAGGTCACGGTGACGGCATCAATGCTTCCGGCTGCGAGTGCCTCGACCGAATCGGTATAGCGCTCAAATTTCTTGACGGAGACGTGCCCGCCCGTCTTTGCGGATTCGGCTTCCAGCCAGGAGGGTTTCTTCTTGCCCTCCATCTTCATTTCCATGACCCAGGAATCCATCCAACCGGCGTAGATGGAAACGCCGACTTTGAATTCCCCGGTTTGCGCGCCCGCCGGAACGGCAAGGCAGAAAAGGGAAACACAGGCAATACCGAGAGTGCTGAGGACTGTTTTCATGCCTCTCTTTTCGCCGGTTGCCGCAGGGAAAGAAAGCTAATTCGGGGGTTGCTTTATCGAAACCACGGATTGGCACGAATAAAACCTATCCGTGTTCATTCGTGGTTACTCGGTTGAATGCGAGCTTCTTGCGAAGATGCCTTTGGCGGGGCGCCAAAGGCCGCACGCGAGGGCGCGTGCGCTATTCCGATTTCATCGCAGGCGGTGACAATGGCGTCTTCTCAAGCGCCAGTCGTTTTCCAACGACGTTCCGCAAAACCATCACCAGCAATAGCGCCGCCACCGCCGTCAGCCCAAGGAGCGCTTTGGCGGCCGGCGAATCGTGAAGCGCGCTGGAGTGCAGCATCTGCGTTCCCGCGGTCCCCAAATAGACAAAAACCGTCTCCCCAGGCAGCATTCCGAAAATCGTCGCCAGCAGATAATGACCGAAACCGATCCCCGTCAGCCCGTACGCGTAGTTGGAGAGTCCAAACGGAAACGGACACATCCGCAGCAGCCCCACGATCTTCCACCCCTCGCGCTGAATGGCCTGATCGATCACCGCGAACTTCGGTCGGTCTTCCAGCATTCTCGCAAACCGCTCCCGGGCAAGGTAGCGGCTGCACAGAAATCCGGCGGCGGCGCCGAGCGTCGAACCGATCACAACCCCGGCCAGCCCTCCCGCCAGCCCAAAAAGAGCGCCCGCCATCACCGCGAACGGTATCAGCGGCAGCCCCAGCAGGCTGAGGGCCGCAAACGAGATCACGAAAAGCACGCCGCTGCCGAAGCCGAAGTGCCCGAGGCTGCTCAGATAGGTTTCAAGCCAGTTTGTCATTTGTGAAAACTACTCTCTCCGAATTGAAGCTGCAACGTCATGCGACCGCTTCGCCGGATTAAATGCACCGGCTCTCCAAACGCTTCGCTTAACAAAGTATTTCGCAAGACTAACGTACGTTTTCCAGCCGCGAGCACGCGACCTGCTTTCAATAACAGCGCATGGCTTATCCCTTTTACAATTTCTTCCACATGATGTGTCACCAGAATCAGGGCGGGAGCGCTTCGGTCGGCGCTCAACCGGTCAATGAACCGCAGGAAATGCTCCCGGGCCACCGGGTCCAACCCCGCGCACGGCTCATCGAGGATCAACAAGCGGGGCCGGGCCATCAGGGCGCGCCCGATCAAAACGCGCTGGCGTTCTCCCTGGGAGAGCACCAACCAGGGGCGATCGGCCAGGGGCTCGCAATCGACCTGCCGGAGAATGGCGAGCGCCTCCTCGCGATCCCGGCGCCGGATGCCGCCCCAGTAGCCGAGCATGGCGTATTTGCCTCCAATGACGGAGACCAGCGCGGGTTCGAGGTCCGCCATGCGCTGTCGAACCAGGGAACTGACGATGCCGATGCGTTTGCGCAACTCCGGCCAGTTGGAAGCGCCGTAGCGCTGCCCCAACAGAATGATTTCACCGGAGCTGGGAGTGAGATAACCGGTCAACGCGCCAAGCAGGGATGTTTTTCCCGAGCCGTTGGGACCCAAAATTGCCCAATGTTCCCCTTCGCGCACGCTCCAGGAAATTTTGTCCAAAATTTTTACACCGCCGCGAATAACGCTGAGGCCGGTGACCGCGAGCGTGGGAATTCCGGCGGCAACGCTGTAATGATCGGGTTTAACGGGCATCGGGATGGGCAAATTGTGCCGCAATCCGGCGCTTCGCGCAACGTTCGTTGGCGCGGCGAGGCAAGAATTCGTTTGACGCCGCGGTTTGGACCGGCTTTTCTCTCAACCTTTCAATTGAAAACCGCGCAGACCATAGTCGCTGGGGTTCTGCTTGCGCTGCCGTTTACGGCGGGGGCGAGCACGCACAAGCACCACTCGAAGCATTATTCGAGCGGACGCTCGTCGCGCCATCACAGCAACTCTGCGGTCTCCTCTTCCTACGCCGCCAAAATGCGCGTCAGCGCTTTAGCGGCCATTGGCGACTCCGACCGCCTCTCTGCCGAGCATCCGCTTGAATCGCGCGCAGGTTCCCTTTACAATCCGAGCACGGCCCAAACGCCCGGTCTGAGTCTGCTTCATCTTTTCGGTCCGAAAGCGTCCAGCATTCACTACGATTCGCGGATGATCGCCGCCGCGAAGATCGCATCCGAGCGCGCCCATGCCCATTCCACGCGAAGCTGCTGGCGCTATGTGAAAACCGCGCTGGTGGAGGCGAACGTCGTGCAATCCTACCCCAAGACCCCGCTCGCCAAGCAGGCCGGGGACGAACTGTCCCGGGAACACGGTTTCCGCAAGCTTCCCATCAGCGACCCGTTTCTGGCGCCGGTCGGTTCAGTGCTGGTTTACGGCGGACACGGCGCGGGCCATGTGGAAATCCGCACCGCCGCCGGGTTTGCCAGCGATTTCATTTCCCAGAAGCCGTCGAGTCGGCCGCTGCTGGGGATTTTCGTGAAGCCGTCGTAGGGCCAACGGGGTCAGGCATTACTTCTTCACCTTCTTTTGTCGACCCGGAGCACCGGGCGCGGGACAAAATCCATCCGGCGGATCGCAATCACCGGTAGGGCCAACGGGGTCAGGCATTACTTCTTCACCTTCTTTTGTCGACCCGGAGCGCCGGATCGCCTCAACTGACCCGATGGCACAACCCGGCGATAGCGCCGAAGTGCCATCATTTGGGGCCCTCGCAAGGAACGTAAAGGACCGATGGGACGAAAGGGCGCAAAGTCGACAGGTTCTTGACGGCCTGCCGGCGGGTTTATCCTACTTCAGTGAGCGCACAGCGGCGACGACGTTGGCCGCGGTCATCCCGAGGAGTTCCATCACCTTGCCGCCGGGGGCGCTGATGCCGAACCGGTCGATGCCGATGACTTGCCCGTCAAGGCCCACCCAGCGGTGCCAGAGGTCGCTCACGCCGGCTTCGATCGCCACACGGCGGCGAACGCTGCCGGGCAGGACCTGCTCGCGATATTCCGCCGACTGGCGCTCGAAACGCTCCATCGACGGCATGGACACCACGCGGGTGCCGGCTCCGAGTTCCTTCGCAGCAGCGACCGCGTGCTGCACCTCGCTGCCCGAAGCAAGCAAGATGGTCTCCAGTGGCGCGGTTTCTTTCACCAAAACGTAGGCGCCCCTCGCAACGCCCTCGCGCCGAGCCTGGGCGCTTGCGAACGTCAGGTTCGGCACCGCTTGACGGCTGAGAATCGCCACCGTCGGTCCGTTGGTCCGCTGCATGGCCGCGGCAAACGCCCCGGCAGTCTCTTCGGGATCGGCTGGGCGAATGACATCCAGATTTGGGATGACCCGCAGACCGCTCACCGTCTCCACAGGCTGATGGGTCGGTCCGTCTTCGCCGACGCCCACGGAGTCGTGTGTGAAAATGTAGAACGTCGGCAGATTCGCCAGCGCGGCGATGCGGATCGACGGGCGCGCATAGTCGGCAAACACCAGGAACGTGGCGCCCGAGGGCCGGAAGATGCCGTCGTAGGCGATGCCGTTCATGATTCCCGCCATCGCATGTTCGCGAATGCCAAAGCGGATGTTGCGTCCGCCGTAGTTTTCCGGCGTCCAATCCTTGCTGGCGGCGATGTAGTTGAGCGTGGACCCGTAAAGGTCCGCCGAACCGCCGACCAGCAGCGGCATCGCCGCGGCAAGTGGCTGAAGCACGTCGCTGGCGGCTTTGCGCGTGGCGATTTTCGCGTCCACGGGGAACTCGGGGATGTTCGCCAGAAGATCGGCAGGCACCTCGTTCTTGACGCCGCTGTCGAGCAGGGCGGCCAGTTCGGGGTTGGCCGTGCGCCATGTTTCGAAGCGGGCGGTCCAGTGTTGGTGAGCCGAAGCCAGATGCTGCTTGTGGCAGGCGAAGAATTCGCGCGTATCCGGCGAAACGTAAAAGTGTTCCCCGGGCAGACCGAGCGCCTTCCGGGCCGCGTCGATGAACTTGGCGCCGCCTTCGCCGTGCGCCTTGGCGGTACCGGCGACTTCAGGGATGCCCTTGCCGATGATCGTCCTTGCAATGATGAGTTGTGGTTTGCCGGTGGCGGCTTTGGCGGTCTGAAATGCTGCGGCAAACGCCACCAGATCGTGGCCGTTGACCGTCTGCACATCCCATTTTAGCGCCTCGAAGCGCATAGCCGTGTCTTCGTTCTGGGAAACGCACGCCATGGCGTCCAAGGTAACGTCGTTGGCATCGTAAATGAGGATCAGGTTGTCCAACCGCGCGTGACCTGCAAAGGCAACGGCTTCCTGCGCCACGCCTTCCTGCATGCAACCGTCGCCGGCGAGAACGACGACGTGTTGGTCGAAAATGGCGTGCTCGACCGTGTTGAATCGGGCCGCAGCCATCTTGGCGGACACCGCGTAACCGACCGCATTGGAAATCCCCTGCCCCAGCGGCCCGGTGGTGGCTTCAACCCCCGGCGTCTCGTTAAACTCGGGATGCCCCGGCGTCTTGCTGTGCAGCACCCGGAAGTTGGAGACTTCCTCCAGCGAGAGATCGTACCCGGCAAGGTGCAGCCACGAATAAATGAACATCGAACCGTGCCCGGCGGAGAGAATGAACCGGTCCCGGTTGAGCCATTTTGGATGAGCGGGATCGTATTGAAGGAGATGGCCGAAGAGCGCCGCTCCGATTTCCGCGCAGCCGAGCGGAAGCCCGAGATGGCCGGAGGAACACTTGTGGACGGCGTCCATTGCGAGACCGCGCGCTTCATTGGCGGCGCGCCCGAGAACCTGGAGTTTTGAATGCATAATGATTGGGGTAGTAGTTAAAAAACGGCGACAGCGTAGAAGGTTGAAAGTTGATGTCAAGGCTTCGCGAGCGCCGCCCGCATCCGCATTAAAACGGTTTTCCGCCCCATCACCTCCAGCATGTGGTAAAGGCTCGGACCGATCGAAGACCCGCTCACAGCCACGCGCGCCGGGTGGATTAGTTCGGCGGGTTTGCACCCCATTTCGCCTGCGGTGGTCTTGAGCGTTGCCTCCAGCGCCTCGGCAATCCACGGTTCCTGCGTCTCATACCGGGTGGCCAGCGCGGCGAGCTTCTCAAGCGCGCCCGGCTTGCGCAGGGTCTTTTCCACCGATTCGGGATCGAACGCGACCTCGTCCGTGAAAAAGAACCCGATCTTCGCGGGCACTTCGGAGAGGCTCCTGACCTTCTCCTTCACGAGCGCGAGCACCGGTTTGAGCCGCTCGATAGAACCGTAAGCAATGCCGGCCCTGTCGACAAACGGCAGGCAGAGCTCAGTGAACCGGTCGAGGCTCATGTGGATCAAATACTGCGTATTCATCCAGTTGCACTTGTCCATGTCGTAGGCGGCCCCCTTGCGATTGATCTTGGCGAGGTCGAACAGCTCGACGATTTCACGGCTAGCGATGATCTCGCGGTTGTCCTTGGGCGACCAACCCAGCAGGCAGAGATAATTGCAAACCGCCTCGGGCGCATACCCTTGCTCGATGTAGCTGCCGACTGCCGCCCCTTGGTCGCGCTTGCTCATTTTCGAACCGTCGCGATTGAGAATCAGCGGGATATGGGCGAAGCGGGGCGGTTCGGCGCCGATAGCACGGTAAAGCTCGACGTGTTTGGGCGTGTTCGAGAGGTGATCCTCGCCCCGGATGACGTGAGTGATCTTCATTTCCAGATCGTCCACGACGTTGACGAAGTGAAAGATCCAACCGCCATCGGGGCGGCGGATGGTGATGTCCGGATGCGTCTCGGGATTGGTCAGATCGAACTCGATCCTGCCGCAGACGATGTCCTCGAGCACGACAACCTCGCGCGGCGAACGGAAACGCCAGGCGCCGTTATCTTCGTACAGATGTCCGGCAGCCTTGAGGCGGTTGAAATAGCGAAGATAGACATCCTCGCGCTCGCTCTGGAAATAAGGGCCGAAGTCGCCGCCGGCGAACGGACCCTCGTCCCAATCGAGCCCGAGCCAGCGCAAACCGTCATAGATCGCCTGGGTTGCCTCGGCAGTGTTGCGGGCCTTGTCGGTATCCTCAATGCGAAGAATGAATCGCCCGCCGGTGTGCCGGGCATAAAGCCAGTTAAAGAGCGCGGTTCTGGCCCCCCCGACGTGAAGGTAACCGGTGGGCGACGGTGCAAAACGGACACGGACATTGGAATTCATGACCGCTCATCATGACATCGGCGCGGACGATATTCACGGCATTTCGTAAGTGCTCCTCCGATGCTCCGATGGGGCGCGGGACAAATTTCTTCCGGCGGATCGCAATCACCGGGAGGTCTCTATATGCCGGGGTATATGCACGGATTAAGAAAACGGTGTCGGACTGCAACTCTGGGGAGCACACGCGCCCTCGCGTGTTGGCGTCGGCGCCCTCGCCGACGCGAACTTTTGCTTCATCGAAACCACGGATTTCACGGATTGGCACGGATGAAACCTATCCGTGTTCATTCGTGTAATCCGTGGTTGATCGGTTGAATGCGAGCCGGCTTGCGGGGGGATGAGGCGGCGGCAGAACTTCGGAACTGGCCTGATTTCGCGGGAGGCTGGTCATGAGTTTGAACTCGACAAGGAACAGCCGAACCGCCTGGTCAGACAGGTTGAAGGTATCGCGCTCTATTTGGATTTTCTAACGGAGGCACCCCCTGCGATCACTGGCTCACGGATGGTGGATGATGTGGTGGCGAGTGTGGCGCCAGGGATCAACCGCGCACTCGTGGCGCGGAGGATAGTCAAGATTTCAGGTCGCGATGTGTATAGCGCACCTCAGACGTGCGAAATCGCAGTCGCCGATAACGGTCCGCTCCTAGTGCTAAAGCTTAACGCCTTCGGTGGGCTCACTGGGAGACGACAGGGGCTTGCATTCTGGGCTGGGACATCGTTGACTCACCCGGAAGGGTATGAATCGTGCCAATTATGAAGAGCGTGCAAGGCCGTTAAGGGTCTTTGCGTATGTTAACGCGGAGAAAACGCCGCTGTACCGTTCTCTTATGCGCATCTTCATGGATGCGAAGGCGAGCTTTGCCCTTCATCTCCGGGTGGCGGATATTGCGAGGGAATTGCCAAAGCTTTCAATCCAGGAAATTGAAGCCGTGGTGACCCAGCTTTGCGAATGGGGTAATCTTGAGGCGCATCGCGATACCTCGGAGGTGGCATCAGTGGAGGATTTTTACCGGCCGCGCTACCTGTATCAGCTTACCGGTGAAGGCGAGGCGGCGGAACGCGCGATCGAAGTTTTCTATGAGACGGTGGTTCAGCCTGGTGAACTCCAAGCGGCTGCGTTGGAGGATATTTTGAACGAATTGGAGGAAGTCGCCCGGCTGGGTGGTGAAGGCGTTCCCGATCCTGGAAAAGTCCATCGCGCATTGAGTGCGTTGAGTGCGCACTTTGAGCGGCTGACCTCGCGTGCACAGACCTTTATTCGCAGCCTTCAGAGGACCATTGATCTACGCGGAATTGAGGTGGAGGTGTTCCTCGCCTACAAGCAGACCCTCATCGATTATCTTGAACGGTTCATTGGTGAACTCATTGTTGCGACAACCAAAATCGCGGAAAATATTCTGCGCATTGAAGGAAAAGGCGTGGAACGGCTCTTGGTCGTAGCTGCGCGGCGTGACATGGCGGACGCACTGGACCAGAACGACGAGCGCCACAGGGAAGCTCGTGAGCGCTGGCATCGGCGCTGGGCGGGTTTTTCCTCCTGGTTCTTGAGCGACGGCGAGCGGCAATCGCAGGCCGAAGTGCTTCGTGGCCTCGCTCGAAGCGCCATTCCCGATTTGCTCATTGCGGTGGCCGGTATTAATGATCGGCGGGCGACGCGCAGCGACCGCGCCACGGATTTGCAAAATCTGGCGAGATGGTTTGCCGAAACTGACACGGACGCTGAAGCGAACCGGTTGTGGCGCGCAGCCTTCGCGCTTGCGCCCGCTCGCCACCTAAGGATCGACGAGGAAACGCTCGACTGGCGTGAAGATAACCCCGTTTCCGCCCAGACCAGCTGGCTTGATGCGCCCCCGCTTTTGATTTCGCCCCGGTTGCGCAAGGCGGGAAGGCATGTCGCCAAGGGTCCGGCGAAGGGAGTCATCGATTGTACGCAGGGAAAAGAAGATCTCGCCAAGATGGAGCGGGATGAAGCCGCCCAGATCGTGGCGGCGCAAGCCCGGCTTGCCACTGGCCGTACAATGCGCCTCTCGGAGATCGGAGAACTTGATGGCAGTGCTTTCGATTTGTTTCTCGATTTGCTGGGCGAGGCGCTGGCGGCAAAGGCGGAAGAGAATGAAACGGTGGACGCTCAGTCGAGCGACGGCGCGCTCCGTATCCGCCTCTCTCCGACGGGCGATTCCGTGCGTGCGGTCATCCGCACCCATACCGGTTGCTTTTCCGGACAGGATCACTTCGTTACCATTTCTAGCGTGTTTGAAAATTCCACGATGAGAGAGGAGCCGAGTTTGCCATGAGCGCGTTCACTCTTGAGTCCGGCGACCTGCTTGAAACTCCCCGTGGCGGTGTTGATGGGGCGGGCCGGGCGGTCGCAACGCTCGATCATGTTCTGGATCGCGTCACGGAGTTTGAACGGCGGCGCGCTATGCGGGCGCTTCTTCAGGTTCCGTTATTAACGGCAGAGGGACTCCATGCGGCGGAGTTCGGGCTGGTTCGGAAACACGCGACATGGTTGCGGGAATGGCTGGCTCACCATGCGGGATGGGTGCTGCAGGTCACGGGCGAGGTTGTCCGTTTGCGAAAGACGCCCGCGGATTTGAACGATTCCACGCGGCCTGCCTTGGACCGCAATGAGGCTGCATTTCCCCGTCGGCGATATGTCCTTCTCTGCCTGGCTCTGGCCGCCTTGGAACGGAGTGAGCGACAGACGACGCTGGGCCGTCTTGCCGAAGCGATGGTTGGCTACGTCCAGGCTGACCCCGCCCTGGGCGCGGCAGGCATCGAGTTCGACCTTGCCGATTCAGACCAGCGGCGCGACTTGGTGCATGTGTTACGTTTTTTGCTGGATTGGCAAGTGCTCAAGCGAATCCACGGCGACGAACAGCATTACCTCCGGGATCAAACAAGCGACGTGCTTTATACGATCTCGCGCCCCGTGCTCGCTGCCATGTTGTGTGTCAAACGGGGACCGTCCACGGTGAGCGCCGGAGCATTGGCTGAGCGCATCGGGGCGATTGTGGAGGAACCGGTGCCGGATACTGAAGACGCCGCAAATCGCCAGATGCGCATCCGGTTAACGCGGAGACTCTTGGATGATCCAGTTCTCTATTACGCGGATTTGGACTCTTCTGAGCGAGCTTATCTGACCAACCAGCGTAGCCGTATCCTTGGGCAGATCGCCCAGGCCACTGGCCTGGAGTCGGAAATCCGGGCGGAAGGAATCGCGATGGTAGATGTCAACGGTGACATGACGGACCTTGGCCTTCCAGAGGAGGGCACCGACGGGCATCTGACTTTGTTGCTGGCGGAGTTCCTGGCGAATAAGATCCGTCAAAAACCGAATGCGCTGGTCGGCTTCACCGCGCTGAGACAACAGACGGCAAAGTTGATCGCCGAGCATCGCGCTCACTGGCGCAAAAATGCAACAGAGCCGGGGGCGGATCAAGCCCTCATGCGGCAGACCGTCGAACGCCTTGTCGCGTTGCGACTTGCCGTGTTTGAGACGGACGGTGTCCGACCATTGCCTGCGATTGCAAGATACGCACTCTGGAAAATTGTTGAGAAACCGCAACTCGAAACGATGCTGTTTTGAAGAATTTAGAAAGCGAAATTGGTCATGGAGATTGAGCAGACAAGATCACCTTTAGCGCCTCTAGTGGATGGCGCTTTCATTCTTCCCGAGGCGCAGCGAGAGCGTTGGCAACCCGTCCGTGGTGGGTTGCTAAATATCTACAAGTACGACTACCAGGAATTCCGTTACGAACAGGGGCGCCTTCTGCTGCGCGGCAACAACGGCACGGGAAAGTCCCGGGTGCTGGCGTTGCAATTGCCGTTTCTTCTGGACGGAGAAATCTCTCCCCACCGCGTGGAACCCGATGGCGATATCGCCAAGAGGATGGAGTGGAATCTGTTGATGGGGAAACACTCCGACCGGCTCGGCTACACCTGGATTGAGTTCGGACGGAAAACCGAGGCGGGTGAGACGGAATATGTCACGCTGGGATGCGGCCTGCGCGCTGTGGAAGGGCGAGGGCTGGCTGCGAGGTGGTTTTTCATCACCAGCCAGCGCATTGGCCGCGATCTCTTTCTCCAAGGGGAACAGCGCATTCCGGTCAACAAAACAAGAATAGAGGCGGCGATTGGGGAGAACGGAAAAGTCTTTGAGAAAGCCGAGGAATACCGGGCTGCGGTGGATCGCGCCCTGTTTAAACTGGGCGGCCGGTATGATTCTCTGCTGGATCTCCTGATCCAACTCCGCCAGCCGCAGCTTTCGCGGAAGCTGGACGAACAAAAGCTTTCCGATGCGTTAAGCGAGGCGCTGCCGCCATTGTCTCAGGCGTTGATTGGCGATGTGGCCGATGCGTTTCGGGATCTCGATGCGTATCGCAAGGAGTTGGAAGATTATGTGGCAGCCCGCGGTGGTGTGGAGGCGTTTCTCAAGGAATACCGTCGCTATGCGCAGATTGCCGCCCGTCGCCGTGCTGAAGGTGTCCGCACCAGCCATTCGGGCTATGAAGCGACGATGCGCCGTCTCCGTGCGGCTGAAAGCTCATTTAAAGAGGCCGACGACGCCCTGGAAGCGGTGGAGGCGCGACTGAGGCAATTGGAAGTGGACGAGAGTTCCGCTCTCGCCGAGGAGGTGATCTTGCGCGAGAGCCCGGAGATGCGGGACGCACGTGCCTTGGACCAAGCGCGCCAAGACGCCGATGCAAAGCATGGTGCGGCTCAGCGCGCGGAGAACGATCTCCGTCGAGCCATGGATCAGCGTCAACAATGCGAGACGCAAAACCTGGTCGACTCCCAGGCCGACGCGGCCGCCCGGCAGCAGGCCGACGAGCGCCTGGTTTCCGCGCGGGAAAACGCTGCGGAAGCGGGGATGGAAGAGGACTACAGAAGGGTTACGGATATCCTTGAGTATTCAAACGCTCATGTGGCGGAGAGCCAGTTGAAGGAATCTCTGGACCGCAGGAAGGCCGCAGTGGCGCATATTGAAAAACTCAACCGCACCGTTGCGCAGGCAAATACCGAGTTGCTTGCGGCGAAGAATCTCTACGATCAACTCGACAGCCAACTGAACGAAGCGATAGAAACACAGCGGGAGTCGCGCAATAGGATCGAACGGGAAGGCGAGAGCCTGCTGGCGCGGTATCGTCAATGGAGTTCCAGCCTGGCCGAACTGGTTGTGCGCGACGCCGACGCCTTGGAGGACGCATTGGAGAAGTGGTGCGGCACCCGTGAAGGGAACAGCCCGCTGGGTGACTCTGTGCGGGCTGCGTTGGGCGAGGCCAGTCGCGTGCTGGAGTCGCTTAAAGCGGAGGCGAATCAGCGCCGCTCTACCGCCACGGAAAATCTTGAAGTATTGCGGCGTGAACTGGCTTTGCTGAAGGCGGGCCACCATGAACCGCCGCCATTGCCCCCCGCGCGCGATCCTCTATTGCGCGCCGGCCGACTTGGTTCGCCGCTTTGGGCACTCTGTGATTTCAACCCCCAGGTTCCGGACGGAGACCGGGCCTCCATTGAAGCTGCCCTGGAATCTTCCGGACTCTTGGACGCTTGGGTTACTCCGGATGGCCGTCTTTTGGATGGGCTCGATCACGATACCCTCCTGGCCATCGGCACGAGTCCGGAAGCGCCCGAGGGCCACAACCTGGCGACGGTGTTGTTTGCGGCAGTGGATCGGGATGATCCGAGTGCCGCGACGGTTCCCGACGAAACGGTATGGAGTGTTCTCCGGCATGTCGGGTACGGAGGAGGGGGCTGCGGCACGGTTTGGGTCGCTCGTGACGGCAGGTGGCAGGTCGGGCCGCTGCATGGGGCGTGGTCGAAGCCTGAG
>Ga0316230_1003269_pt1 | contig 12941 bp, 13 predicted proteins | sample TBH18025metaG_FD_206004 | JGI IMG/M metagenome (GOLD analysis project Ga0316230, IMG submission 206004) | Freshwater microbial communities from Trout Bog Lake, Wisconsin, USA - TBH18025 | ecosystem: Environmental > Aquatic > Freshwater > Lake > Hypolimnion/Profundal zone | place: USA: Wisconsin...
CTCGGCATGCATTGGAAGCACCTCTCCAACCAGCTGGACCCGGCCAAGTACCAGCGGCTGATCTTCGGCATCCTGCTGGTGGTCATGATGATCTACCGCCCCGGCGGCCTTCTGCCCGCGGCGCGCCGCAAGCGTGAGCTGGCCGGCAAGCCCGATGAAGAGGGCCTCGACGAGAAAGGAGCGTAGCGTGTCCGACGACAAGGTCATTCTCACCACGCGGAATGTCTACAAACGCTTCGGTGGCCTCACCGCCGTCAGCAACATGTCCGTGGACATCGAACGCGGCAAGATCGTCAGCATCATCGGCCCCAACGGCGCCGGCAAGACCACTTTCTTCAACGCGATCTCCGGCCTGTACCACTGCGAGGAAGGCGCCATCGAGTTCGAAGGCAGGCGCATCGAGCACCTGCATCCCTACGAGATCACCGACCTGCGCATGGCCCGGACCTTCCAGAACATCCGCCTGTTCGGGGGCATGACCGTGGTGGAGAACATCATGGTCGGCGCCTACACCCGGCTCAAGCAGAACCCGCTCCAGGCCGTGTTCAAGACCCGCGCCTTCCGGGAAGAGGAAGCCCAGGCCCAGCACCGGGCCACGGAGCTGATGGAGTATGTGGGCCTGAGGAACGTCGGCAACGAGTTGGCCAAGAGCCTGCCCTACGGCGCCCAGCGCCGGGTGGAGATCGCCCGGGCCCTGGCCTCCCAGCCCCGGCTGCTGCTGCTGGACGAACCGGCCGCGGGCATGAACCCGGCCGAGAGCGAGGACGCGCTGCTGCTGTTCCGCCGCATCCGCGACGAGCTCGGCATCACCATCCTGCTGATCGAGCATGACATGAAGGTGGTCATGAACATTTCCGAGCACATCTATGTGATGGACCACGGCGAGCAGATCGCCGAGGGCCTTCCCGCGGATATCGCCTCGAACCCGCAGGTCATCGAAGCCTACCTGGGCAAGGGCGCCACCGCCGCCGGAGGAGAGACCCATGAGCGTGCTTGAACTGCAGGACGTCCACTCCTACTACGGCAACATCCACGCCCTGATGGGCGTCTCGCTCCGGGTCGAGCCGGGCGAGATCGTCGCCCTGATCGGCGCCAACGGCGCCGGCAAGACCACCACCCTGCGCTCCATCTCCGGCCTGCTGCACCCGCGCAAGGGCAAGGTGATCCTGGAAGACCAGGAGATCAGCCACCTGCCCGCGCACACCGTGGCCAAGCACGGCCTGAGCATGGTGCCCGAAGGCCGGGGCATCTTCCCCGGCCTCACCGTCACCGAGAACCTGGAGATGGGCGCCTACCTGCTGAACGACAAGGACGCGATCCAGAAGGGCATCGACAATGCCTTCAGCCTGTTCCCCCGGCTGAAGGAGCGGGCCCAGCAGAAGGGCGGAACGCTTTCGGGCGGCGAACAGCAGATGCTCGCCACCGCCCGGGGGCTCATGTCCAACCCGAAGATCCTGCTCATGGACGAGCCTTCCATGGGCCTGGCGCCGGTGCTGGTGGATCAGATCTTCGACATCATCAAGGAGCTCAACGCCCGGGGCACCACCATCCTGCTGGTGGAGCAGAACGCCCTGATGGCCCTGTCCGTGGCCCACCGCGGCTACGTGCTGCAGACCGGCCATATCGTGCTCACCGACACCGGCCAGAACCTCAAGGCCAACGACATGGTGCGCAAGGCCTACCTGGGGATATGACGGACCACACCTCTTTCCGGGGCGCGATGGATTGAGCCTCAGCCGGGCAGCACCATCTCCGGCACCGCTCCGCGGCTGATCAGCCTGGGCTGAGTGAGCGCCTGGATCTCCTCCGCGCTCACCCCGGGGGCCCGCTCCACCAGTTCCAGCCCTTCCGGAGTCACGTCGATGACCGCGTAGTCGGTGATGATCCGGTGCACGCAGGCCACGCCGGTGAGGGGCAGGCTGCAGTGGTTGAGGATCTTCGGCTCGCCCTTGCGGGAGACGTGCTCCATGGTCACCACCAGCCGCCGGCTGCCGGCGGCCAGGTCCATGGCTCCGCCCATGCCCTTGACCATGGCGCCGGGGATCATCCAGTTGGCCAGATCGCCGCGCTCGGACACCTGCATGGCGCCGAGGATCGATAGATCGATCTTGCCGGAACGGATCATGGCGAAGGAATCGGCCGAGGAGAAGAAGGAGGCGCCGGGCAGCACCGTCACGGTCTGCTTGCCGGCGTTGATCAGGTCGGCGTCCACCTGGTCCTCGCGCGGGAACGGCCCCAGGCCCAGGATGCCGTTCTCCGACTGCAGGACAACCTCGATCCCGGGCGGGATGACGTTGGCCACCAGGGTGGGCATGCCGATGCCGAGGTTGACGTAGTAGCCGTCGCGCAGCTCCTGGGCCGCGCGCAGCACGATCTGGTCCCGGGTGAGCATGGACTCTCCTAAGTGACGGTGCGCTTCTCGATGCGTTTCTCGCGGGGCGCCACCACGATCCGGTGCACGAACACCCCGGGCGTGTGGATCTGGTCCGGATCCAGTTCGCCCGGCTCCACCAGCAGTTCCACCTCGGCGATGCAGATCCTGCCAGCGCCGGCGGCGAGCGGGTTGAAGTTCCGGGCGGTCTTGCGGAACACCAGGTTGCCCATCCGGTCGGCCTTCCAGGCCGCCACCAGGGAGAAGTCGCCCAGGATCGCCTGTTCCATCAGGCAGGGCCGCCCGTCGAAGGTGCGCGTCTCCTTGCCCTCGGCCACCAGGGTGCCGTAGCCCGCCGGGGTGAAGAACGCCGGGATGCCGGCGCCGCCGGCCCGCATGCGCTCCGCCAGGGTGCCCTGGGGCGCGAACTCCACCTCGAGCTCCCCGGCGAGGTACTGCCGCTCGAACTCGGCGTTCTCGCCCACGTAGGAGGCGATCATCTTGCGGATCTGCCGGGTCCTGAGCAGCAGCCCAAGGCCCCAGTCGTCCACGCCCGCGTTGTTGGAGGCGCAGGTGAGCTGCTTCACCCCCTTGCGCACCAGCGCCGCGATCAGGTTCTCGGGGACCCCGCACAGGCCGAACCCGCCCACCACCAGATACGCCCCGTCCTCGATGTCCCGCACGGCCTCATCGGCGGATGCAACCACCTTGTTGAGCACTGCCAGCCTCCTGCCACGCATTCCAGCAAAACAGCATGCCACGGATATTCCCAAGGGTGGATCCGCAACTTGCAGGCTATTTTTTGAAAGTCTCGTGGAACTGGCGGATCGCGATGGCATCCCCCTCGCGCTCGATCGGGCCGAGGAAATCATCGAAGCTGCTTTCGGCGAATTCGCCGCCCTTGGCCATGTTGCCCATGATGTAGCCCATGAACTGCTCTTGGCGGCGCTGGATGAATTTGCGGAACGGCCGGGTCAGGGCGCCCAACAGGGCGCTGTCCAGGGTTGTCCAGGTCTGCAGGTGGCTCTGGAAGCCTTTGGGGCCTTCCCCGTACTTGTAGATCACCACCATCTTGGCGCCCACCGGAAACGGGTTGCCCATGCGGCCGCGCTCGACCCGGCCCTCGATCAGGTAGACCCGCAGGCCCGGTTCCCGGTAGGCCAGGGTCATGGTGCCGCGCAGGCCGTGGGAGTCGTCGATGACCAGGCCCCGGGCCGGCAGGGCGAAGGCATAGAGATTGGGCACGAACTGGCATTCCCGCCACATGGCCGCCGCCAGCCGGGGATGGTCGAACAGCTTCTCCATGGTGACCACCCGGACGTGGGCCGGCTGGGTGGTGGTCTGGAAGGTGAAGTCCGGATTGCGGATGATCTCCGCGGCCATGAGCCGGTTCGGCAGGCTCATCTTTTCCAGGGGCACTTGTCCCCAAAGGGCCTGGGGCAGGGCCAGGAGGAGCAGCAACCAGCGCAAGTAGGAAACTTCCATACGTCAACCCTAGCAGGGTCGAAAACGCCTGCGGCGGGAATCCCGCTACTTGGGGAACGGTTCGTCGCCCCAGACCTTGGACAGCGTTTCCAGGGCGTTTTCGAAGTCGTCGAAGACCTGGTTGGCGGTTTCCTCGGGGATATCCTGGAAGGTCGAAGCCCGGTACAGCCGGACCACTTCGGCGGCCGCCGCCAGGCGGGGATCGATCGGTTTCTTTTCGGTCTTCATGGCTGGCCCCCCGGATTGCCCTCAAGGATACCTCACCCGCGGCATAATCAGAGTGATCCTCCCATTGATCGCAACCCCGAGCGCCGGAGCGTCCCCATGGCCAGCCAAAGGCAATCCCTGCTTCCTTCCGCCGTCGAGGCGATCGGTCAGACCCCCCTGGTGGAATTATCCCGCTACATGGCGGGCGCCGGGCTTACGGGGCGCCTGCTGGCCAAGCTGGAGTACCTCAATCCGGGTTTCTCCAAGAAGGACCGGGTGGCCCGGCAGATGATCGAGGATGCCGAGGCGCAGGGGCTGCTGCGGCCGGGCCAGACGGTGGTCGAACTGACCAGCGGCAACACCGGCACCGGCCTGGCCATCGTCTGCGCGGTGAAGGGCTATCGCTTCGTCGCGGTGATGTCGCGGGGCAATTCGGTGGAACGGGCGCGGATGATGGCGGCGCTGGGCGCCGAGGTGGTCCTGGTGGACCAGCTGCCGGAATCGAGGCCGGGCGAGGTGTCCGGCGGCGACCTGGCCCGGGTCGAGCAGGAGGCGCAGCGCATCGTCCTCGAGCGGGAGGCCTACCGCGCCGACCAGTTCCGCCTGGAAGGGAACTACCGCGCCCACTACCTGAACACCGGCCCGGAGATCCTGGACCAGGCCGGTTGCCGGATCGACGGCTTCTGTGATTTCGCCGGCACCGGCGGCAGCTTCGTCGGCTGCGCCAAGGCCTTCAAGGAACGCGACCCGGACACCCGCTGCTGGCTGGTGGAGCCCAGCGGCGCGGCCGTGCTGGCCGGCGAACCGGTGACCAGCCCGAACCATCCCATCCAGGGCGGCGGCTACGCCATGGCCGGCCTCCGTTTCCTCGATCCCGGGCTGATCGACGGCTACCTCCAGGTCAGCGGCCCGGAAGCGACCGCCACCACCCGGGCGCTGGCCCGCACCGAAGGCATCTTCGCCGGCTTCTCCTCGGGCGCCAACGTCGCCGCGGCCAGCCGGCTGCTGGCCGGGGAACTGCGCGGCAAGACAGTGATCGTGCTGCTCAACGACTCCGGCCTGAAATACCTGAGCACCGATCTCTGGACTTAGCTCAGACCAGCTTCAGCATGTGCCCGAGCTTCTGCTTCTTGGTCAGCAGGTAGCGCCGGTTGCTCTGGCCCGACTGGATCTCGATCGGCACCCGCTCCACCACCTTCATGCCGAACCCCTCCAGCCCGATGATCTTCTTCGGATTGTTGGTGAGCAGCCGCAGTTCCCGGATCCCCAGGTCGCGCAGGATCTGGGCGCCGATGCCGTAGTCGCGCAGGTCCGCCTTGAAGCCCAGCGCCTCGTTGGCCTCCACGGTGTCGAAGCCCTTGTCCTGGAGCTCGTAGGCGCGGATCTTGTTGCCCAGGCCGATTCCCCGGCCCTCCTGGCGCATGTAGAGCACGACGCCGCAACCTTCCGCTTCGATCCGGCGCAGCGCTGACTGCAGCTGGTCGCCGCAGTCGCAGCGCTGCGAGCCGAAGGCGTCGCCGGTCAGGCACTCGCTGTGGACCCGCACCAGCACCGGCTTGCCGCGATCGATCTGGCCCTTGACCAGGGCGATGTGGGTCTGGCCGGTGATGCCGTCCCGGAAGGCGATGGAGCGGAACAGCCCGGCCCGCAGCGGCATGGCGGATTCGCCGATCCGGGTGACCATCTGCTCGGTCCGGATCCGATAGGCGATGAGATCCTTGACCGCGACGATCTTCAAGTCATGCTCGCGGGCGAAGCTTTCCAGATCGGGCATGCGCGCCATCTGGCCGTCTTCCCGCATGATCTCGCAGATCACTCCGGCGGGCGAACATCCGGCCAGCCGTGCCAGGTCCACCGAACCCTCGGTCTGCCCGGTCCGGCTCAGCACGCCGCCTTCCCGGGCGATCAGCGGGAAGACGTGGCCCGGGTGCACCAGGTCCTCGGGCCGGGCCTGCTCGGCGATGGCCGCGCGGATGGTCCGGCTCCGGTCGTAGGCGGAGATCCCGGTGGTGACGCCCTCCCGGGCTTCGATGGAAATGGTGAAGGCCGTGCCCAGGGGCGAGGAGTTCTCCCGCACCATGGGCGAGAGCTGCAGGCTCTCGGCCTTGGCCTGGGTCAGGGTGAGGCAGATCAGGCCGCGCCCGTAGCGCGCCATGAAATTGATCGCCTCGGGGGTGACGTGGTCGGCCGCCAGGGTGAGGTCGCCCTCGTTCTCCCGGTCCTCGTCGTCCACCAGGATGACCATCCTGCCCTGGCGGAGGTCCTCGATGGCTGCTTCGATGTTGGCTAACGGCATGGCGGCCTCGCTTGGCGATGACAGGGCAGCATCCCGCGGCAAGCGCGGAATGCTGCCCTGGGCTTTGCTACGGGTTTCAGACCTTCAGGGGCGCGATCGGCGGGATGACCAGCATCTTATCAATGGCGTCCGGGTTAATCTTGAACTTCTTATTGTAGATCTTGGGATCCGTTTTGTCAGGGGTTTCCGTCGACCTCCAGGTGTAGGTGCAGGTCTTGCAGATGTACATTTCCCAGACATTGCCGACCGGGGATTTAACCAGGAGTTCGACCTTATCGGTATCGCAACGCGGACAGATCATAGGGGTATCCTTTCAGGGTTCGGTTTCGGGGATGGGGCTTGAGCTAGTTCCGGGCCTGCTTCACCAGCTTGGCGATGATCTCTTCCCACTTGGCGGTGCCAGCGGGAGGGGTCAGCAGCTCGGTCTCGCGGCTGACGATCTCGGGGGCCTTGGGCGTGGTCGCGTCAATGATCAGCTTGTTGTGCATGCCTGGCGGGTTGGAAGAAGGATCAAGCGGCATGCCAGGGCAATTCTTGATGATGGTCACGTCCTTGTCAGGGTCGACCCGGGTGGTCATGGCCCACATGACCTGCTCGAGGTTGAAGGGATCGACGAATTCGTCGACGATGATGATGATCTTGTTGTAGGACATGCCGTGGGGCGTCGTGAGCAGGCGCATGGCGACGGCCTTGCCGAACCCGCCGAAGCGCACCTTGGTGGAGACGATGACGCCGATACCGTGGGTGTACATGGCGTTCACCGCCTGCACTTCGGGGAAGGTGTCCTTGAGCATCTTGTAAAGCGGCACCGAGGTGTTCAGGGCCATGAGGTAGTCGATCTCGGACCAGGGAATGCCCAGGTAGAGGTTCTCGAAAATCGGGTTGTCCCGGTAGGAGATGGAGGTGATCTGGACCACGGCCTGGAGCCTGGCGCCAGAGTAGGAACCGGGGAATTCCCCGAAGGGGCCTTCGCATTCCCGGACCCGGGGCTCAATGTAGCCTTCGATGCAGATCTCGCAGCCGGCCGGGACGTCCAGGTCCAGGGTGGGGGCCTTGGTGATCTGCATCGGCACGCCGTTGTTCAGGGCGCCCACATAGTCGTACTCGTTCTGGTCGTAGCGGATGGGAGTGGAGGCCATGAAGGTGGTGATGGGGTCGCAGCCCAGGCAGATGGCGATCGGCACCTTCTCATTCAGGGCCTCGGCCTTGGCTAGCTGGTTGCCGATGTCATGGAACGGCAGGGCCTGGATGCCCAGCTTGTCCTTGCCCTTGATCTGCATGCGGTAAGTACCGAGGTTGTGTTTGCCGTAACTCTTGGGGTCTTCCGGGTCGGCGGAGACGATGCAGGCCTTGGACAGGAAGCAGCCGGAATCGTAGGTGTTGATCCGATAGAGCGAGATGATGTCGAAGATATTGATGTCCTTGGTGACGATGTTCTTCTTGAACGGGGCGTCGAGCACCCGCGTCGGGGGCACCGGATACATGTCCCAGCGCCGGGACAGCTCCAGGAACTGCTCCTTGGTGGGCGTGTCCTTGTCCATGCCCATCATCAGGGCGTGGTTGGCCCAGGAGCCATGGACGTTGGTGACCACGGGATTCTTGTAGCCGCGGACTTTCTCGAACAGGACGGCCGGACCGTTCTTCAGGTTCGCCGAAGCCCGGCCGGCGGCGCCGATCTCTTCGGGGTCGACTTCGTCCTTGATCCGCACCAGCTGCCCTTCGGCCTCCAGGACGGCGAGGAATTCCCGCAGATCCATGTACGCCTGGGGCACTTTGATCGTGTCCGGAGTGTTCGGTATGACATTGGTTCCTGCTGCAGTCATTGGGAAGGTCTCCTTGGGAAAGAGCTTGTTGGAGGACGTTTGCGCGCGCCCCCGGGCGACCAGGAAAAGGCGCCAGGGAAGCCTCTGGATCATGGTGTTCATGGATGCATCCTCACTATTGGCCCTGCCGTCCGGGGGGTCCAATACTTATCAGGTGACCCAATGATCGTTAATACCTATCAGTCCAGATGATGCTCAAGGAATTCATGGATGAACCTCAGCAGCAGCGGCGACCGGTTGTCCTTGCGCCAGACCGCGCTGACCTCCACGGATGGCACCGGGTCCACCAGAGGGCGGTAGATGACCCCTTTCAGCTGAATATGGGTGAATGACTCTGGAACCAGGGAGATGCCCAGCCCCGCGCCCACCAGCACCAGTCCGGTCTGGATCATGCGGACGCATTGGGTCCGAGCCGGCTTGAGTTCCTGGGCGCGATAGGCAGCCATGACTGTTTCATAGTACCCGCGCCTGGCATGGCGGGCGGGCAGGATCGTGGTTTCCGGCGCCAGCATATCAAGACCTACCTTCTCCAGCCGGGAGAAGGCGGGCAAGTCCGGCACTGCGGCGATTAGCTGTTCAATACCTATAACCATCACGTTGAATTCTTCATCCAGGATTTCAGAAATGGTGAAGCCCAGGTCCAGTTGGCCCACATGCAAGGCCTCGATCTGGTCACCGGGTCCCATTTCCCTCAACTCGATATCTGCCGATGGAATCTTCTCCTTGATGAACTGCAGGGCCAACGGCAGCACCGACATCGCAGCCGTGCTGATGAAGCCGATGGTGAGAGTGCCGGCCTCACCCCGGCCGATGCTCCGGGCGTCCTGGATGGCTTTCAGGGAGTTGTCCACCACGACCTTGGCACGCTCGTAGAAGATCCGGCCCGCGGGGGTGAGGGTGACCTTCCGGTTGTTCCGCTCGAAGAGGGACACCCCGATCTCTTCCTCCAACTGATGGATCTGCTGACTTAAAGCAGGTTGTGCGACGTGGACCAATTCGGCGGCCCGGCGGAAATGGAGTTCCTCCGCCGTGGCGAGGAAGTATTTCAGCTGGCGAAGTTCCATGGCCCCACCTCTGGAATGACGGATTGCGCGGTTGCCGTGCCAGGAGGCCAGCCACCCCAGGCTCTCCCGAGCCACTTCGATAAGAACCAGATAGCCAAGCTTAGGCATATCCCCCGGATCGGCAGGCCGACAAGGCTGATCGATAGGGAAAATGTATCAATGAAGGTGCAAATAGATATTGGACGGTTCTTGGCCTGAGCGTGCAAGATCATTATTACATATGCAAATCCGGGAAGGGCAGGAGCCATCGTCACCCGGTTCCGCACGCCCTGGCAGGCCCGGTTCGTTTGAGTTCGTTCATGGATGCAGAACATGATGATCTCTCCGAACCACCCGCAACGCTGAGTCGATCCGTCCTCCCTGCCCGAGCTGGCGCCCCCTGAGCTTCTCGCCCAGGGGCACTCCCGGCGGAGGCTCCAGCCAACCCCAGCTTTCCAACCCAAGGAGTTCCCAGTGGCAAACGAAGCCGTCCAGGTTCTCCCACCGCAGGCGCTGCCTGCGGTGGCGCCTCCAACTTTCTTTACCCGGCACAAAAGGGAAATCGGCGCGTTGCTCGGCATCGCCGTCTGTTTGTTCGTTTGGTTCGTCCTGCCGGCCCAGGCCGGGCTGAGCCCCCAGGGCCGGCACTGTCTCGCCCTCAGCCTGCTGGCGGTGGTCTGGTGGGCCATGGGCGTGGTCCATCCCGGCTTCAGCGCGCTGTTCCTGCTGCTGGCCTGGGTGCTCACCAAGACCGCCGAACCGGCGGTGGTGTTCAGGCTCTGGACCACCCCGCTGATCTACATCGTCGTGGGCGGCTACATGATCGCCACCGCCGTGGAGAACTCAGGCCTGGGCAAGCGCATCGCCTACCACTTCATCCTCAGGTTCGTGAACAGCTTCACCAGCATCGTCGCCGCCGGCTACGTGCTCGGCTTCATCCTGAGCATCATGATCCCGCACCCATGGCCGCGCTCCTTCATGATCATGGCGGTCATGGGCATCATCATCAAAGCCACCAAGCTTCCGCCCAAATATGCCGCCTCCATCGGCCTGTCGGTGTTCGCCAGTTCGGTCCCGGTCTCCATGATCCTGCTCACCGGCGACAGCATGATCAACACGGTCGCCCTCAATTTCGCCGGCTTCGAAGCCAGTTGGCTGAAGTGGGTGCTCTACATGGGCGTACCCGGCATCATCGCCAGCGTGCTGACCTTCCTGATGCAGATAACCGTATTCAAGGCGCCCAAGGATTTCAAGATCGAGAAGGACGAGATCCGCGAGCAGCTCAAAAGCCTGGGCGGCTTCTCCCGGTCGGAGAAGGCGGTCATGACCTGGGTCGGCATCGCCATCGTCCTGTGGGCGACCGATTCCCTGCACCACATCCATCCCGGCTGGATCGCCCTGGGCACCGGCATCATGCTTTCCATGCCGTTCGTGGGTGATGTGCTCAAGGCTCCGGACTGGGGCAAGTTCGGCCTGGGGACCCTCTTCTTCGTCACCGCCGCCCTGGGCATCGGCCAGGTGGGCGCGGTCACCGGCATGAACAAGTGGCTGGCCAGCGTCCTGCTGCCTTCTTCCGTGCCCCACAACATCTATCTGCTGGCCCTCCTGGTCACCGTGTTCGCCATGGCGATCCACATGTGCCTGGGCAGCGCCCTGGCCTGCATGGGGATCGTCACCCCAACCATCATTGCCTTCACCGCCGCCTCGGGCCTCAATCCCCTGGTGCCCGCCCTGATGGTCTACACCGCTGTCGCCATGCACTTCGTACTGCCTTTCCACCATATGAACGTCCTGGTGGGCGCCGGGGATTCTGGCGGCCGCTATACCGATACGGACGTCATGAAGTTCGGCATTCCGCTCACGCTCATCGTGCTGTTCGTCACGGTGTTCGTGGAGATCACCTGGTGGAAGATCATCGGTTTGATTCACTAGGCCAATCATCTGCCCGGGGCCCGCGGCCCCGGGCAGATTCCCTGGGAGTGCCGTACCTATGCAAGATCTTGGAACCAAGCGGCTCGTAGTCGGCATCAGCGGCGCCAGCGGCGCCACCATCGGCATCGAACTGCTGAAGGCCATGCAGGCCATGCCCGGATGGGAAACCCACCTCGTCGTGAGCGAAGGCGCCCGTCGCACCATCGCCCATGAGACCCAATACACAATGGCCGAGGTGGAAGCCTTGGCCACTCGCCACCACCCCATCGCGGACGTAGGCGCCCTGGTGGCCAGCGGCACATTCAGGACCGCCGGCATGGTGGTGGTGCCCTGCAGCATGAAGACCGTGGCCGGCGTGGCGTCGGGCTATTCCGACAATCTGCTGCTGCGCGCGGCCGACGTGACGATCAAGGAAAGGCGCAAACTGGTGCTGGTGGCCAGGGAATCTCCGCTCAGCCCGATCCACCTGCGCAACCTGCAGACGGTTTCGGACCTGGGCGCGATCATCCTGCCGCCGGTGCTCACCTTCTACAACCACCCGGCCAGCATCGAGGACATGGTCCGGCACATCGTCGGCAAGGTGCTGGATGTGTTCGGCCTCGAACTGCCCCAGTTCCAGCGCTGGGGCCAGGCCGTTTGCCAGGAGACGACCCCATGACTCCATCCGCTCTGACCGCCACCCGCGTGCATGATCTGCGTTCCGCCCTGGCCCTGCTCGAAGAGCATCCGGGCCAGCTGGTCGAGACCAGCGTGGAGGTGGACCCCAACGCCGAGCTCTCCGGCGTCTACCGCTACGTGGGCGCCGGCGGCACCGTCATGCGCCCGACCAAGATGGGCCCGGCCATGCTGTTCAACAAGATCAAGGGCTATCCCGGCGCCCGGGTCGCCATCGGCATCCTGGCCGACCGCAAGCGGGTCGCCCTGCTGCTGGGCACCACCGTGGACCGGCTGGGCTTCCACCTGTGCGAAGCGCTCAACCACCCGATCCCGCCGGTCATGGTGCCCACCGCGCCCTGCCAGGAGATCGTCCACCTGGCCAGCGAGCCCGGGTTCGACATCCGCACGCTGATCCCGGCCCCCACCAACACCCCCGAAGATTCCGGCCCGTTCATCACCATGGGGCTCTGCTACGGCAAGGACCCGGAGAACGGCCAGGAGGACGTGACCATCCACCGCCTGTGCGTGCAGGGCCCGGACACCATCTCGATGATGTTCGTGCCGGGGCGGCACCTGGACGCCTTCCGGATCAAGGCGGAGAAGGCCGGCAAGGCCCAGCCGATCTCCATCAGCATCGGCCTGGACCCGGCGATCTACGTGGCCGCCTGCTTCGAGGCGCCCTCCACCCCGCTCGGCTTCAACGAGCTGGGCATCGCCGGCGCGCTGCGCAACACCCCGGTGGAACTGGTCAAGTGCCTCACCGTGGACGCCAAGGCCCTGGCCAGCGCCGAGATCGTCATCGAAGGCGAGCTGCTGCCGGAGGTCCGGGTGGTGGAGGACCAGAACAGCCACACCGGCAAGGCCATGCCCGAATTCCCCGGCTACAACGGCCCGGCCCACCAGTCCCTGCCGCTGATCAAGGTCAAGGCGGTCACCTATCGCAAGAACCCGATCATGCAGACGGTCATCGGCCCCAGCGAGGAGCACGTCAACCTGGCCGGCATCCCCACCGAAGCCAGCATCATCACCATGGTCGGCAAGGCCCTGCCGGGCTTCCTGCAGAACGTCTACGCCCACCCCGCCGGCGGCGGCAAGTACCTCGCCGTGCTCCAGGTGAAGAAGGCCGT
>Ga0316230_1003289_pt1 | contig 12884 bp, 11 predicted proteins | sample TBH18025metaG_FD_206004 | JGI IMG/M metagenome (GOLD analysis project Ga0316230, IMG submission 206004) | Freshwater microbial communities from Trout Bog Lake, Wisconsin, USA - TBH18025 | ecosystem: Environmental > Aquatic > Freshwater > Lake > Hypolimnion/Profundal zone | place: USA: Wisconsin...
ATGGACACAGATAAAAACAAGAAAAGCGAGGGTGAGCATGAGGATGAGGATGAAGTCCCCTCAGCGTCTCCGTGTCCATGTGTGGTTAAACTGAATCGTCAGTCCGACGGCTCGACGATCTTGGGTTCGGGGATGGGGACGATGAAGCGGCCGCCGCGCTTCTGGAATTCGGTTTCGCGCTTGATGATTTCCGGGGCGAAATTCCAAGCTAGGAGCAGCGCGTAGTCGGGTTGATCGGCCAGCAGCCGTTCCGGCGGGAGCACGGGAATCCAAGAGCCGGGAGCAATCTTGTTTTGCTTGAACGGGGTGTTGTCAATGATGTAGTCCAGTTCGCTCGTCCCGAGGCCGCAGGTATTCAACAGCGTGTTGCCTTTGGCGGAGGCGCCGTAGCCGATGATGCGTTTGCCCTGGGACTTGAGCCGGCGCAGGAGCGCGGGCAGTTCGGCGCGGATATGGGCGACGCGTTGCGCAAACGCCTCCCAAGTAGCTGGCTCCGCCAGCCGCATCTGTTTTTCCTTTTCGAGCGCCTGGGTCACGCTGGCGTGCGGCGGGGTCTTGGAAGAACGGTGCCGGAGATGAAAGAGGATCGAGCCGCCGTGAATGGGATAGTGATCCACGCGCGCGAGCATGAAGGCCGAGTCCTTCACGAGCGCTTCGATGGCCGCGACGGAAATATACGACAGGTGTTCGTGATAAATTGTGTCGTATTCCGTGTGTTCGAAAAAGTCCACCACGTAAGGCACTTCAAAGGCAATCAAAGTTTCCGGGTGGGAAACCGCTTCCAAACCCGCGACCAGGTCCCGCAGGTTGTCAATATGTGCGAACACGTGCCGGCCCAGGATCAGATCCGCCGTGCCCCATTCGGCCCGCAGCTTATTGGCATTGGCCAGATTGAAAAACTCCTTGCGCGTGGGTATCGCCGTGGCGAGCGCCACGTCGGCAATGTTCTCGGCCGGCTCGATGCCGAGGACTTCGCAGCCCTGCTCCTGGAACTTTTTCAGGAACACTCCCGTGTTCGACGCGATCTCCAGCACCTTCGAGCCGGCGCCCAGCCGGGCGGTCGAGAGCAGATGCGTCATCATCTTGTTCAGGTGCGTGTCCATCGTCTTGGACGTGGAGGTTACGTAGGCGTAGTGGGAGTACAGGATGTTGGGATCCACTGTGTCAGCCAGTTGCACCAGCGAACAGTCCGGGCAGAGCACCACGCGGAGCGGCAGCGATATTTTATAGCCGGGCACGTCTTCGGGCTTGAGAAAATCGTTGACCAGCGCGGTGTTTCCCAGGTCCAGGATGAGGTGGAGATTGGTGGAGCCGCAGGTGCGGCAATGGGTGCGTTTTTGAATCATGGTGTCGGAATTCGATAGGGTGACTGCGGGTTTAGCTCGTGCCGGATTTCGTCCACGGGATCGCGGCGGCCTTCGCCTTTGAACAGGAGGCTGGTGACAGTGACGACGAGGCCGAAAGTGTGACCCACATTCTGGTAGGCATGAACCACGCCGCGCGGGACGTGGATGCGCGTCGGGGCTTGGGCGCCGGTGTTGATGATCCAGCCTTGGGCGGGGCCGGCGGCGCCGGGGCGGTCGTCCCAGAGATAAACCCGGAAATCCGATGGGCCGGCGAAGGTGAAATAATCATCCTGCCCGACATGCTGGTGGGGGCCGCGCGCCACGCCGGGGTGCGACCAGGAGGAGCAGGCCATGAGCGGCTTGAAGCCGGCAGGTACTTCATCCACGCGAAACAGCTCATGCAGGCTGCCGCGCGCGTCGTGGAAGACCGGCAGGGCCTCGACCCGCACGCCCGGCAGCCCGGGAATTTCAAGGCGGCCGCGCACTTCAACCGTTTGCCATAAGGTGGACATGGACGGAAAAGCTACTCGAAATCAATTCATCTGCGCGAGCATTTTTCTCAAGCCCCCGCGCCAGGACCCCAGGCTGCACCCCAAGTGCCGCGACAATTTCATATTGTTCATCACGGTATAATCCGGCCGGCGCATCGTGGCGTTGAAAAAGGAGCTTAGCACCGGCTCCACCGGCGGCTCGGCAGGTAGCAAGCGTGCCCGGCAGGCCTCCGCCAAAATGATTTTTGCCCAGTCAAACCGGCTCACGCCTTCGTCATTGACCGTGTGAAACAAGCCGCCCGCGCCGCCGCGCACCAGTTCCAGCGTCCACTGTGCCAGGTCCGACGCGCAGGTCGGGACGGAAGTCTGGTCGGTGGCGGATTTCAGTGGCCGCCCTTCGCGCGCTGCTTTCAGGATGGTATGGATGAAGGTCTTTGTCTGCGTGGGGTGCCAGTCAAACACCCAGCTCGTGCGCAGGACCAGATGTGCGGGCGAGGATCGCAGCACCGCTTGTTCCCCGGCGGCTTTTCCGGCGGCGTAATGGTTCAAGGGATTCGCGATGTCTGCTTCGGTGTACGGCGATTTCTTGGCCCCGTCGAAAACGTAGTCGGTGCCGTAGTGCACGAGCCGGATCTGCTTTTCGGCGCAAAGTTCCGCGAGTTTTTGCGGCGCCGTGGCGTTGACCGTCCAAGACAGGTCGCGCTCAATTTCGCAGCGGTCCACGAGGTTGTAGGCGGCGGTGTTGATGACCACATGCGGCCGCCATTCTGCCAGCCGTTGCGCCATCAAGTCGGGGTTGGCGAGGTCAAACTCCGCATGGCCTGGAAACCAGAATTCCTGGTCGCGCGGTGCGATCCGTTTCAATTGATACGCCAGCAGACCGTCGCCGCCGGTGACAAGGATACGTTCCATATTCAGGGTGCGTCCAAAAACTCCCGGGCGGCGGCGAATTCGGATTCGGGCAGTTGCACGCGGATGCCGCCGGCGGCCAGCGCATAGCCGTCCATGCTTAAGGCTGCCATTTCATCGGCGACGAAGGGATGAAAACCGGCGGCTTCCAGCCGGGAGCGCACCAGTTGGGCGTCGGCGGGATTGAAAGCTTTGTAAATGGTAACGGGTTTCATGCTGCTTCTGTGGGTGTTTCGCGCCGCCGCAGGGCGGTGTCGCCAGCGCCTTCCAGTTTGGTTTCGGCAAAGACCAGCACGCCGGCGCCGGTTTGGACGGTACTCTGCACCTGGGCTTCGATTTGCTGCCCCACGAGCGACTGGCCGTTGGTCACGATGACCATGGTGCCATCGGGCAGGTAGCCAATGCCCTGGCCTTTGTCGCGGCCTTCGCGGACGAGTTTGAGGTGGACGGTTTCACCTGGTACCAAAGCGGTTTTCAGGAGCAGGGCGACCTCGCGCAGATTCACGGTGACCACGTTTTGCAGGGCGGCCACCTTGGCGAGATTGGAATCGCTGGTAAAGAGCTTGGCGTTGAGGTTGCGCGCCAGGCGCACCAGCTTGGCGTCGACGCCTTTCTCTTCGGGAAAATCGCCGTCGTGGATCCGGACCTCCAGCTTGGTGTTCTGGCGCAGGCGGTTGAGCATTTCAAAGCCGCGCCGGCCGCGCGAGCGTTTGATGTCGTCCGCGGAGTCGGAGATTTGCTGCAATTCCAGCAGCACAAAGCGGGGCACGATGATCAGACCCTCCAGGACGTGGGTTTCGATGAGGTCCGCGATGCGTCCATCAATAATGACGCTGGTGTCGAGCAAGAGGAGGTTGTCGGGCTTGTTTTGGGGGGAGAAGCGGACGTAGGGGATGATGAGGGAGAAATCTTCCTTGTTGCTGCGCATGGCCAGGACCATGCCGATGTAACCAAAGCTGACAAACAAGGCGATGCGAATGAGCTGGCGGGTATTGGGTTCGGTGCCTTCAAAGAGGCCGGAATGATCCACCAGCAGGGCGACGAGCGAGCCAAGGAGCAGGCCGAAGGTGGTGGCCGAAAAGGCCCGGAGTGAAAACCCCTTGAGCATTTCGTCAATGGCGATGAGCAGGCCGCCGAAGCCGAAGCCAACCAGAATGCCCAAAATGCTGTTGTGCGCCTCCTCCACGAAGGCCGGGGCCTGGCTGATGGCGTAGCCGGCAAGGACGCAGAGGCTGAGAAAGAGGATGCGGATGGGCCAGAGTTGCTTCATTGGCGGCGAGGCGGAGATACGAGGGTGACGGGTTTGATGGTATTGGTGCCGGGCGGGGCATGGGACCAGAGTAAATGCCAGAGTCCGAGCTTGTTCAGATTGCTGGTGGTGACGGCAAGATTTTCCGTGAGCAACAGGACATTGGTGGCCGCCTGGCCGCTTTCCAGCAACTCGCCCGCCACGCCTTGGCCAGACTGAACGTTCTGGAGCAGCTGCCGCGCCTGGAGGGTGAGATCATGAATATTATTGAGGCTGTCGGTGATGTTGTTACTGCTGGCGGCCAGCAAGCTGGATGCGGAACTTCCAAACTGGGTGAGCTGAACGGAGAATTGAACGACGTTGCTCACCGCCGTGTTGACCTGCCCGTGGTTGGTGGCAATGAGTCCATCCAGGTCGTTCAGCGTGCCCTTGGCCCGCTCCGTGACGTCATGCACGTCGGACATCAGTTTGCCCAGGGTTTCGGCGTTGAGGACCTTGGCCTGCAGAGCGTCCACCGAGGAATTCACTTTGTTGAGGGTTACTTTAACATCGTCAATCACATCCTTCGCACTCCGCGCCGCTTCCTGGAGGTCGAACGGCGCTTTGCATTGCACGTCGGCCCCGTTGGTGAGCACCGGCAACGAGTTCGTGGTGGGGACCACCGCGACATACTGGTCTCCGAGGAAACCGGACGACTCAATGATGAACTGCGCGTCGTGGTAAATGGGGCGGTCCTTGTAGATTTGCAGGAGCACCGTCACGTTGGTGCCGCTGGGGTCAATCCGGATGTCCTGGACGGTACCGACGTTCACGCCCGCCAGGAGCACGCCGGCTTGCTGCTTGAGGCCGCCAACGTTGGCTGTGTGCAGCTTCAAATCATAGGTGCTGCGGAACAGGCTGGCGCCCTGGCTGAACCACACCATTGATGTCACTATCAGTACCAGTCCGATGGCCACAAACAGGCCGACTTTAATTTCCAATCGCGATTTATCCATGGTTATAAAACAGTTTCCTTCGCGTCCGCCACGCCGTCAATGAACTGGCGCACCACCGCGTCCTGCGAGGCGAACAATTCCGCCGGCGTGCCGTGCGCGTAGATCTTTTTTTCGTGCAGCAGGAACACGTGGTTGCCCACGCGCCGGGCGCTGCGCATGTCGTGCGTCACCACCACCGAGGTCACCTTCAACTGGTCGCGGACGCGGATCATCAGTTGGTCAATGCTGTCGGAGACGATCGGATCCAGCCCGGTGGTCGGCTCATCGTAAAGCACAAACTGCGGTTCGTAAATGATGGCCCGCGCGAATCCGACGCGCTTGCGCATGCCACCCGAGAGTTCGGCGGGTTTCTTTTTCTCGATGCCCGGCAAATCCACCAAGTCGAGCGTCGCGGCGACGCGCCGGGCGATTTCTGCCTCGGTCAGATGCTCATGCCGCCGCAGGCCGAACGCCACGTTTTCGGCCACGGTCAGCGAGTCGAACAAGGCCGCGCCCTGGAACACCATGCCGAACTTGCGGCGCACGCGGAGCAATTGCCGCTCGTTCATCCGCGTGATGCGTTCGTCGTCCACCAACACATCGCCCGTGTCCGGCTGGAGCAGGCCGATGAGGTGTTTGAGCAGGACGCTTTTGCCGCCGCCGCTGCGCCCGATGATCACCGCCGACTCGCCGGTTTCAATGCGCAAATCCACGGCGGACAGAATCACCTGCGCGCCGAAGCTTTTGGTCAATTGGCGCACCTCGATCATGACATCAACTGGTACAGCCGGTTGAGCACCAGCGTGAGGAAGAAATTGGTGATCAGGATGGTGATGGAGGAATACACCACCGCCTCGGTGGTGGCGCGGCCCACGCCCTCGGCCCCCATCCCGCAGGACATGCCCTTGTAACAGCCGATGAGGGCGATGATGCCGCCATAGACAAAGGATTTGACCAAGCCGAACACGAAGTCAATGTCCACGACGTGTTTTTGCATGTTGTAAAAAAGATAAGCCGGGTCTATGCCCAGCAGTTGCGTGCCGACGACGTAGCCGGCGGCGATGCCCAGCAGGATGGCTTCAATGGTCAGCAGCGGTAGCGCCAGCATGGACGCCAGCAGCCGCGGTACCACAAGGTAATCTATGGGATGCGTTGCGAGCGTGCGCAGGGCGTCAATTTGTTCCGTGACGCGCATGGTGCCAATTTCCGCGGCGATGGCCGCGCCGACCCGGCCGGCCACCATCAGCGCCGTGAGCACCGGGCCGAGTTCATCGCACATGGAGACGCCCACGACGGCCAGCGTGGCGGTGTCCATTTTGACCTTGTGAAACTGGAAATAGGTTTGCGCCGTGAGCACCATGCCGGTGAAGGCACCGGTGATGAGCACGACGGCCTGGGATTTGATACCGATGAAGTAGATTTGGTACAGCAGGTCGCGCCGCGAGGCCTTGAACGTGAGGCACGAAGCCACCACGTCTCGCGTCATCACGGCGAGGCGTCCCAGCCCGATCAGCCAACAGCCCACCCAAGTGGATGCCAAAAAATTCATTGCGCGCCAAATTAACAGACTGTCGTGCGCGCGCCAATGGCAGAGTTTTGATAGCGTGATGTTTTTGCAAACGCAGTCCACGGAACTTGTTCACCGACGGATTTTTTGCCGCCTTTTTGCGGTGAATAACTTGAGGCCGGGAATCCGCTGTAGCTCTGATTTCACGGGCGAATTGGATTTTCACACCGGTTGCCAGCGGCGTTTTTTCGGTGAATAAGCGGTGGATATCAAATCGTGGTCAAGTGCGGGGATTCTGCTATGCTGTAGGCAGTTCATTGAAAGAACGAAGCGGGCGGCGGAGAGTAAAATTGACGCTGCTGGTTTCAAGATAATCCCAGGCGACTGGGGAAAAGTCAGGTCAGGCTGGTTGATCTGGCTCCTCTCAAATCTGGACGCAAGACCGGGTGGCGGAGGCAGAATTCACCAGTTCCTCTGGCGGTGTTCGCACACCGTCAAATGCGAATGAGGGACTTGGCAGCAAGAGGCGATGAGAAGCCGCCTTGAGTTGAGTCAAGTAGTCCGGGAAAGTTTCGGTTCCGGATGAATCGCAGTCACCCAGAGGGTGAACAGTTGCTACTGTGTATCAGCACGGTGCGGAGGGCTCTGGCGGGAGCAATCATATTGAGACCGCCCAGCGAAAGACGCCGAAAGGCGGACAAAGGGAGCGGTCGCATCGGGAAGAACACGGGAACCCGGCACGTTCCGTGAAAAACTTCCAAGCGCCGGCGATGTTAAAAACGACACCGCTGGACTGTGAGATAGAAAGCAACTTGAGAGAGAAGAGGCGAGACCCGTGGCTGTGGGCGAACGCATCGTTACAAGCGATGGCGGACCCAAAGCCAGTGGTCAAGACGCGAACCGTAAATTCGCAGGCGTGTCTTGACCTGGTTTGCAGGCCGGTGGCGCAACCACTAGCTGAAGCGAGCTGAAAAGCCTCACTCAAAATCCGCGCGTCGCAAGATGCCGGACGGCCCTGCTACGAGGCCGATAACTCCGCTTGCCGTGGAGAATGGCGTCGGGAAACCGGCAGCCCCGGAAACGGGCGCGCCTAATGCCGGTCTGGGAAAGAGAGCGCGGCGAACTCCCATCCCCCATTTGTCCCTGCCTGACCGCAAGGTCGGGCAGGGACTTATTGTTTTGGGCACCCGTTTGCCTGACAATTCTTGCTTTTCAATTCCCTAGCCAGCGTTGCCACGGGCCGCCGGTGCTGCCGGGAAATTTTAGAACCTTTTCCACCGTCCATTCCGGGAGATTGAAGTTTCCTTGCCCCGATAGCGCGACCATTGCTTTTTGAATTCCGCCCCAGTCTTTTCGATTCACATGTGGAGCGTGGCCATGAAGCGATTGCAGGAGCCGACGGGAGGAGGCTCAAACAAAAAAAAGACGTGGTGCGTCCACCATCACTGGCTTTGGCGGAACGGTTGAAGGTGGAATGATGAAGACGTCCGTTATTCTGCCTTCAAGCACTCTATTGGTCGTTTGCGGGAATTGCGATGATCGTATCAGCCAGCGGGCCGTGGCGGATACAGCGCGCGCGCGGGTTGGCCTGATGGGTGCCAATCTGTAATGCCCCGTTCGTGCAGCCGATGGCGACTTCATCTCGCTGACCGTTCGGAAAATCCAGGCAAATTTCAGAGCCCAGGGCTGACCCGGTTCCAATGGCCGTTACTTTGGGGAGGTCTTCGGCCGCAACAAACGGCAGCAAAACTGTCGTGAGTGTCATGGGCAATATCCCCTTCGCAACCAGCGCGACCACCGGTGCTTGCCCGCCGGTGACCAGCCCGGTGGCGATCATGCCGGTGCGCATTTCCAGCTTGGCGTTGTCCACCGGCTGCACTTGGATATTCATTCCAGTCGGAAATGCGGTATGCGCGGCGTGGCCGTCTGCTTTCGCTGGGCCGATGGGAAAATGAAACAGACGGGTCACTTCATGATTCCCATGGCCGAGGATCTGATCCACGACTACCCAGTAGCCCGGTTTGACAAATAGCACACTGCGCTGATGCGAGAGGCCATCCGCCACAACGCAGCCACAGGCGAAGTCGGCTCGAGCATCGGTATGCCAAGCCAGCAGTTTGGGATCGGCCTGCAACTGTTCCTGGCCGTCAATCATCACCACGTTATGCGCGGCACTTTGGCGAAGTTGGCGCGACCAAGGCTGGTCGTAGCTGCACATGCCCGAGTCTATGATCAGATCGCGCCCGGCGAACACCGTGACCTGCAGGCGATCTTGATGACTGTGCCCACCGCGCCATGGGGCGCAGTCGAAGAGCAGATACTTGTCCGCCGGCTGCCAGCCAGTGCGCATCACCGCCAAGTTGGCATCCGGCAAGAGCATGGAAGTGAAGGCCGGCGGACTCGCCGGCAGCCCGGCGAATTGGCCGCAAACTCCCGGCCCAAACTGCCACACCCAATCTGCGACACAATTCGACCCGGCGAGATAGCGGAAATCGGGCCGATGATACAACAGCGCGCCCCGCCCCATGCTGTCCTGTATGGTTTGTTTGCCGATCCCGGCATCCCCCACCGGCGGGAAGGTTCGATCGGGGCGGCTGATGGCTGCGAGGACCGCGAACATTTTTTCATGCCGTTCCACCAGGCCGGACACTTCCAGTCCATTGACCTGGCATAACAGCGACACCGCCATGAACTGATACATCACCCAAGTGTGATATCCCGGGGTGAGTTCCCAATGCATTCCGTCCGGTTCGACATCCTTCTGCATGTGCTCAACGAGCAACTGCAATCCGCGTTCACGCCAATCTGCCGCCGCCTTGAATTCCGGCAACATGATGCCGATGGTGGCCAATCCCGAGGCCTCGCAGACCTGCCAATTGCCATTGCGAAACGTGGTCTCCCAAGCATTCAAATACCGGGCATGTTCCACCAGTGACCGGGTCATGAGATATTTCGCGTCCGCGTCAAACTCGGGCGCGTCCATGAACAACTCCATGGTGTCAAACCAGGATTGGCCGCGGATGCCCGCCTCCAAGGTGCGCCAGACCGAACCATGCTTGCCCCGGTCATTGGAAACTTTCGCCGGGACCGGATTGGAGCGAATCCAATCCTCCAGCAGATCCACAAAATCCCGCGCGTAAATCGTTTTGTCCGTGCCCCAATAGGCTCGGCCCAAGTCATTCCAGTAACCGAATCGACTGAGCACATGTGTCCACTCGATTGGGCCCTGCAACCATTCCACCTTATGGGCGAGTTGTTTTTGGACGCCAAGCAAGTTGAAGTTGCGGGCGAGCACTTGGTTCGCGGCATTGGTGTAGCGGGCCAAGCCGCCGAATTTCTCGTCATAGATCCGCTGAAACGCCGGCCGATCCCGCCGCGACCAAATCCACTGCGGCGTGGTGCGAATGGCCAGGTGCCGGGCCCACGCCTGCTTGGCCCGCGTCCAGTCATGCGCCTCCGCCGCCTCGCGCACCGCCAGCAGATCCGGCCGGGTGAGGTCGAGCTGGTTGAAAAAGGCGGCCTCATCGGCGACCGCGAAGGGCGGGCTTGCGGGTTCCGGCGCCGCCCAAGCGGAGCACAGCAGCGCCAAGGCCATCGAAGTTATGACAATTTCTGCAAATCTTCTCATATTGATCTGTCGCCGGTGGGCATTTCCGCGTTGCAAAACGGCCCGCCGCGCAGCCAGGCGAACATTCCGTGCTTCTGGCAAAGCTGGACGAGCCGCCGGATATCACGAAGAGCCAACGCCAAGAGCCAACGCCACATAGTTTTGCTCGTCTTGAATTTCTCATGCCATGATTCATGGCGCAACGACAAACAGGGAGGTTACGGGTGCCAGTTTCAGATGCAGACGGGTGACCGCCTGGCCGTGCGCCCGCAAGTGCGTGACTTCCGCAGGCGTTTGCGCGCCGGTATGCGGGTTCCATGATTGCGGCGCCAGGTTGCCGCGCAAACGGACGAATGTGTCCACGGCGTCATCGCTGGAATTGGCGAAGAAATAAATCTCGCGGCCATCCTTTTGCTTGTGCAGATAGGAAAGCGCGCCGTCGCCGCTGCTGACGCGCAGGTGCGGATCAAACGCCACATCCGGCACCGGCAGGGCATCGTGAAGCATGGCTTGCAGCGCGGCGACGGTGGGCTGTGGCGCGAAATAGGCCTTGCCGCCTTTGCGATTGGTGCGGGTCGCGAATGGTATCGTGGCATATTCTGATGCAGGAAGCTCCACCCCGGGATGTTGTCGGTCTGGTTCGGCGGGTGGTTGGGATGGCGGCATATAGGCCGGAATCTGGCCAAACATCCCGGCGATGGCGGACTTCACGTCGGCATCATGGCCGAACTCGGCGGATCTTTCCGGCAGGCGGGTGGTCGCGACCACCTTGCCGCCGTGGTCGTAGAAATCTTTGATTTTTTTCAGACTCTCCCATGGGATCACCTTCTCGCCCGGCATGATCAGCACCTGATATCAAGGTGAAGGCGCAATTCGCCGAGTATGACGTGGATGGCAGCACGCCGGCGGAAACGGATACAAACGGCAATCGCACCCGCGCTGCGAATGCCCATGACCTGCATATCCATCCGACGCTCACGAACTCACCGACGGGCTTAACCGTCTATAGCGGGCAGAGCGTGCAGGGCGTCGCGGAAACTCCCGTGGCGAATCTGGCCCAGAACATTTACGAATCGCGCGCGATGCTGGATTACGATGGCAGCCATGAGATCATTGATTCGGGAATCAAAAACGCACCGCATGGGAGCGGGGCCACGCAACCGCTGCAACAGATCATTGGTCATTGGAATGTGCTGAATTTCACGGGCGGCGCGGCGGCCTGGCGCACGGCGAACATGACCATCGCGGGCACGGAGATTGACCTGGTGACCAATCATATCAGGATAGACGTCGGCCCGAGCAAGCATTTATCGCCACAGGATTGGTCCTCGATGCTGGAGTTTTTCCGCCGGCGTTTGCCCTTGATGCCCAGTTCCGTGCGGGCCACCGGCGCCGGCGCTGGTGGCGGGAATGTGGATATGGCGCTGAATTCGTCGGATGAAAACACCGTCCCTGGCCAGACGGTGGATTCGCAGCATCAGCTTTTGACCTACGCGACGCTAACGGATCCCACGAGCTCCGTCAAGGGCGCCAGCAATCTGGATACTGGCCTCGTGGCGAGCATCACGGCCGGCAAGACGCCGGTGGGAACCGCGCCGGGCATGGTGACGTTGCAGCCGCGCGCGATGGCGGTGTGTGACAACGCGGGCAACAATTTCTTCGCGGTGATCCATGCCACCCAGGGCCATACCACGGCTTGACCTATGAAGCGTGGAGGCTATGGCAAACCTTACCGGCCGCCGGCTGATGGCTGGTTTGTGCCGCGCCGGGTTTATTTCGGGGGGCTTTATCAGAACCTTCGCTCTGGTTTAAACGGCCTGCCGAAGTTCGTTAATACCACGCAAATCACGCTGCAACCCAATCAGGTGGGGCAGCCGATGACGCGGCCGGCTTTCGCCATTTCGACCACAAACTGCGAAGATTTTTGGAGCAACGGCCTGCCGTACGGACCTTGGCTGGGAAATTGTCCGGCCAGCCAATACTACCTGCCCGCCGTTCTCGGGGGCAGCCTGAACAATACCTTCACGCAGCAAGGCACCAACGATCGCGGCAACCAGGCGCGGCTGCGCGGCTTCAAGCACGTGCAGGCGGTCCGGCAGTGGCATGGGACATTTGGCTGGCTCTCGCATGATCCAACGGGGTGCGCGGATGTTTTTTGTCCGGTGGCAACGACGGATTGCAACGGGGTAGCGCCGGGCGGCGCTGGTTATATTGCGACGTATTATTACCCGACATACGAATCACCCCAGCCAACCGCCGATCAAACCAAGTACCTGAGCCTGGGCGTGTCGGCCACCTATTCGCTGGAATGGCATTATCCCGTCTATCGCCAGCATGTCACGCGGTCGGGCGGCGCTTCCGGCAGCCGGACGGTGAACCCGCAATCCGGGGAGATCACGAGCAATGTATCCACGAACTGGCATTCGTATGAGGAGCTTCTGGGACCCAGCAGCGCATACGTCGGGCCGGTGGAAAAAATTGACATCGTGAACGGTGTAAAGACCGACCAAACGTGGGCCGAGGATGGCAGCGGCACCTCGACCACGAAGACGACGCCGAAGCAGAGCACGCCTTTCGACGGCATCTGTTTTCAGGATTTCCACTGCGCGAGCAGCGGTGGATTGCCCGCGTCAATATGGTGGGCGGACGGGGTCAAGGTGATTGATCTCATTCCGAACTGGAATATCTTGAAGGGCAGTTGTCCGGTGGGTTTGCCGCCCGTGACGAGCTTGACGGGGTATGATGCGTCGGACTCGTTCACCAATTCGGATGGGGTGACCTATGCGATCCACCTGTATTGT
>Ga0316230_1003295_pt1 | contig 12870 bp, 10 predicted proteins | sample TBH18025metaG_FD_206004 | JGI IMG/M metagenome (GOLD analysis project Ga0316230, IMG submission 206004) | Freshwater microbial communities from Trout Bog Lake, Wisconsin, USA - TBH18025 | ecosystem: Environmental > Aquatic > Freshwater > Lake > Hypolimnion/Profundal zone | place: USA: Wisconsin...
GAAGGGCACTTCTTCGATCCGCTCTGCCGGGACCTGGAGGCGTTCCTGGATTCCAGCCAGACCACCGTCACCGGCGACGTGCGCATCCAGCTGCACCCGCTCGGCTTCCACGTGGAAGGCGTGCGTTCCCTGTACTCCCTGGTCCGGCCCGAGATGGCCAGCTATGGCGAAAGCACCCGGCTGTGGAGCGGAGCCGAGGCCGCCGGGTTCGCCAAGATCTTCGGGGTGCCCCAGATGGTCGCGCTCAAGGCCCGGCCGGAGCAGGTGTAGATGAGAATCCACCTCGACAAGATCGCCTCCATCACCCGCAACCTCAACCTCGGCCGCTGGGTCACCCTCAGCCCCGAGGTGGCGGCCCAGGAGGGCGCCGTGATCGCCGGGCGCATCCATGGCGAGAAGGAGGTCTACAACCAGCTGGAGGACGTGCACGGGCGCATGAGCGCGCTGCATGACGGCGACATCGTGGTGGGCGCGCTGGGCCACCGCAACGCCCTCCAGGGTTTCGAGGGCGTCCTGCCGGCGGCGGTGGCGGCCGGCGACCGGCTGCACATGCTCAACCTGGGCGGGGTGATCGGCCACTGCCTGTCCAGCAATCCCGGAGTGGGCGCGCCGTTCGAGGTGGAAGTGCTGGGCCAGGTCCTGGTCTTTCCCGAGTTCGGCAACCGCACCGGCCAGCCCGCCTTCATCCAGTCCTCGGCCCTGCAGGGCAAGGCCGTGACCACCCCGGTGCCGGTGGTGTTCGTGGCCGGCACCTGCATGAACTCGGGCAAGACCCTGGCGGCCTGCGCCCTGGTCCGGGCCTTCTCCCAGGCCGGCTACCAGGTGGGCGGAGCCAAGCTCACCGGCGTCAGCCTCATGCGCGACATCCTGGCGATGCAGGACTACGGCGCCGACGCCGTGCTCGATTTCACCGACGCCGGGGTGGCCTGCACCGGGCCGGCCACGGCGCCCGAGGCCGCGCGGATCATCTTCAGCGAACTGGCCGCCCGGGGGGTGAACATCATCGTGGCCGAAACCGGCGACGGCATCCTGGGCGAGTACGGGGTCCAGGCCGTGCTGTCCGACCCGCAACTGGTGGGCTGGGGCGCCGCCTACGTGCTGTGCGCCAACGACCCGGTCGGGGTGGAGGGCGGCATCCGGCACATGAAGGAGGCCTTCGGCATCGACGTGGACGTGGTGGCCGGGCCCGCCACCGACAACCGGGTGGGGGTCCGCTTCGTGGGCACCCTGGGCCTGCCGGCCTGCAACGCCCGCAACAATCCAAAGGAACTGGGCGAGCTGGTGCTGGCCAAGGTCCGCAAGAGCATGGGGGTTTGATCTTGTATTCCGTCGTCATTCTCGGCGCCTCCGGCTACGGCGGGGGCGAACTTCTGCGCTGGCTCTCCACCCATCCCGCGGTGGGCTCCATCCGGGGCACCGCCCGGGCCCTGGCCGGCAAGCCGTTCTGGGCCGCCCATCCCAACCTGAACGGCATCGTCGACGGCTGCTTCGAAGCCGACATCGACTGGAGCGAGTTCAAGCAGGTCGAGCAGCCCATCGTCTTCTCGGCCCTGCCCCACGGCGAGCTGGCCCAGCGCCTGCCCGAGCTGGAAGCCGCCTGGGAACAGGCGGGCATCCATCAGCGCCTGCTCCTGGTGGACCTGAGCGGGGATTTCCGGCTGAAGGACGCCCAGGTGTTCGCCTCGGCCTACGGCGGCGCGCACCCCTGCCCGGAGCACCTGGCGCGGTTCGTCTACGGCCTGCCGGAATGGAACCGGGCCGCACTGGGCGGCGCCCGGCGGGTCGCGTCGCCGGGCTGCTTCGCCACCGCCCTGCAGCTGACCCTGCTGCCCCTGCGCGGGCTGGACATCGGCTGGATGGCCGTGACCGCCGCCACCGGGTCCAGCGGCAGCGGCGCCAGCCCCTCCGCCGGCACCCACCATCCGCTCCGGGCCGGCGATTTCCGGGCCTACAAGGTGCTCAACCACCAGCACCTGCCGGAGGTGCGGGCCTGCATGGCCGCGGTCGGCATCAAGGGCGAACTGGCCTTCGTGCCCCAGAGCGCGCCCATGGTCCGGGGCATCTTCGCCTCCCTGCAGTTCCCCCTGCCCGCCGGCATGGACCTGGCCGGCCTGCAGGCGCGGGCCAAGGAGGTGTTCCGGGACGCCCCGCTGGTGCGCCTGGTGGCCGATTCGCCCCGGGTGGGCGCCGTGGCCGGCAGCGCCTTCGCCGACCTGTCCGTGGCCGCCCGTGACGGCAGCGGCGTGGTGCTGTGCGCCATCGACAACCTGGGCAAGGGCATGGCCGCGCAGGCGGTGCAGAACATGAACCTGGCCCTGGGCCTGGAAGAAACCCTGGGGCTGCGCATCCCCGGCCGCTATCCTGGCTGACCGGGCAGCTGATCACAGACACTTTCAGGAGCCATCATGTCGATTTCCGCCCCGAAGCCTCGGGACGCCTTCGCTTCCACCCTCGGCGCCTTCGCCGCCACCCTGGGCTCCGCCATCGGCCTGGGCAACATCTGGAAGTTCCCCTACCTCACCGGCTCCCACGGCGGCGCCGCCTTCGTGCTGGTCTATCTGCTGGCCATCGCCTTCGTCGGCATCCCGGTCCTGGTGGTGGAACTCACCATCGGCCGGAAGATGCGGCTCAACGCCATCCACGCCTACGGCACCGTGGTCCCCGGCCAGAAGTTCTGGTCCGGCATCGGCATGGCCGGGGTGGCCGCGGCCTTCCTCATCATGGCCTTCTACACCGACGTCGCCGGCTGGGTGTTCGCCTACGTGTTCAAGTCGTTCGGGGCCTTCCTGTCGGGCGTGACCCTGGACAGCAGGACCTTCGGCGCGCTGGCCGGCGGCACCTGGGAGCCGCTGCTCTGGCAGGCCGGGGTGCTGGTGCTGACCACCGCGATCATCGCCGCCGGCGTCTCCAGGGGCATCGAAAAGGTCACCAAGACCCTGATGCCGCTGCTGTTCGTCCTGCTGATCATCTGCGACATCCGCGCGCTCACCCTGCCCGGGGCCGGGGCCGGCGTGGCCTACCTGTTCAAGCCCGACCTCTCCAAGCTGACCGCCTCGATCGTGCTCTACGCCCTGGGCCTGGCCTTCTTCAAGCTGTCCCTGGGCATGGGCACCATGACCACCTACGGCTCCTACCTGCCCGACTCCACCCGGATCGTGCCCAACGCCACCCGGGTCGCCCTGGCCGACACCGGCGTCTCGCTGCTGGCGGGGCTGGCCATCTTCCCGGCGGTGTTCGCCTTCGGCGGCAAGCCCGCCGGCGGCCCCGGCCTGCTGTTCAACACCATCCCGCTGATCTTCAGCCAGATGCCCCTGGGCGGCCTGTTCACCATGCTGTTCTTCGTGCTCACCGCCATCGCCACCATCGGCGCCATGGTCAGCATCCTCGAGGTGCCGGTGGCCTGGATCATCGAGAAGGGGCACCTGCGCCGGCGCGGCGCCGCCATCCTCACCGGCGGGCTGATGTTCGCCCTGGGCGTCCCCGCCACCCTCTCCCAGAATCCGCTGCTCGCCGGGGTGAAGCTGTTCGGCAAGAACTTCTTCGACCTGTTCGATTTCCTGTCAAGCAACGTCCTGCTGCCGGTGGGCGGCCTGGCCATCGCCGTCATCGGCGGCTGGGTCCTGTCGCGCAAGGCGTTCACCGGCGAGATGAACCTGGGCTTCGGCGGGGAACCCTGGCACGGGCGCCTGCTCTACGGCATCCTCAAGTTCGTCACGCCGGTGCTGATCCTGCTGATCCTGCTGTCAAGCCTGGGCGTGATCAGGCTGGGCTGACGGCGGCCTGCAACCGGGTCAGCCGCCGCTCCAGATCGGCCGGCGCAATGAAGACATAGGCCCTGCCCTGCTTGCGCTGTTCCAGCAGGCCGAGCCCGGACAGGGCGAGCAGGTCCATGCGCGCCGTCTGGTAGACGATCCCGTGGCTGTGCTGATGGGCATCGATGCGGTAGCCCTCTCCCGGATGCTTGAGCGCATGGGCGAGCAGGGCCCTCTGCCGGTAGTTCAACTCGGCGCGGAAAGAAGGCGAGCTGACCAGCAGCCGTTCGATGCTCCTCTGCTCGTTGGCTTTGCGCGCGAGATACTCGTGCAGACCGGTGATGGCCTTGCGGATGGTCGCCAGCTGGTGCAGCAGGAAGTAGGTGACGTCGCCCCGATCCGATTCGGCATACAGGTAGGCCCTTCCGTACTGGCCCGGGGCCAGCTTCAGGATGCGGGAAATGGAGATGAATTCGGTCAGCCAGTAGCCGCTTTGCAGCATCGACCAGTAGAACAGCGCCCGGGCGGTGCGCCCGTTGCCGTCCTCGAACGGGTGGTCGTAGCCGATCATGAAATGCAGCAGGATGGCTTTCAGGATCGGGTGCACAAAGGGCCGCTCGTGCTCCGGGGCATTGGCGAACCGGCACAGCCGCTCCATCCGCTCCGGCAATTCCGTGTGGGACGGAGGCTGATGCAGGATGGTCCCTTCGTCGTTGTCCACGACCCGGACATCATCCGACTGCCGGAACCGGCCGATGCTGGCGGCGTCGGGCAGGGTGCCTTCGGCGATCAGGCTGTGCAGCTCCAACAGCCTGGCGATGGTGATCGGCTCATCGCGAAACCCTTGGATGGCCTGCATCGTCCGGAAATTGTTGTAGATCATCTTCTCGCTATGGTCCCTGGGCCGGCGACCTTCGCGCAGCATGTCCACGGCCGCCTTGCGGGTGGTGGAGGCGCCTTCCAGCTGACTGGAGGTGATGGATTCTTCAATGAGCGAACGCAGCAGGTATTCGTCCTTGCGTTCCGGGGACACCACCTCGGAGGGAGACCGGATCTGGCCGGCGGCATCCTGGTCGATATGGTGGAGATGGATCTGGACCGGTTCGGGCATCCCGAAAGTGAAGGGTTGCCCGTGCTTGTCCAGCAGCGGCAGCTGCTGGGAGAGCGCCTGGCGGGCGATCCCGAGGGCCAGCCACCATTGTTCATGGGTCAAGCCATCGGGTGGGGTCCGGTGCCGCAGTTCATCCCAGTGCAGGTAGGCCCCGTTCACCAGGGGCCCGGACTGGGCCTGGATGGCCTGGACCAGGCGCTCGGGGGTCGTTTGGGCAATGATCTGGCTCAGGTCTTTGGGGCTCTTCGGTGGGTGCATCGCTCACCTACTAATTTAGTTATAAAATAGTAGCAAGCTGGTAGATTGTCTACCCTATTCGGCTCCCAGAACCGTCGAAGGCTTCAGTCCGGCGGTTTCCGCCTTCTGGAGCATGGGCGCGTCGGCGCCCAGCATGAGGAAGCGCAGCCGCTCCGGGTCCAGCCAGGCCTTGAGGACCTGGTCGATCTCGGCCAGGGTCACCTGGCCCACCGCCCGGGCCAGGTCCGGGTCCAGCCGGCCATCGCCCAGCGCGCGCACCAGGGCCTCGGGGTGCAGGGCCAGCGCGCTGTTTTCGGCCTTCCACTGGATCAGGGCGCCGGCCAGCTCCCTCTGGGAGAACCCGCTCCGGCGCAGGTCGGCCAGGGCGGCGGTGAATCCCGGCACCAGGGCGTCCCGGTCCGCCGGCGGCACCTTGGCCTTGATCAGCAGAGGGGTCCGGCCATCCGGGGGCAGCTGGAAGGTCAATTCGAAGCTGCCGAAGCGCGACCGGGAAGCCCGGGCCAGCAGGATGGGCAGCAGCGCCGCCACGGCCGGGCCGCTCGCCTCGGGAGGCGGCGCTCCGGCCCAGAGTTCGGCCGGGCCGGCCCCGAACACCGCCATCAGCCGGGGATCGGGCGCGGCTTTGGCTGCGGCCGCGATCCCCTTCACCGGCGCCTGGGCGGCGGGTCCCCAGATGCCCAGGTGCATGAGCACCAACTGCTTGGCCTGGGTGAGGTTCAGATCGCCGTAGAGCACCAGGGTGGCGCCCTCCGGACGCAGCACCCGTTGGCGGAAGTCGAGCAGGTCCTTGAATTCGATACGATCCAGGCCCAGCGCGCCGGCCGGGATCATGGTCGCGGGATCACCGACGCTCCACAGGAACCGGGAGATCCCCCGCTGCCGCGGGCTCTCGGCGGCCGCCAACCTGAGCACTTCCCTGCGCTCGGTTTCCACCAGCGGGCCGTCGAAGGCGGGCCGGACCACGGCGTCCGTCAGCAGTTCCATGGCCGTTTCCTGGTTCCGGCTGTCGGCCACCAGGGTCCAGCGGAACGCGCCGGTCCGGGCCTGGAACGCGTAGGTCATGCCCTGGGCGTCCAGGGCGCGGTGGAAGGCGGCGCGGCTGTATGCGCCGGCGCCCCCGGCCGCCATGGTCTCGGCCAGGAAGCCGCCGATGCCTTCCTTGCCGGCGGGCAGTTCGGAACGGTCCCAGCGGCACACCAGCTCCATGCGGATCAGCGGCCGCTCGTGGCTTTCCACCAGGATGCAGTTCAGCCCGGCCGTCTGGAAGACCTGCCGGTCCGGCGCGCCCTGGACGGGCAGCGCCGCCGCCAGCGCGCACACCAGCGCAGGCCCGGTCCAGCGGATCATGGCCGCACCTGGGCTTCCAGCAGCTTGAGGGTCTGTTCCCGTTCCGCCTGGGATAGCATGCGCAGCTGGCGCAAGGCCTCCCGCAGAACGATGTCGGCCTGGGCCGTGTTGCCCAGCTTGCGCTGCAGCAGGGCGGTGAGGACCTGCAGCAGGCGGCTTTCGGTGCGGTCCCTGGGCAGGAGCAGGGGATCCGGCCCCATCTGGGCGATGGTGGCCCGGGCCGGGACCAGGTAGGTCCGGGCCACCCGCTGGACGTCCGCGGCTTTCAGGCCGCCGCTCTCCAGCGCCCGGAACGCCATCCGCCAGTCGCCGCCCTGGCACTGGGCCGCGCCCAGGGTCTCGGCCAGGGTGCCCGCGTCCTCCTGCGCCAGGGTCTCCTTCGCTTCCAGCTGGACCTGGGCCTGGCGCACCTCCAGGTCGATCAGCGGCTCGCGCTGGAGCCGCAGCACCTCGTCCTGGATGGCCTGTTCCAGTTCATCCAGGGAATGGCCCTGGGCCGGCTCGGCCTCGATGACCAGCAGGTTCACGTCGCGCCGCCCGGGCACGCCCATGCGGATCGTCAGACGGCTGGCGATGCCCCGGGTCGACACCAGGTTCTGCTCGAGCCGGGCGCTGGGGGCTCCCCCCAGGATCTGGGTCAGGGTGCGCAGGGCCGAACCGTCAGGATGGTTGGCGGGCGGCACGCGCCAGCCGAAGAAGACCCGGGTATCGCCGGTGGTGCTCACGATCAGCCGGCGGCCTCCGGGCGACTCCAGCGAACTCACCGGGTCGCTGGCCTGGAACAGCTCCGCCCCCTCCCAGTGGGCCGCGCTGCCGGGGTACCGGGGCAGCGCGCCGAAGCTGCGTTCCAGCTGGGGCATGACCGCGGCGCCCTTCACATCGCCCACCAGCACCAGGATGAGGTTCTCCGGGGATACCGCCCACCGGGCGTAGGTCTGCAGCTCCCGCCAGGTGATCGACTCCACCTGGGACCGGTGGAATTCCGCAGCCAGGGCATAGGGCCGGCCGGACAGGGCCGTGGCCAGCAGCACGGACAGCGCCGGCGGACTGGGGGGATCCCCCGCGTCGATCTCCTGGATCAGCCGTTCCCGTTCCAGGGGAAACCGCCCCACCGGCAAATGCAGCAGCCGGGCCGTTTCGGTCCGGCACCAGTCGGCGAGGGCGGAACCGGGGAGGTCGACGCCATGGCAGAGGAAGTCGGCCGAAACCGCCAGGGTGCGCCCGGTGCCGCCCAGGGCGTCCAGGGTGTCCCAGGTTTCCGCTTCGCCCACCTGCTTGAGCAGCGCGTCCATGGCGGTCTCTTCCAGCGCCTTGAGCGAGGCCTGCTCCGAGGCGGCGGGAGTTTGCACCCCGACGGGCAGCCGGGTCTGGGCCATCCGGTCCAACCGCAGCGCCTCGAAGGCGCCGCCCTCGCGCTCCAGGATGGGTTCCAGCTTCGGCTCCAGCGCGGCCGGCAGCACCCGGCGGAACAGGGTCCTGGCGAGCAGGTCGGCCGCCACCGGCGGCAGGCCCCCGGTGTTGGCCCGTCCGCCGCGGATGAACAGCCGGGCGTGGATGGCGCCGCTGCCCGGCCGTTCCACCACCATGACCCTGATGCCGTTGCCGAGGGTCTTTTCGAACACCTGGGGCAGGCGCACGCTCTGGGCCTGGACCGCCACCCCGATCAGGGCGGAGAGCGCGAAACGAACCAGGGGTGACCGCATCAGACCAGAGTAGCAAAGTTAATGAACTTGGATGCTCCCGTTGGTGGTGCCCAGGAGGATCTTCTGGTTCCGGCCCGGCACCCGCACATGCACCCGGTGCTTGCCGAGTTCAAGCACCTGCGCGTTGGCGACCCGGATGCGGATGCTGCCGTGGGCGTTTTCCGCCAGCAGATCGCCGGTGGCCCGGCCCAGCTCCAGATCGATGGCGCCGTTGGTGCTGGCCAGGCTGATGCCTTCGCCCCAGCCATCCAGGTTCCGGGCGGTGATGAAGCCGTTGGTGGTTTCCATCTTCACCTGGCCGTCCACATCCTCCAGCAGGATCCGCCCGTTGGCGGTCCCGCCGCTGATCCGGGCGTGCAGCGCGCGCGCTTCGACATTGCCGTTGATGGTCTCGGCCAGGACCTCCCCGGCGACGGCGCCGAGGGTGATATCCCCGTTGATGGTCTCGCAGCGGACGTAGCCGACCACCGACTCCACGGTGATGGGGCCGTTGGTGGTGCGGAAATGGCCGAGGAGCTTGCGCGGCACATTCAGGGTCATCCGGCACCATGGACTGGGCGCCGAGCCCAGGCCCAGGCTCAGTCTGGGCTGCTGGAACTGGGCCTCGATGTCCAGGTCCGGCCCCTGCCGCTGCACCACCAGCTCGATCCTGCGCTGCTCGGAATCGCGGATGTCCGCGCTCAGGCTGACCTCCTCCTTGTCCCATCCGCTGACGACGATGGCGCCATTGCGGTTCCTCACCCAGAGCTTGGAACCATAGGCCAGGACCTCGGTGCGGGTTTCGGTCCGGCCGGCCGGGCGGGTCTCCTCCTGCGCCGCCAGCCCCAGGCAGAGGACGAACGCGAGGACAGCCTTGAAGGTCATTGAGAATCTCCCGGTGGGGCAGGTGGCTCAGGAATCGCCGGTGTATGGTTTATCTTGGCAGGGAGCAGCCTTGCCCGTCCCCAGGAGAAACCATGATTCCCGTTCCCGTGCACCGGCTGCCCCATGGCCTCGGCCTTCCCCTGCCGGAGCGGGCCACGCCCCATGCCGCCGGAATGGACCTGCGCGCCGCCATCCCGGAACAGGAAACCTGGACCCTGGCTCCCGGTGAGCGCCGGCTGGTGCCCACCGGCCTGACGCTGGCGATCCCCCCGGGGCTCGAGGGCCAGGTCCGGCCCCGCTCAGGCCTGGCGCTCAAGCAGGGCGTCACCGTGCTCAACGCCCCCGGCACCATCGACGCCGACTACCGGGGCGAGGTCCAGGTCCTGCTGGTCAACCACGGCGCCGCCCCGTTCCTGCTGCGCCGCGGCGAGCGGATTGCCCAACTGCTGCTGGCCGCGGTGCCCGAATGGGCCTGGCAGGAGGAGACGACGAAGGATGCCCTGGGCCAGACCGAGCGGGGCGCCGGCGGCTATGGCTCGACGGGGGCTTAGCTGACCGCTTCGGCGGCGCCAGTCCTGCCGTTGCACGGCACCGGATGCCAGCATGGGGCCAGGTGTTCCGGCGGCTCGAGCGCGACGGGCCCGTCCCAGGGTTCCCAGAGAAAGTTGCGCAACCGCAGCGGCCCGGCATTCCCGGGGCAGGCCGTGTCGTCCAGGTGCTGCCGGGCGTAGGCCAGGGCGCACCGCAGACCCTCGGGATCCTCGGCCCCCGCCACCAGCAGGGTATCCCGGTTGGGCAGCAGCACCACGGGATCCCCCTGGAGGGGCAGCCGCTGCAGCAGCCCCGGGAGCAGCATCCGGCTCCCGTCCAGGTTGTCCCGCCAGGTGGACCGGTAGCAGCCGTCCCTCAATGCCTGGAAGCGCCCTTCCCCGCCCCGGCCCAGGAGGTTGGTGCGGGCGCGCTGCAGCAGGCGGTCGAAATCCACGTTCCAGGCCTGCAGGTGCTCAGGGGTCAGGTCCAGGTCCTGGTTCGGCAGGTCCACCACCAGGCTCACGGCGAAGTTCCCGGCCAGGGGACGGAATTCCGGGGTCTTCCCGGTGTGCCGGGCGTGCGCCAGATAGGTGAAGACCGGCCGGACCTTCGGGAACAGATAGGGCAGCGCGTCGGCCAGGGCCAGGGCCGGCCTGGGCACGGGCCGCCCGAGGGTCCGCAGGAACCGGCCCAGACGGATCAAGGGGTCGTTCCAGGCCACCGGGGCCTCCGGCTGATGGGCCCGCAGCAGCAGGTTTTCCATGGAATCGGGCCGGGGGGGCTGGAGCTGACGCATTGGAGTCATGACAAACTTAAAAATAGTCCAATTAAACATATAAAATTCATTAAAAATATAGTAATAATTCTTAACACGGCCCTTATTTGAATAAAAACTGACGCCAGCCTCCGAAGCCAATGCCGACCGGCGCAACACCCGACCAAAGGAGTACCAAGGCCCGCCCCTCAAACCCAAACCCTTTTTATTCAGTTTTTATCCAGTTTTTATCCCCGTTCATCACCGTTCATCCCCGTAGTATTTTTTTTATTTGACCCCTGGTCACCCTTGCCTCCGGACATCCCAGACAATCCTTTCCGAAAAATGTAACCATTGTTTTGACGGGGATAAACGGAGATGAACGGGGATAAAAGCAGAATGGGAATTTGGTAACATCACTCCATCGACCGATATGGACATAGTACAATATATTATAAAATTATTATATATCCCTTCGAATCCCGCCTCCCGGAACGATCGCGCCCGCATCCTCCGGCCAACCGGAGGATGCGGGCGCAGGCCAGGGTGGCGGGCTAGGGTTTGGGAGCGACGGGCTTGGCCGCAGGCTTGACGGCGGCGGGCTTGGCCGCCGGGGCCGTGCCGCCGGCGCCGTACTTGGCGTCATAGCGCTTGGCCACCTCATCGGAGAAGGCGACGATCCAGGTCTGGTCGGCGTAGGCCACCAGCCCCGGCTGGAAGGTCAGGACCAGCTGCAGTTTCTGTTCCTTGGCCAGGTCATCCACCAGGGGGGTGATCTCCTGCTGGAACTGGGTGACGATCCGCTGCTGGGTCTTCTGGAACTCGATCTGGCTGTCATCCTGCAGCTTCTTGTCCTCGAAATCCAGATCGCGCAGCTGCTTCTGGATGCTCTCCTTGCCGGCTTCACTGATGCTGGGGGACTGGAGCTGGCTGCCCAGTTTCTGCATCTCCGCCCGCTTGGCCTGGATCTTGTCGCTCAGGGTCTTCTTGAGGCTGTCCAGTTCCGCGAAGAGTTTGCGCCCGCGGGCCGTTTTTTCGATCACCCGGTCCGGCACCAGCATGCCGATCCTGGGCGCGGCATCCTGGGCCGCAAGGGTGCAGGCCGCGGTCAGACAAAGTAGGCTGTGGAGTGGTCGCATGGGACCTCCAGACAACAGGGCCGTGGTCGGCCCAAAGGTTTTTCAGAAAGTGGTTCCGATGCTGAACTGGAAGTCGGTGGTCCCAGTGGTGTCGAACGGATAGGGATTCAGCTTCCTGGCCCAGATGAGCCGCAGGGGCGCCGGGCTGATGGGCAGGAAGAACCTGAGTTCGACCCCGGCGCTTCGGCGCAGACCCTGGCTGAAGACCTGGATACCCGGAGCCCAGGCCTGTCCCATATCGTAGAAGAGCACGGTCCGGAATTCCTCGGCGATCTTGAACTGGTACTCCAGGTTTGCGATGAACTGCTTGGTCCCGCCCACCACCACCTGCTGCATGTTGTTGTCGACCCGCACCGAGCCCACCTGGCCGAACCGGTAGCCCCGGATGGAATTCTCGCCACCCGGCCGGTAGAGGTCCCAGACCGGCAGGTCGCCGGTGCCCAGGTTCTTCATGTAGCCGTAGCTGGTATTGAAGGCGAAGATGTGCCGGTCGGCGAGGCTGCCCACCCGTTCGTATTCCAGGGTGGTCCGGTAGAACGGCGAGTCGGTGCCGAACTGCCAGCCCCCGTACTCGAACCCGAGGCCGATCTTCTGGCCCGAAGTGGGCTTGAACGGATGGTTGACCGTGTTGTAGGTCAGGGTCTGGTTGATGGTGGAGGTGAGCTGGCTGTTGGTGTTGCGGTAGTAGTAGTTCCGGCCGCCCTCGATGCGGATGAGGCTGAACCGGTAGCCCACGCCGTAGGTGGTGAAGAAGGCCCAGGTCTTGTCCGGCAGGAAAGTGGACAGCCTGGTGCCCAGGCCGGTCGAGAAGCTGCGGCTGAACTGCTTGTAGGCGTACGAGGCGCCCACCCTGGAGGCGCTGTAGTCGGTCGAACTATTGGAAACGCTGGTGGTCAAGGAATACGGCGAGTCCAGCAGGTAGGGTTCGGTATAGCTGATCGATTCGTTGCGCTGGTACTGGCCGATGGTGTAGCCGACCGTGAGGGTCTGGCCGCCGCCGCCCAGGTTCTTGGTGGAGAAGCTGGCGCCCAGCGAGAAGCCGAACACCGAGCCATAGCCGCCCTGGAACATCAGTTCGTTGACCCCGGCCTCCTCGCCGCGGATGGTGATGTCCACCTGGGGCTTGTCGGCGACGTACTCGACCTTCGGCTCCTGGTTCTTCACGTCGAAGTAGCCCAGCTGGCCGATGCCGGTGAAGGAATCCTTGAACGTATCGGTGCGGAACACGTCCCCTTCCTTGAGGACCATGGAGCGCCGGAGCACCTTGTCCTTGGTCTTGGAGTTGCCTTCGAAGGTGATGTGCCTGACGGTGAACTGTTCGCCCTCATCCACCTTGACCAGGGTATCGACCTTCTGGACCCCGCCCTCCTCGCGCACCGTGAACTTCCGGTCGGCGTGGAACATGATGTAG
>Ga0316230_1003299_pt1 | contig 12861 bp, 12 predicted proteins | sample TBH18025metaG_FD_206004 | JGI IMG/M metagenome (GOLD analysis project Ga0316230, IMG submission 206004) | Freshwater microbial communities from Trout Bog Lake, Wisconsin, USA - TBH18025 | ecosystem: Environmental > Aquatic > Freshwater > Lake > Hypolimnion/Profundal zone | place: USA: Wisconsin...
CGCGCGCAACATGCAGAACTTTAACCTGCTGCGGGAGCTGGGGCAGGTACGGAAGCCGGTGCTGCTGAAGCGCGGGATTGCGGCGACGATTGAGGAGCTGCTGCTTTCAAGCGAGTACATCATGTCCGGCGGCAACTACGAGGTGATTCTGTGCGAGCGCGGGATACGGACGTATGAAACATCGACGCGGAACACGATGGACATCTCTGCGATTCCGGTGCTGAAGAAGCTTTCGCATCTGCCGGTGGTGGCCGACCCCTCGCACGGAACTGGACGCCGCGACATGGTTGCTCCGATGGCCAAAGCCTCAGTGGCTGCGGGCGCGGACGCGATTCTGGTCGAAGTGCATCCCAACGCCGACAAGGCAGCCAGCGACGCCGCGCAGACGCTTTATCTGGAGCAGTTCGAACGACTGATGGTGGATCTGCGAGTGATAGCCACGGCGGTGGGGCGGACGTTGTAATCTGACGAAGCAACGAAAGGCTGCATGATCGAGCGCATCGCCATTTTGGGTACGGGCCTGCTGGGCACATCCGCAGGCCTGGCGCTGCGCGCGGCGGGCTTTCGCGGGAGCATCACGGGCTGGAATCGCGGCGCGGAGGGTGCTCAGGCTGCGCTACAGATGGGGGCGATTGATCAGATTGCGTCCGACCCGATTGAAGCCGCGCGGGCGAGCCAGGTGGTACTGCTTGCGGTGCCTATTTATGCCACGCTGGACTTTATGGAAAAGCTCTCTGGCGTGCTGGGGTCAGAGCATCTGGTTACGGACGTGGGCAGCACAAAGCGCATGATCTCAGAGGCTGGAACAAGACTTTACAACACACCCGAGCGGGCTGCATTTCTTCCCGGCCACCCGATGGCAGGCAAGGAACGCGGTGGCGCAGTTTTAGGCGACGCCGACCTGTTTCGCGGGGCGGTGTGGCTGTTTACCGACGACCCGGCGGCGCAGCGATCCCCTCACTCCGCCGAACTGGTGAAGGGGTGGCGGGAGTGGGTTGCCGCCATGGGCTCGAAGACGCTGGACCTGGACCCGGTGCGCCACGACGAGCTGGTGGCGTGGGTGAGCCACCTGCCGCAGTTTGTGGCCACTGCTTTGAGCGCTCTGCTTGAAGATGAGGTGGGCACCGCACCGGAGCTGAAAGACGTGGGCGGACGCGCGCTGCGCGAGATGACGCGGCTGGGCGCAAGCCCCTTCAGCATGTGGCGCGATATTGCGTATACCAACACCGAAGCTGTGGAGGCCGCGCTGTTTGCTTTGGAGCAGCGGCTGGCGCACCTGCGCGAGAATCTGCGCACGCCAGCGCTGCGCGACGAGTTTGAGCAGGCCAACCGGTTTCGCCGGGAGTAACTCCGCTTTAATTTTCCTTCCATTTCAGGCGTTTATGGTTTCAGAGTGGAGAGCTGGGCTGCGGGATTGCTGCATGCCGACTGCTGAAGGCAAACCAGTTTGCTCAGGGACAACGTTGCGGACGCTGGAATGGAGTCCTATGATTCCCACATGATTGAGCGCGACGATGAACTGTCAAAGCTTGTAGACCAACTTAACCGCTCGGCGAGTGGCGCCAAGGCGGGCGAAAAGCGCTCAATAGACCAGCTTTTAACTGCGGCGCTGCATAGCCATGCTTCAGACCTCATCCTGGTTGCGGGTTCCCCTGCCACGCTGCGGGTAAATGGCTCCCTGGCTGCGGACTCAGGTCCAGCTTTGTCCGCGGAGGGGATTCGGGGGATGCTGCTGCCTCTGCTGACTGCCAGCCAGGTTGAGGATTTGCAGGAACGGAAGTGCATGGACTTTTGCTTTGTGCGCGGCACGATGGGAAGATTCCGGGCCAACTTTCACTTTCAGCGCGGGACGCTTGCAGCCTCGATCCGGCTTTTGCCGGCGCAGATTCCATCCCTGGAGACGCTTCATCTGCCGGCGTCGCTTGCCATGCTGACGGAGCGGCGGCAGGGGCTGATTCTGCTGACTGGAGCGACTGGGTGCGGGAAGACTTCAACGATGGCCGCATTGATTGACCGGATCAATGGCAGCCGACGCGATCACATTATCACGATTGAAGATCCGGTGGAGTACCAGCACGCGAACCGCAAGTCGCTGGTGGAGCAGATTGAGCTGGGCGAGGACACACCCAGTTTTGCCCAAGCGGTTCGCGCGGTATTGCGGCAGGACCCGGATGTGATTCTGGTAGGGGAGATGCGGGACAGCGAGACGATGGCGGCGGCGCTGACGGCGGCCGAGACAGGGCACCTGGTTTTGACGTCCTTGCATACGAACGATGCCGCCCAGACGGTTTCGCGGATTCTGGACACTTTTCCAAGCGGGTATCAGTCCCAGATACGCCAGCAGCTTTCACTGGCGCTGCTGGCGGTGATCTCACAGCAACTGATGCCTGCGGCAAATGGAGTTGGGCGTTATCCGGCTGTGGAGATACTGGTGGCGACGAGCGGAATGCGGAACCTGATTCGGCGCGGAGACGACCATCAGCTATGGGCGAACATCGAGACGGGACGCGCCGACGGCATGCTGACGATGGAGCAGTCTCTGGCTGAACTGGTTCGTGCGGGGCGGGTGTCCAGAGAGACCGCGTTTGCACATTGCAACCACCCGGAGGATCTGCGCCGGCATTTGGCTGGCTAGATGGCGATTCCCCAGGGTGGGGCTGGTTGGAAACGGGGATGAAGGCTATTCCATGCGGAGCCAATACTCTGTGCGGCCGAGCAGGGCGAAGCCGATGTAGCCACGGAGCTTGAGCTTTTTGCCGCCTTCCTCTACCGAGATATAGCAGCGATATACCTTTCCGTTGTGCGGATCGAGAATCTGACCGCCGGACCACTGGGCGCCATCTTTCTTGAGATCCCACATGATCTGCATGCCGGTCTCTGGCTTGTTTTTCAGGTCGCCCTCGCACTTGAGGCAGAGCGGATTTGGGCCGGGCTGGTCAGAATCGAGGACCTTCTCGACCTTTCCAAAGAGCTTGCCGTTTTCTTCGCGGATGACGACGATGGACTTTGCCTTGCCGGTTACATCATCGATGGTCTTCCAGCGACCCACTGGGGAGGTGAGATCAGGGGCGGTTTGCGCGGGCAGGGCAGCCGAAGCAAAGAGAGGCAGCAGGAGCACGGAGACCCACGAGCAGGTGAGAAGCTTTGAACGCATGATTTTTCCTTTTTTTTTGCGGGGATGGCCCACATGCCGCTGAGGCGATGCGGGCCTGATCTACTGTTGCAGCACTGACTTGCCTGGCTGCGCTGGTTAGGCTTTCACTGATCCCATGGGGGAGATGAGCAGGAGAGTGACGCTGCCCGCGGTGCTGCGCTTGTGGAGGGTGCCGCGCGGAATGGTGAGCATGTCACCTTTTTTGAGGGTGAGCGTGGTAGCTCCCTCAGCCTCTGGCGCCAACCACTCACCGGGCCTGATGCTGCGGCCGTTTTTGGGCTTGCCGCCGACTTCGTAGATGGTTGTGCCTTCCAGAATCTGCAGGATGTGGTCGCGGCCTTCGTGCCACTCGAACTCCTTGGCGCTTTTTTCTGTCTCGGTGGTGAGAACAACCGCGAATTCCTTTTGGGTGACCAGGTTGTTGTTGCCGGGGGCAGCCTGCAAGGCCTTGGCGTCATCCTGGAGGGTTTGCGCGGTGAACAACTGGAATGTGCCGGGAGCGCCTGGCGTGGCACCCTGGGCCTGGGCATGCGAGGAAAGCAACGATGAGTCGGCGAGTGCGAGGCTGGCGGCGGCGACCGGCGCTGTGAGCAGAAAACTGCGCCTGCCGGGGTTCTTGACTGCGAGGTTATCCATAAGATTTCTCCCGCTCAAGTAAATCATCCAGCGCTGCACTCTGTCAGCCAGCTCGTTGACAGAGCTGGCGGCTCGGGGGCCGCGCCTGGGCTGGATCACGGGAGGATGCCGGGCTAGCTAACCGGATTGCGGACGGCGAACCCCTCGTTTTTGGCCGCCTCGAGCATCTGGGCGGAGGCCGATACAAACTCGATTTGAGTGCCTTGAAACATATCGTGGGCAGTGAGCGCAGCGCTGAGTTGCAAAGCGTCTGGCCAGCGCAGCGTGCTGCGGTCAAGGAGTTGCCGCGCAGCCTCAAGGACGGCGGGGTTGAGCGGCTGCTGCACCATGCGGGCCGATTCAATGCGGAGGCTGTCGAGGGCGCTGGCCGCATCCTCGGAGGTAATGTCGCCGTCCCGCTCGCGGCGGCGAATTACCGCATAGACCTCAAGGGGGGTTGAGGCCGAGATGAGCTTGCAATTGTCTTCGACGCCATCGAGGAGGCGAATGAGCGCGTCGCTACCAGCGTCTTGAACAAACAACTTTGCAAAGGCCGTTGCCTCAAGAAAGTAAAAGGTCATTCGTCGCCCCGTTCTCCGTCAATGGTGTCGGCAATGGAGTCGCCTTGCACAGCGACGGGATGGAATCGCTGTGCCTCCTCCGGGATGCCTGCTTCAGCCCGGTTGAGGCGAATGGTAGTGGTGGGATAGGCAGGGGTTTTGGGATTGGCGATTTTGCTGGTGGCCACAACGCCGCGCTGAATAGCCTCAGCGAGCACGGCCTGGCGGGTCTCCGGGTTTTGATTCCAGCGAAATGCCTTGCGGGGAAGGAAGGAATCTCTGAACCACTTGAGAGCGATGAAGGCATGACCGCCGCGCTCGGCCTCAGCCAGGGCCGCACAGAGTTCCTTAACACGGGCGTCAATGTCAGCAGGAAGCACTGCCTCTTGCGTATCGTCGTCTTCGTCGTAGGCGAGGGGAGCGGAAGCACGAGGGCTACGCGCAGGGCGCGGAGGCGGCTCTTCACCGTCAGTACGCTCAAAGTAGATTCGCACCTCGTCCTCTTCAGGCGACCAAGAGTCGGCGGAGCCATTGCGGCGCTTGCTGCGGCCATTTTCACTGCATAACTCGACAATGGCCTGATATCCGGGAGGCGCCAGAAAGTGGAGAGCGCGCATCATGCCGGGGTCTTGTGAAAATGCAAACTCATTCAAAGCATCTTCAATAATCTCTTCCGCGTCGGGAATACTGAGGTTACTAACGTCTATGTTGTCCTGTGCAGCTTTTGGGTCTTTCATCATTTTCTCCGTATGCTGAGCCGCGCGACCAACGCGCAAGCCGTCAGCTGTAGTATTTAGCCCTGCATAAACCCCGACAGGCCCACTCCAAAATTGGAATGGGCCCAGCAGGCGATTTCATATCCTGTTATTAACTGGTTCTGCGGGCTGATGCCTCTATTCAGCCGGTAGAATGGGGCCCCCGGCGTCTCTTGAATGGAGGAAGATCGGTAAAAGGAAACCATAGGGCCTTTACCTTGCAAAAGCCGTTGTTCGCTTCATTTCTACTTCAAATAGGATCGAGAAATACTCTCGTTAAAGTCAGAGCTATACAACAGGAAGTGTACCCGATATTACCGTCCCGCGCACTGGCCAATGGTCGAATATTTTCAAATATATCCTGAATTGGAGTAGAAAGCTGCGCAGAGGCGGCGCTAACCTAGTTTGCCCAAGTTCGTACAATAGAGATATGCGCCGATGTTTATTGCTCCTGTTGCTTTATTCGCTGGTTTCAACCGGACTGCACGCGGAGAGCCCGGCATTCGATTTATCTGGTCCGAAGGTTGATGTGCATGTGAAGCGCGGGACGGTGACTTTGCCGATCGCGGAGACACCGAATTTGATGCCGGGGGACCGGCTGTGGATCCATCCCGACCTGCCTGAGAGCCAATCTGCCCATTTTGTTCTGGTGGTTGCATTTTTGCGGGGCGCAACCAACCCGCCTCCCTCAGAGTGGTTTACCCGCGTGGAGACCTGGACCTCGTCAGCGCGCGACGAGGGGGTGTTTGTGACCGTCCCCGAAGAGGCGCAGCAGGCGCTTCTGTTTCTGGTTCCAGAGACGGGTGGCGACTTTAATACGCTGCGCAAGGCTGTGCATGACCGGCCTGGAACTTTTGTGCGGGCCGCACAGGATCTGCAGGCCGCCAGTTTGGAGCGGATGCGAGTGGAAGCCTACCTGGCGCAGGTGAAGGTGACATCGCAGACGGATTTGAAGTCGCTGAAAGAGCGCACCGAGATGGTGACGCGGAGTCTCGGGATCAAGCTGGAACAGCACTGCTTTGACAAGCCGATTGACCAGCAGGCGCCATGCCTGGCGCAGAACGCCGAGGGGTTGGTGCTGGACGACGCCAATGTTGAGTCGCAGGTGGCGCAGTTGACGAGCGGCTCAACCGGGGACCTGATGAACCAACTGAGCCACTCGACGATGGGAGGCGGTGGGGCATACAGCGCTTACGTAGGCGCCATTGTGGACACAGCCCGCATTCTTTCGTCGCTGCATACGGCACACTTCCAGTACATTCCAGCGCTGGCGCTGCCCTCGGCAGACACGCTTAACCTGCGGTTGAATATGCCGCCGTCCTTTCGCAATCCCAAGTCCGTGGTTGTGGTTGCGCTGCCCCCGCTGGGACCGGCGAAGCCGCAGCCTCTGCATCCTGTGAACTCGGCGGATAGTTTTTGCGCGCAGAAGCCGGGGCTGGTGCTGCCTGCCGAGGGCGCGCCGCTGGTGTTTGCCACGCAAATGGCTCATCACCTTTCGTTGCACATTGAAGGACCTTTGGGCGTAAAGGGCACAGCAGTGGATTTGCCTGTAACGGCTGACCCCTCAAAAGGCGGACTTGTTCTGGAGCACCCATCTCCCCTGCTGGCTGGGGGTGAACTGACCGGTGAGTTGCGCGGCAAGTGGGGGTTTGACGACTGGACAGGACCGCGTTACCACCTGCGATCGGCGCAACCGGGTATTTGGACATTGGCGGCAGGCGACCAGTCTGCCCTTGTAGTTGGCCGCGAGGACACGTTGCACCTTGAGGGGCAAAACACGCTCTGCGTGGACAGGGTGGAGGAGAAGGCCGAAGGTGGCAGCCCGCTGAAGCTGAGCTGGAAGTCTCCAAGACCGGAGGCGCTGGAGCTGACCGTCCCGATGAAGAACGCGTCGCCGGGACCGGTGACGCTCTCGATCTACCAGTTTGGATTGGAGAAGCCGGAGACACTGGCGGCGAAGGCTTATGCGGACGCTGCCTCACTGGAGCGGCTGACGCTGAGCGCCGGAGACGGCGATGCGCTGCTGAAGGGCACGCGCCTGGACGAGGTGGCGAAGGCGGATCTGGACGGTATCCCGATGACCCCTGGCACGCTGGGCCGCGCTGGCGATTTGGACCAGTTGGTATTGAAGGCTTCAAGCTCTACGGCGCGCCTGGAACCGGGAAAGCACTATGTTGCCCACGTGGAACTGAAGGACGGACGGCAGCTAAGGACGCCGGTTACGGTAGACCCGCCGCGTCCGCAGGTGACGTTGCTGAGCAGAGGCGTACAGGACGGAGCCAACGCCGCGCCTGCGCCAGTGCAGTTTGGCAGCCAGGACGACCTGCCTCTTGATGGACGGCTGGTCTTCTTTTTGAAGAGTGCCGTGCCCGCGCATTTTCCCAGGAGCGAAAAGGTGGAGGTGGCAGCGACGGACGGCAGCTTTGACACGCTGCTCTCACTGTCTGACGGCGGCTTGATGCTGGAAGACTCCCGAACCGCGGTGGGAACAGTGGACCCCCTGGCCCGGTTTGGCTCGTCTGCCTTTGGGCCCTTGCATGTGCGGGTGGTTGCCGCCAACGGGGAGACGGGAGACTGGCTACCCCTGGGAACGCTGGTCCGGGTGCCCGGCTTCAAGGAGTTGCGCTGCCCGCGGGCGCAGGCCAAGCCCTGTATTTTGACTGGCTCAAACCTGTTTCTGGCGTCATCGTTCGCCGCAACGCCGGCGTTCGACACTCCGACGGAGGTGCCGCCGGAGTTTACCGGAACCCAAATGACGGTGCCTCATCCAGCCAACGGGGTGCTCTACCTAAAGCTGCGGGATGACCCGGCCACGGTGCAGACGCTGACGTTGCCGGTGACACCTGTGGGTCCAGCGGAGTCAAAGGCAGCCGCCGCGCAGCAGCCCGCGCAGGCTGCAGACGCGACTCCGTTGACTGGGCCCACGTCAACGACGACAAATGCGGGGCCGTAGCCAGAGCTTTCAAGCCGTTCAAGCAACGTCTCTGATCAGACTTCAGACGCAGGCTACCCCATACCGCGGCGCAGGTTTTGCCGTGGGGATGGGGTAACAGGCTTCGGCCGCATTTTGCGACTGGTGTAGCTGGTCTAGTTGAAGTACGCGGCGTTCTTCTCGGCAAACTCCGCCTTGTCGGCCGGCAGTTCGTCCAACGCGAAGATCGCGCCCGAGGGGCAAACTGAGGCGCAGTTGCCGCAGTCGATGCACTCGTCGGGGTTGATGTACACCTGGGAGACGGTGCCAGCGGCCTCATCGGCTGCCATGGGTGCAATTGCGGCTGTGGAACACTCGTCTACACAGAGGAAATCCTTGGTACAGGCATCAGTAACAACGTAAGCCATTAAAAAGTCACTCCTTGATCTCCGGGCGCTCGCTTGTGCGAGGCGTCCCTCGAATTCAGGCTACCGAGCCCTCGGCGCGCTCACCGTGACCTGAATCACGCAGGGGGAGAAAATCTACCTGATTACGGTACGGGAGGGTTCTGAATTCCCAAGGATGCGCCTCTGTTCGGCGGGCGCTATGCTGAATGGATGTTCAGATTGCGTGCTTTGCCGCCCATGATTGTTCTGGCGCTGGCGGCGCTGGCGGCGCTGGCGCCCGCGGGCGCAGCCCCAAAATCGGCCGACTCCACGTGGAGTTTCGCGGTCTCTGGCGACAGCCGCAATTGCGGCGACTTTGTTGTGCCAGCGATCGCCGCCAAGGTGAAGGCGGAAAAAGACGCTTTCTATTGGCACCTGGGCGACTTTCGCTGGATATCCGAGACGGACCAGGACATGGAGGCGCTGAAGCCCCGAGGGACGCATCTGTTTTACTTCCGCTATCTGGGAAAGGCGTGGGATGATTTTCTGACGCACCAGATGGCTGCGTTCGGGGCTTTGCCGGTATTTTTGGGACGCGGAAACCACGAGACTGCGCCGCCGATGAGCCGTGAAGGGTACATTACTAAGTTTTCTGCTTTTCTCGACCGGCCCGAGATTGCCGCGCAGCGCAAGGCGGACGGCCCGCACGGAGCGCCGGTGGGACCGTGGTATCACTGGACCCGGGACGGTGTGGACTTCATCATGCTGGATAATGCCAGCCACGACGAGTTCTCCGACGAGCAACTCCACTGGCTGCGAGAGGTGCTTGACCGGGACATGGCAGCGAACTCCGGCATTCGCGCCATCGTGGCGGGAATGCATGAGGCACTGCCCCACTCCACCGGTTCCAGTCACGCCATGGATGCGTGGTCGCGCGGCGAGACTACCGGCGAGCAGGTCTACAACTGGTTTTACTCGGCGCAGGCCGCAGGGAAGCATGTTTACCTGATCGCAAGCCACTCCCATTACTACGCTCCGAATATTTATTCGACCCCATACTTGATGCAACGTGGCAAGGTGGTGCCGGGTTGGATTATCGGCCTGGCGGGGGCGCATCGCTACCGGCTACCGGCCGACACGGACAAGGATTCGCGAACCAGTATCTATGGCTATATGCAGGGAACGGTGCGGGGAGATGGGTCAATCAGCTTTGCACTGCACGAACTGAGCGAGAGCGACCTTGTGCAAGCACGGTGGCCTAATGCGCCGCTGGAGGCCATACACGAGTGCTACATCCACAACGCAGACCAGCCGGCGGAGGGAAAGTGAGACTGCTGGAACTGCGCAGACCGACAAGTCCAACCGGGCGATTACCCTGTACAGCGCATAGCCGTTGTTGAGGTGTAGCATGTTCAACAATGCAGTTGCGAATGAGGGGTTGAAGTTGACTACCGATCGCCAATGCGAAGGCCCCAGCCTGACGGATGGATGCTCGACGCTATCCGGCGCACGGACCCCTGGGGCGGCTGACTCTGGCGCGCTGGATGGGGACGATTCGCATTTTATTGTTGAGGCCAAGTTCTACCAGACGCTCGACAACAACAAGATCAAGTGCACGCTTTGCCCGCGCGCGTGCACGGCGGTCGACAGGGAGCGCGGTTACTGCGGAGTGCGGGAGAATCGCGGCGGCGTTTTCTACACGCTTGTGCACTCGCGCGTTTGCGCGGCTCACGTTGATCCGATTGAGAAGAAGCCGCTGTTCCACTACCTGCCGGGAACGAATGCATTCTCGCTGGGGACGGCGGGGTGCAACGTGGACTGCAAGTTCTGCCAGAACTGGGAGATTTCGCAGTCGCGGCCCGAGAATCTCCCCGCAGAGCACTTACCACCGCTGCGTGTGGCCGCACTCGCTAAGCAATACAAATGCCCCACGATTGCTTACACGTATAGCGAGCCGGTGGTGTTCGCCGAGTATGTGATGGACACGGCCGATGCAGGACACGAAGCGGGCGTTCGCAGCATTGTGGTATCCAACGGCTACATGCAGCAGGACGCTCTCAAGCAGGCATACGGGAAGATGGACGCAGTGAAGATTGATTTGAAGTCCTTCACTGAGTCGTATTACCGCAACGTGGTTGGTGGTCAGTTGAAGCCGGTGCTGGAGACACTTGTAACTCTGCGAGAGATGGGCAAGTGGACCGAGATAGTGTACCTGGTTGTGCCGACGCTGAATGATAGCGACGCGGAGTTTCGCGGACTTGCGCAATGGGTGAGGATGAACCTTGGCGCGGATGTGCCGCTGCATTTTACTCAGTTTCATCCTGAATATATGTTGAAGAATGTTTCTGTGACGCCGGTTGCTACGCTGGAACGCGCGAAGGCGATTGCCGATGCCGAGGGCCTCCACTACGTTTACATTGGCAACGTGCCTGGACACCTTGCGCAGAACACATATTGCCCGCAGTGCCGCAAGTTGCTGGTTGAGCGGGTTGGCTTTGTCGCAAACCGACTGCTGATAGGCAAGGACAACTGCTGCCCGTTCTGCAGACACACAATCCCCGGCATCTGGCACGCATAGGGCCAACAAGGAAGCGTGCAGGGGAGATGCCAATGAACATGATGAGGATTTCGAGTATGGCTTGGCTGATGGCTCCACTTTTCGCAGTTCTTGTATCTGCCCCGCTGCAACACGTGTTCGGCTCTGGTCAGCACAAGGTGCGCCAGGCGGCGGTTGCCGGCTCTTTTTATCCGGCCGACCCGAAGGAACTGTCCACCATGATCGACGAGATGCTGGCGCAGGCCAGGCCGCCGCATCTGGATGGAACGATACTAGCGGCGGTTGCGCCACACGCGGGATATCCCTACTCCGGGCCGGTTGCCGCCTGGACCTATGCAGCGTTGAAGGGCCACAAGTATGCGCGCGTGGTGGTGATTGCACCGTCGCACTACGACGGCTTCAGCTTTACCTCAGTGTATGAAGGCGACGCGTACGCGACCCCGCTGGGCAATGTACAGATCGACAAGGAGTTCGCGCAGCGGTTGGTGAAGATGAGTTCAACCATTCAGCTTTCAACCAAGGGGCATGATCCAACCTCCGCAGGTGGCGAGCACGCACTTGAGGTTCAACTGCCGTGGTTGCAGAAGGTAGTGGGCGACTTCAAGTTGGTACCCATCGTGATGGGGGACCAGAGTTACGAAAACAGCCGGGCGCTGGGGGTTGCACTTGCGAAGTTGATTGAAGCGGATAAGGCGGATGGCGAGACGCTTGTGGTTGCTAGCTCCGACCTTTCACACTACCACCCATACAAGGATGCCGTAACGATTGATCACAAGACGCTTCATGCATTGGAGGCGTGGGACTACTTCAGCATGTCACGCAACTTTCAGACGCGTGTTTGGGAGGCCTGCGGCGGCGCGCCGATTGTGGCCGCCATGATTTACGCAGAGCGCATGGGAGCGAACAAGGCCGAGGTGCTGAAGTACGCAAATTCCGGCGACACTTCAGGCGATGGTTCGCGCGTGGTGGGCTATAGCGCAGACCTGTTTGTAAAGGCTGCGCACGGTGGGGATGGGGAGGAGGCCTTCTCGCTGAGCGATGAAGAGAAGAGCGAGTTGCTGGCGCTGGCGCGCAAGTCAGTCGAGTTTGCGGTGGAGCACAAGAAAGCTTATGAGCCGACCCCGAGCACGAGCGAGGCGCTAAATCGGGAGTCGGGCGCATTTGTGACGCTGACGAAAGGCGGCGCACTGCGCGGGTGCATTGGGTACACGTCTGCCGTGAAGCCGCTCTACATGACGGTGCGCGATACGGCCACCTACGCCGCGCTGCGCGACCCACGCTTTGCGCCCGTATCAGCCCTGGAGCTGCCGCTGCTGGAATACGAGATATCAGTTCTTTCGCCGTTGCGCCGCGTAACGAATATCGAGCAGATCAAGGTGGGGCGCGACGGACTGCTGATGAAGAACGGCGAGTCAGAAGGGTTGCTGCTTCCGCAGGTTCCAGTGGAGCAAGGCTGGGAGCGGCAGGCGTTTCTTGAGCAGACGTGCAGCAAGGCAGGGATGAAGCGGGATTGCTGGAAAGACGAGAACACGGATATCTTCAAATTCACCGCTGTTGTCTTCAGCGAACACAAGAAGTGAGCTGCCCTTCAGCCAGGGTATTGTTGCCGAGCACGACTCGCAGCGAGATTTTTACCATTGGAGGGTCGGAATGGGTGGCGTGTGAGGGGATTGGGTCGCTCATTGAGCGACAATACTGTGATTGGCAACACAGTAGTTAAATATATTTTGCGAATATTTTATGCGGCACACTTATTGGCATTTCTGGATTGATTTCATGAATGCTTTTCATCAGGATTCAGTGGTGTGGAAGATGCTAGTGATGAAAGCTAAAGCATGCCGAATGAAGGGATAAAAGGCAGTGGATGCATGGGGCGTTAATTTTTAGGGTGAAGGTTTGCCGCGACTCTTGCTTTTGTGTTAC
>Ga0316230_1003314_pt1 | contig 12822 bp, 20 predicted proteins | sample TBH18025metaG_FD_206004 | JGI IMG/M metagenome (GOLD analysis project Ga0316230, IMG submission 206004) | Freshwater microbial communities from Trout Bog Lake, Wisconsin, USA - TBH18025 | ecosystem: Environmental > Aquatic > Freshwater > Lake > Hypolimnion/Profundal zone | place: USA: Wisconsin...
CAGGAGTGGGAGGCGGACCGGTTCATCGCGGAACCGGATGCGTGGCTGGCGGCGCACCGGGCCGGCCTGGCACCGGGACATTGCCGGGTGGTGGATCTGTATGCGCGGAATGGACGGAATGGACGGAACCAAGGGACGAATCAGCCGGAGCAAACCTGCCAATAAAATTTTATGTCACAAAAACAACACACTGAATTATATCCTGGCGAGACCAACTCGCTGATGCTCATGTCGCGAAATTTAAACAATCTGCGAGGGCTGATTGTTAACGAGGTGGAACGGCTGGAAAAGCTCAAAGGAAACCCGACGTTCCCGAATTCCCATTATCAGGAACATCTCACGGAGATTCAACGGCAGACACGCAACATTTTGGAAGCGACGGAGGTGAACCTATGAAAATCCTGATGCGTGATCCAAATGTCGGCTTCTCGGTCCACCCGGCGGTCAAGGCCATTCCCGTCCTGACGGATGAGGAGATGCTGCCGATTCGGGCGGGGATGAAATACGGCGGCGAGATGATCCAACCGCTGCTCATTGACGATCAGGGCCGGTTGCTGTCGGACACTTCCCGGACGCACTGGCTGTGTGCCAAGGCCCGGCAGCTCAAGGAGGTGCCGGTCTGCATCTGCGCTGCGGGGGATGTGCATTTGATCCTCATCCGGGATTTGGCGCATCGGCGGCATTTGTCCAAGTCGGCGATCGCGTATTTGGCGGTGCCGAATCTCCAGCCGGCGCTGGATGCGGCGCGAATGCGCCAGCTCGAAAATTTGCGGAAAAGCCCTGAAAATGCCGAAGCACCCTCAGTAGGCTTCGAGGCGAAAACTTTGCACGAATTGGCTCGGGAATTGGGGATTTCAGACCACATGCTGGACCTGGCAATCAAAGTCCGAAAGGAATTTGAGGACAAAAAAACGTACACGTTCAACGTGGCCGGCGGGGACAAGGATGGCGCGTGCGTGGAGTCCACGCTGAAGGACTGGTATGAGCCCAAGATACTGCAGGCGTATGTGGGCGGCGAGCACGAGCAGAACCGGCCGATGGGGCTGGGGGGCATTCTGGCGGGGATCACGGCCGTCCGGGAGGGCGACAAGTCGAAGTTCGCGCCGAAGCCCAAGCAGGGTGATTTCTTCGCGGACCTGTTCACGGATCATATCCACAAGTTCAACGGGCTCACCGAGGCGAAGCGGGCGGCCGCGCTGGCGGTGATTTCCAAAGAGGCCGAGGAGCTTCCGGCGGAGGAATGCCTGGCAGCGGCGGCGACTCTGGAGGCCATGGCGAAGGTTTACAAGGTGGCAGCGAAGCAGGCCAAAGCATCCTGACCATGCTCATACAACTCCATTTCGGGGACTGGGTGGATCCGCAGCGGGTTCAGGCAGTGGGGCATGATGAAACCACCAACGAGGTTTATTTTACGGATGTCAACAGCCAGACAATCTTCATCCAGGGATTCGACACGGCGGCGAATGCGGTCGCATTCCGGGACCGGGCCGCGCAGACGATCAACAACGCCATGCGGCAGCCAGAGCCAATCAAGAACCATCTGTCATGACTATGACCTTTCCCCTCAAAGAAATGTTTCCCTGGCCGAATCGGACCCAGCGGAAGAATGGGACGGATGGGGCCCATGGGACGAATGCGATTTTCTCCGGCGACTCGGGCGACACTTCCGCCAACATATTAACGAAGGGAACGATCAGCCCAGCGCCGGAGAATGGTTTTAATGAGAGTGTTTTGTTCGAAAACGGGATCGAGGCAGTAACACCACAGCCCCCGCAACGGGACGCCCGCGGATTAGATACCGGCGGTATCCGTTGCCGCCCGGTGCTCTCTTCAGATTTCGTCGGCGGACAAGATGCCGGCGCTGCTGAGCCGGGGAACGCGCGTGCCGACGGTCCTTGCGGACGGCCAGCATGTTCGCAGGGAATAGATGACGGGCGTTCCAATTCATACGGTGTCGCGGGACACCGGCAATCAGTGGATCCCGCGCCCGGCGTGGCACAAGACGCGCCGGGACATTTTTGCGGCCAAGACCTGACTGGCGGATTCGAGCCAGGGGCTGCGCGGGCCGTACCCAGCATTGACGCGCAGTCCATTCCTTCCCACGGCGCCGGCCTGGGGCAATCGAGTCAGCCGGCAATTCCTCAAAAGGAGACTCAAGGGACCAAAGTGGTGACTGCGGACGACATCATCACGGCGACGAAGCGCAAGGCGGCGCTGGAGGCGTTTCGGACGCTCCGGAAGGCCAGCGTTCCGAATAAGAAGGCAGCGCGCAAGGTGGGCGTGCCATACATGACACTCTATTGGTGGGGCAAGGCGTTTGACGCAAGAGGATTTGATGGGTTGCTGCCGGGGAAGAGCACCGGGCGCAAGCCGAAACTCAAGCTCACACCGCAGGAGGTGTCGGCGACCAAGGCAATCGTTTTGCAAACGAACCGGACATTCCGGTCGGGATCCAATCCCGAGGCGCTGCGGGTGGCGATCAAGCGCGGGTTGCTCCATCCCGATACGGTGGCCATGCTCAATGAGCGGGCCATGATCGGCGCGCCGGTCACAGACGTGATCAGGAACCAACTGCGCATCAGCGAGGTGGTCACGCGGGCCAGCCGGGCGCCACGCGAGACGTGGGTGGAGGAGGTGCAGTCGCCGGGGTCGCTTTATTTGACGCGGGACCAGGTGACGGGCGAGGAGCGGGAGATCGAACCGGGCGAGCGCGGGACCATGGACGATGGCACAGTTAATTTCGTGGGGTGCGTGCCGTTTAATTTGCCGGGCAACAAATGTTCGGAAAAGTTCGGGGTAATGGTGGGACGGTTTCAGGTCATTTTGCCGGTGGACCATCGGAGCCATTTCATTCCGGGATACAATCACACGTCGCGGCCGCGGTCGTCGTACCGGGCGGAGGATCTCACGGCGACGCTGCACACGATTTTCGTGGAGCATGGTTATTGGGAGGAGATGACGCTGGAGAAGGGCATCAGCGCATCCAAGCTGCTGACCGACACGCTGCGCCGGCTGGGCATTCGCATCGTCCGGGCCAATTCGCCGCACGAGAAAGTGGTCGAGGGCGTGTTCAATAAGCTGTGGACCAAGCTTTCGCTTCAGCCTGGCCAGGTTGGCCGGTACCAGGGCGAGGAGGAGAAAATCAATGCGCTGATTCTTTCGTGCCGCGCCGGCGCCACGGATCCGCGCAAGTATTTCCCAATGTTGGCGGACATTTTGAAGGCGTTGAAGGAGGCCATCACGGAACACAACGAGCAGCTCATCATCAGCCGGCAATACGGCCGCTGGATTCCCCGCGAGATGTTTGAGCGCATGGCATCCAAGCGCATGCGCAAGCTGGAGCCGGAACAGGCATGGTTGTTTTCCCCGGTGATCACGGACCCGCTGACGGTGCGGGGGTGCAAGGTGCGCAAGTCGGTTTGCCTGGTGGAGGGATCGTCCGAGGTTTTTGATTTCAGCGCGCCGTGGATGCACGACTACGCCGGGGCGCTGGTGAAGTTGTATTTTAATCCGTTTGCGCCGGATTGCATCGCGATGGTGGAGCTGGCACAGGACTTCGCCGGGCAACGGGCGGGCAAGATTCTTGGCCACGCGGAACAAATCAATTGGATGACGCGGTTCCGTCGCCGGGCGATGGGCTACGGCGAGGACCCGGACATCGGGCGGGACGCGACGGCGCGCAACGCGCAGGCGCTGCGGCGCAGCGTGGTGGCGATCCGGACGGACGGCACGGTGGGGGCCCAGACGCATGAGGCCAGGAATGGCGTCGGGGATTCGGAGATGGCGACGAACATACAGGCGCCTGCACCGAAGATCCAAACGCAGCGGCAACGCGCCGCAGGCGTGAGCCAGGACGAATTTGAGCGGCAGGCCGCCAAGCTAAAGCAGGAGGCGGAGTGGGCGTCGGCAGCGCCGCGGCAGCATTTCGGCAGTGAAGCTGAATAGGCCAATCCTTGGCCACGAAAAACAAAATAAAATCATGAACAAACCCAAGACTATCGCCCTGATTTCATCCGTGGCGACCATGCTGTGCCTGACGGCCAGCGCGAGATACACCAACAATCTGGCGGCTATCGAAGCGCAGATACTTGCGGCCATGCCGCCGCCGCCCGCGGTCCACCCGGCCCATGCCAGCCGACTGGCTTTGACTCTGCACGATCTGGATGGCTTGAGCGATACGGATTTGGGGCCGATTCCGTATCCTTACACCTTGCAAAATCTGGGGCCGAATGACGCGCCAGTTCTGCAATGGATGGATAGCCAGAATCTGATGGTAAACTGCAATAGCAACGAGGTCTGCTATCTGACACACAGTTACGATCTGACCATTCCAACGACCGCATGGCCGATCATTGCGACGGTAACCAATGGGGAAGCGATCAATATAAGCGGCACAGCGACGAAAGAGTTCTTCCAGTTGCGGGTGGTACAGACAAGATTCGTTCTGGCATTCATACCAGATGTCAATGGCGACCTCCCGACCGGTCTGGTTTATCTGCCGGATTGGCAGGCGGCTTATGGCTCGCTTTACGTGATCACCAACATGCCGGATGCATACAACGGTTGCGTCTATGGCCTTTATAGCAATACGGTGGTAAACGTTTTCTACCCAGCGTCGGCCACCAACGCGACAGCGTCATGGCCGTTTGTGACCATCTATGAGTTCTATACCGATACCAACGCCAACGAGATATGCGCACGGTCAAACACAATCGTAATGCCAGCCAAAGCGAACGCCACTTTGTTTGAAATCTCTGCTGCGCTCAACGGGGCGTCTGGGTCGTCCGGGTCCGGTCCGGCACCTCATATGGTAGAATGCTGGAATTTCGTCCCTTCGAAGTTGCCACCGAATGCCGCCACCAGTCCATCGGCAAATGATGTGATGGTCAGTCAATCTTTGCAGGCAACCTCACCGGATGGGGTAGGGACAAACTCAGACGCCCCAACTTTCCCACCAGGATTTCAGCCTGTGATATCACCCACGATTGATCCAACTGGCAGCAATGCGCCTCCAGTGGGCCAATGGCCATACAATCCGCCGACTGGTCCTGGTCCGACAGCGTATCCAACCATTGAGCGGCCAAATGGAATTGAAAATGGGTGGAACAATCTGATGAACACCTATATCCCGCTTCAGTTTTGCCCATTCCTCTGGTGGATTGACGACAACGGCAATTACCAGCATTGGCCGTAATAGATTATTCGGACTGAGGCAGTGGATGATTGAAGTCAGGCGCGTGATTGAAATCGGAGGCGGCCTGTGGTGTGGGTTGGGGGCCTGAATCATCCGCTGCCCAGTACATGAAGCCAAGGGCGCCAGCAATTACGAGGACAACTATGAGAATCGCCAACCCAAGTCCCGGGCCGTCGTCCGCGTGGTGGTGCCTGGCGCGGGGAACGGGTGGGACAAGTGCGGCGGGAAAGGCGGGTTTGGGCGCGGCAGGCAGGGCGGGCGTGGGAGCGGTGGCGACGGCAGGCGCCGCCGGGACGTTGGGAAAGATGTCTGCCTGCCAGGAATGCCGGCGATGGCGATGGTGATGCGAGGCCGCGTTCATACCACTGATTTAACACAATTTTGCAGCGAGACAAACAAAAAACATAGCAGGAGAAAAACGATGAGCAATACAACACAATTCCAAGACGGCGATCGGGTGAGCTGGATGCACACGACGAGAAACGGTTCTTCCTTTAGGTTTAAAACCAAGGATGGAGTCATCATCACCGCCGATAAATTCAGCGCGGTTGTCAAGGTTCGCAATGGTCGTGTGCAACGGATCGCCTATTCCGAGTTGACCAAGGCCGGAGAGACGACGGCCGTTACCAAGTTGTTCATGGGCCTTGCTGGTGCCGCCGAGAAAACCATCGCGGAACGCACCCCGGAGGTCGCATGAGGGTGCCACGCAAAAATCAACAGACGCTGGTCAACGCATGGAACCGGCAACACGCGATCGGCACGCCGGTCATGATTCCAAATAGTGATGGAACATACACTAAAACCACCACTGCCGGCCCCGCCACGCTGCAGGGCGGCTACATCGCTGTTATCCAGCTCAAGGGCTTGCTTGGGTTCCACCGGTTGTCCGCAGTTGAATCTGATTACCTCACCTGATTATGAGACGGATCTTGAAAGGAAATCAGCCATGAACTGCAATTGTTGGACGGAGCTTAATGAGGAGCTGAAAGAGAAAAATCTGCGGCTGTGTGGCGCCTCGATCCTCCTGCCCTCCTTCTTCTTGGTTCCCAAACTGGAAATGGAGTGGATTGATGATTCGAAGGCCCCGCGGGGCCAGAAGAAGAGGCCGCCAGGGATGCTTGCGAGCCATTGTCCTTTTTGTGGGATAAAAATCGAGGTTCCAAAAACCGAAGACGAATCCGAAACAGACAAAACCGGGGAACAAGCCAAAGCTTGAACTTCAACCAACTGGAGAAAAAAAGATGAATGAAAAAACAATTACGGCGCCCACTGCGGTGGACGATAACAAGACTTCAATTTATTGGGACGACCAACGCATCGAGCAGGAGGCGGAATTATTCCCCGGCGATCTGCGCGAGTTGTACCGTCGCGCCAAGGTGATCTGCCGCGAGCAGTATGCTGCCGACATGACTTTGGTCACGGAGGCGTTTGCCAAGGTCGGGGCCACGCGGGATAAAACCACCTGGAGCCGCATCTTTAAGAAGGGCCGGTGGAATCATGACACCGAGGGCAATCCGCTGCCGAGTCCGATCGTCAGCGCGAAGAAATTGGAGGAGGAGTTCCAGGCGTTCGTCACCCAGACGCGCGTGGAACTGCTGCGCGGCAAGACGCCGTTCGCCGAAACGTCCATCTGGGAGTTGATCCGGCTATATGTGGCCAAGAAGATGCGGCCGGAGCGGGTGAACAAGTTTGGCGTGATCACCGGGCCCACCGGTATGCAGAAATCGGCGAGCTTCAAGGAGCTGGCGCTGCGGGATCCGAATGTGAAACACCTGGAATGTTCCGAAAATTCGTCCTGCAATCAGTTGATCTCCATGCTGGCCTACAAATACGGCGTGAGCGTGGGCCGCAATGTGGTGGAGAAGCGGATGCGCGTCTTCGAGAATTTCGGGCCATCCAAGTGCATCATCTTCGATAACACGCAGGATTTGCGCGGGCATGACGATGCCGAGGAGTTGAACAAGTTCCTAAAATTCTGCCGCTGGCTGCAGGACGAGCGGGGAGGCACGATCATTTTCAGCATAACGCCCCAGGAGGAGGAGCAAATTTTTCCCAAGGAGTCGGTGTTCATGGAACAGTTCGAGGGGCGCGCCGGCGGCCGGGGGAGTTTTCTGCGGCTGCCCAATGAGAATCCCAAGGCGGACCTGGTGACGATCGCCACGAGTCTGGGGATGAAGGACGCGGGCAAACACGTGGCGCTGCTCTATCAAATCGGCACGCTGCGCGGGCGTATCCGGACGTTCTACGAGGTGCTGCAACAGGCGAAGTTCGCGGCGGACCACGCCCGGAGCCCGCTGACGGCGGATTATGTGGAGGATGCGTTGGAAGAATACCGGCCGACGAAGGAGGGCAAGTAACTGGTCACTGCGTTACGGCCACTATTATGAAAGCACTTACGCTTTACCAGCCGCACGCGTTCCTGATTGGCATCGGGGCCAAGCGCTATGAAACGCGATCATGGAAGACGAATTACCGCGGGTTGCTGGCCATCCACGCGGGCGGTGACTGCCGCAAGAATTGCCAGGACATGGTTCCGCCAGGGGGCGACACGCCGATCATCGCCGAGCCGTATGACCGCTACATCCAAAACAGTTGGCACTTCATTTACGGCGAGATGAACAATGGCGGCGTGGAGGCGCTGGTGGTGGTGGAGAATTGCTGGCCGGCCGAGACGGTGAAATCCGCGCTTGAGCACGATTTGAAGAGGCGCAAGGCGCACACACTGGAATATCGGGAGACCGAGGAGGCGCTGGCATTTGGCGATTTCGGCCCAGGGCGATGGGCATGGCAACTGCGGCTGGAATGCTGGGTTCAGGGCAACGCCGGAGGCACCATTCGTGGGCATCAGGGATTGTGGAATCTGCCCGCGAAAGCGGAAGAGGAAGTTCTGGCCGCTTATCAGAAATCCGCCGGCGGGATGATCTGCAAGGTGTGCGGCTGCACGGAAACGAATGCGTGCTTTACGCCGTCCGCCGATGGAGAAGGCGGCACCACGTGTCATTGGGCAGCGCCGTTTTTGTGCAGCGGCTGCATGGGGAGGAAATCATGACTTCATTATTGGAAGCGATCTCTCCTACGGCCGCGGCGTTGCTGGCCGGGGCGGAGACCGGCGCGGTGGCGCGCCGGGGTGCGGTTGACGAGGCGTCAACCGCGGCACGCGAGGCGCGTGCGCTCCCCAAACAGCTCGTGCTGATGCCGCGCAAGGGGATCGTGAGGACGGAATATCACAAGGTCCACGCGGTGCGCTGCGCGGACGGCAAGCCACTTTGCGGCGGCGGTCACATGGCCACGCATGTGGTCATTTGGCAGGATGATATTGGGCCGGTGAACTGCGATGCGTGTCTGACCATTTTGGAACACAAAGCGAAGGGCAAAGCATGAAGACAAAAACAACAAATAACCCCCTGATAATGGACGTGTTTGAGCGCATCGCCCAGGAGCGCTGCCGGCAGAATGCGGAGTTCGCGGAGGGTCGCAGCCAATATACTTGCGCCAGTCCGGCCACGCTGGCGAATTATAACGCCAAAGAGGCGCTGCTGGTGATTGCGATGGGCGACGTGCGCGAGTGCGTGACCGATCTAGATGTCTGCAATAATCGGGCCACTATCCGGCTTCTCCAAGGCGACCTGGTCAAGTTGGCAGCGCATTGCGTGGCCTGGCTGGAGGCGCTGGAACACAAATTGCCGCCGCTGACCGAGAAGCAGATTGACACCGTGCTGCATGGGAGGTCCGCATGACTCCGATTGCCAAATACTTTGATCCCCGGACGTGCCAGGGCGGAGCGCGGAGCGCGGAGTGCGGAGCGGGGAGTGACCGGACTAGCACGCGAACTGCGACGGGCAGTCCCGCGCCTGAAGAGGAGACGGTTTTTGAGGAGGGCAACTGCATCGAGCGGCTGAATGAACGCAAGGCTTACCAGGGGCGATTGACGCGCTGGGAATGCGCGTGCGTGGCGTTCGCGGCCGGCTGGCTGGCGGCAACCATCCTGTGGGTGTTGATTATCACGCATCATTGGATGGTGCTTAATTAAAGCGGCCATGCTCAAAGATTTTCGAGTGCGAGTGAAGGTGAAAGACGGTCAGGTGATCGTGTCCGAAAAGGTCTGCGGAGTGGTATTTAGTTTTCCGCAGGCGGTTTGGCCGTCGGAATACCTGGACCAATTGAGCTGGGTGCGGCGGCTGACGCCGTGGTGGGATGTGACGGCTACGGACTGGACACCACAGTCGGCCAGGCTGCGCGAGTATTGCCACCGGGAAATTTCAAAAGCAATCAATCAACAAAAAAATGACACAAAAAATGAACACTGAAACAAGATCGAATGGCGCGATGGCGCGCCAGGGCGCGGCTGACGGGCCCCGAAAGCTTTCGGGGGAGGCGCGTGCGCTCCCGGACCAGTCCACGCTCCCCGACCAGTCCAAGCGCGTGTTTCAAATCACGCTACTGGAATCGGTCATTGCGAAACACGCGGCGGCTATTGCCACGCATGAACTGCTCCTCCGCCGCATGGTGGAGAAGCAAATCAACCGGCTGGCGGAACTGCGGATGCAAAAGCTGTACCTCACCAACGCTCAGCGGGCGGCGGCGAAGGCGGCGGCTGCTGTCGAGCCGGAGCGCTGCGGGAAAGTGATATGGGAACAAGGGAAGTCCACCAGTTGCGTCCTCCCCGAAGGCCATACCGGCGAGCATTGCTTTGCCTGATTTTTTAACCACGGAGCCGAACGTCGGCCTCGCAACACGGATTACACGGATAAAACTTTATGTCAAAAGAACGCATCAAAATCAACCTGCCGCTGATCGCCACGCGCGATGAGGCGGAGGCCACCATGAACGAATTGGCCAATTGCGCCAATAACAAACGCCTCCTCCAGGCCCGCCTGGATAAGGCGGTACTGAAGCTGCAGGAGGAGGCGGCGCCAGGCATCAGCCAGTGCGATCAGGCGATCCTGGCCAAGTCGGACGCACTGCGGGCCTGGGCAGAGTCCAATCCCGGCGAGTTTGCCAAGGGGCGCAAGTCCATTGACTTCCTCTCGGGCACGCTGGGCTTTCGCACGGGCACGCCCAAGCTGGGGCTGCTCTCACGGGCGTGGAACTGGGAGAAGGTGCTGGCGCTGCTCCAAAGCACGCCGATGTACCAGAAGTACGTCCGGACCAAGCCCGAGGTGGATAAGGAGAAGATTCTCGCGCAGGCGGCGGCGGAGAAGTGTTTCGATCCCGGCTACATGGGGATGAAGATCACGCAGGACGAATCGTTCTATGTGGAACCGAAGCTGACGGACGTGCAGGGGTAAACGCTGAAAAGCTGAAAAGCTGACATGCTAAAATGAATTTTTCGGGATCATCCGAAGTGACGAAAGGAGGCGCTTATGGCGCTGCTGGCCCGCGGAGATTGGCAGAGACTAACGCTGGGGGCAGCCTGAACACACACCATAGTATTACCATTCAGTCCGGGCGCGGGGTTGGACTCGCGTCCGGACTTTCAAAAACACAGATCAAAAATGACCGGGTGAACCGGTGGCGCAAAGCCAACCCCGACAAATGGCGGAAAATTGCGCAGCGCTCAAAGGCCAAGCGCAGGGAGAAGGACGCTCAATGGTTTGCCGTTTGGCGCCCGCAGAATACCGCCCGCACAAGGGCAGCGGCCAAGGCTTATGACGCAAAGATGTCGGATGGCATGATGACGAGCCGCCTGCGCGAGGCCGGCATATTGAATCCCACCCCGCAACAACTTGAAACCAAGCGGCGAATGCTGATTCTATTTCGCGCCCGCCGCGCATTGAAATTACTGGCTTATGGTACCTGAACACCAAATCACGTCGTTCCTGGGAAAAGTGAAAATGGGGGTCAGTTTCTTTTTGGACGCTGGCACGCAACTGGTTGAAATGCCGGACCGCGACCCGCATATATTCGAGGACATTCTGGAACAGGCCCGTGAACCGTGGATAACCAAAGACGTCCTAAAAAGTTTTGAGATGATCGGGCGCAGACAGCTCGCAGTTGAGGCGATGTTTTTGCCCGCTCACGTTTTGAACAAATTGATTGAGCTGCCGGTGGGCAAGCAAACCGAAATTGCCATTGGCACCATTCCCGTGGTCACGGGACGTCGCAATTGTGCCCACCATGTCGAACGTAAGCCTGCAGCGCGGCTGGATAGAAGCGAAGCTGCACGAGTTTTCGGCCCCAAAGGAATCCGGTCTTTATCTGAGCAGATTGAGATTTTGGATCAGCAAAAGACCAAAGTCAAATCACTGGGCCGATTCACTTTAACGGTGATGAATGGGAAAGTGTTTGGCAAGCAAAGCGCCGGATCTGGCGAGGTGCAAAAAATTATTATCAGGGACGGTAGCTCCGCCGAAATCGAGTTCGTGCAATTCGTAAAATTATGAACCTCGTCACTGCTCAAATTTACGCCACCAAGATCACAGAATGGATTGCGCCGCACGTCGCTGACGAGCCCGCCTCCGCATCTGGCAAAGCCATGCTGACCGCCGGAAGCATCCGGCGATGCCGACCAGTGTGCGGGGACGTGGACATTGTTTGTGTTCCCGCCATCAGGGAGGAGCGGGATTTATTCGGCGAAATCACATGCCAGCGGAATCGGTTGCATGAGTTTCTAAGCCTGTACGTGGCCAGCGGCCGGGCCCAACTGGAATCGGGAATCCATGATTTTGCAGTTGTCGCGGTGCCAGTTGGATTTGTGGTTTGCCACGCCGGCAACGTTCGCTACGCGGCTGATGTGCCGGACGGGGAGCAAGGAGCACAATATCTGGCTGTGCCAGCGGGCCAAGCGGCTGGGGATGAAGTGGAATCCTTACGAGGGTGTTTATTCGGCCGGGGTGTGGAGCCAGTGGCCCTCCAACGGCGAGGATTATTATGCCGGAGGCACTTTGGTGCCATGCAACACGGAGGAGGAGATTTACAAGGTGCTTGGTCTGCCTCATATCGCGCCGGAACATCGCGAGCTGGCCTGGCTGACTACACATTTTGGCGCATGAACATCACCGACGCACAATATGTTTCGTTCCTGCAACGCCTGGGGGCGGATCAGCGCGGGAAAAATCCCCTCGTTCTCACCGAATGGGAGCAGCAATTCATCGGCGCGTTCATTATGTCGGCGCGGCAGCATCAGTGGATGACGGAGGGCCGGCGCAAGTCCACGGATAAAATGTGGATGCGTTATGGCGGCGAGCTGGGGCTGCCGCATCCGCTGGACACCGTGGCGGAGCGGCCGGCGATCGCGCCGGCCTCACCCACTGGCTGCGAGTACCTGGTGAAGGACGATGACACGGGACGGCAGCGGCGTTGCAATGAGACTGCAGTGTGCCGGGAATCGCGGCAGATGGGCAAGATGGGGCTGCGCTATTGCGAGACGCACAAGGTCGCAGTGAAGCGGGCCTGCCCAAAAATCGTGCTGATTGCCCTGAGATCTGAGACCTGAAACTTGAAACCTGAAACCTGAAATGAATACAACCATTCGATCTAAAATCATGGCCGATTATGACGATGTGACCATGCAGATCCGAAAGATCAAAAAGGCGGGGCACGCTTTGTTTGAATGCGCTGAAGCCATACGGGCGGCGTTGGAAGAGATTGACGTCTCACTGCGCGTGATCCGGGGCAAGGGAGTTTTT
>Ga0316230_1003318_pt1 | contig 12821 bp, 9 predicted proteins | sample TBH18025metaG_FD_206004 | JGI IMG/M metagenome (GOLD analysis project Ga0316230, IMG submission 206004) | Freshwater microbial communities from Trout Bog Lake, Wisconsin, USA - TBH18025 | ecosystem: Environmental > Aquatic > Freshwater > Lake > Hypolimnion/Profundal zone | place: USA: Wisconsin...
TGGAAGCGACCATCTGCTTTACATACGCGTCATCGATGAGGAAGACCTTCTCCGTACCGGAAGGGGTAGCGCGTTCCAGGTAGGGCAGGGGCGTGGATGACTCGCTCTTGATGGCCTCAGCCAGGACCGCCGCGGACTCCTCATCGGGAGCCTTGCGGGCTACGTCGGGAGCGAGGAAGCTTACATCTTCAAGCACGCGCTCCATGATGGTATGGAGGCGGCGCGCGCCGATGTTCTCAGTCTGCTCGTTGACTTTGAAGGCGAACTCCGCCATCTCGCGGAGGGCTTCAGGAGCGAACTCCAGACGGACGCCCTCGGTTTCGAGGAGCGCTGAATATTGTTTTGTGAGCGAGGCTTTTGGCTCGGTAAGAATACGAAGGAAGTCGTCCACGGTGAGGGATTGCAGCTCAACGCGGATGGGGAAGCGGCCCTGCAGTTCTGGAATCAGATCGCTGGGCTTGGAGACATGGAACGCTCCGGCAGCGATGAAGAGAATGTGGTCAGTGCGCACCATGCCGTAGCGGGTGTTGACAGTAGTTCCCTCAACGATAGGGAGAATGTCGCGCTGCACACCCTCACGGGATACATCGGGTCCGTGACCGCCCTCGCGCCCGGCAATCTTGTCGATTTCGTCGAGGAAGATGATGCCGTTGGACTCGACGCGCTCGACGGCGGCGCGGTTCACGGAATCCATGTCAATGAGGCGGCCTTCTTCTTCCTGCACCAGGTAGTCGAAGGCGTCTGCGACTTTCATTTTGCGTTTCTTTGAGCTGCCGCCAAAGATATTGGGCAGCATGTCCTTGAGGTTCATTTCCATGTCCTCAAGGTTCTGGTTGCTGATAATGCCAAACTGCGGTGTGCCGCGGTCGCGGACGTCGAGCTCGACCATGCGATCGTCGAGCTTGCCCTCGCGGAACTGCTGCCTCATTTTTTCGCGTGACCGCTGATAGCTTTCCGCGCCGGGGAGAACAAGCTGGCCCTCGGCGGCGGGCGGAGGAGGCGGAGGGGGAGGCAGGAGCACGTCGAGCAGGCGCTCTTCAGCGTTCATCTCGGCACGGTCTTCCACTTCTTCAAGGCGCTCTTCGCGCACCATGTCAATGGCGATCTCAACCAGGTCGCGGATCATGGACTCGACGTCGCGGCCCACGTAGCCCACCTCAGTGAACTTGGAGGCCTCGACTTTGAGGAAAGGGGAGTTGGTAAGCTTGGCGAGCCTGCGCGCAATCTCAGTTTTGCCCACGCCCGTGGGTCCAATCATGATGATGTTCTTGGGCATGATGTCGTCGGCAAGGTCAGGGGGCAGCTTTTGGCGGCGCTGACGGTTCCTGAGCGCAATGGCAACGGCGCGCTTGGCGGCCTTTTGGCCAACCACATGTTTGTCGAGTTCCGTGACGATCTCGCGCGGCGTCAACTCGTCGAGCGCGAGGTCTTGTTCTTCAGCGGATGCTGGGAGATAAATTGCCATGAATAAAGGGGCCAGCGGATCTCTCGGCTAACCCTTCAACTCCTCGATGGTTATGCGGTCATTGGTGTAGATGCAGATTTCACCGGCGATCTTCATTGCTTTCTCGGCGATCTCGCGGGCGCTCAAGTCAGTATTTTCCATCAGGGCGCGGGCGGCGGCAGTGGCATAGCTTCCGCCGGAGCCGATGGCAGCCAGCGCTTCATCCGGGTCAATTACATCGCCAGAGCCGGAGATGAGGAAGGTTTGGCCCACATCAGCCACGAGCAAGAGGGCCTCAAGATTGCGCAGCATCTTGTCCGTGCGCCAGTCCTTGGCCAGCTCGACGGCTGCGCGGTTGAGGTTGCCGGCGTACTGCTCCAGCTTGGACTCGAAGCGCGCGAAGAGCGAAAAGGCATCGGCGGTGGAACCGGCGAATCCGGCGAGAATTTTCTCCTGATAGAGGCGGCGAATCTTCTTGGCGGAGTGCTTCAGGACGTGATCACCCAGGGTTACCTGTCCGTCAGCGGCCATGACCACCATGCCGTTGCGGCGGACACAGATAACGGTGGTGGAGCGAATCCGGGAATGCTTTGCTCGAGCGCTACTCTTCTCCGAAGCCACTTAAAACCTCCGCAAACAGCGTCTGGCAGGCCGAACAATCTGGCGCGACGCAACCTAGAGTATAGGCCATTTAGCCCTGGGTTGAAGTCTGGAACAGGCCGGGGGTTCAAGGAAGGCTACCCTCAGTAGCTTGCAAAGCGGTTGAATGAAAGAGTGTGCGAAGGAAGGGACGGAGAAGCTAACTTCAGCGGCTAAGGCCCGGTGACCATGTGCGCTTTTACGTGGGATAGATGTCAGGGTGCCGCCCAGGCACGAGGACTTAGCGGAGGGCAGCGATGGCGCGTACGAGCACGGCTCCGAGGCCCTGGTCGCGGTCATAAAACTGAAGCTGGGCGGCGGCTGTTGCGCGCTGGCACTCGCAGTAGAGGCCGGCGTCCTGCTCAAGGCTGCGAAGGGCATCAACGAGGCTCTCTACATCGTCGGCCTGGACCTTGATTGCGGCGCGGCCAAGGACCTCCCAAGCGGGGACTACGCTACTGACAACCACTGGCCTGCCGGCCAGCACGGACTCGGCCGCGGTCATAGCCAGCCCCTCAATAAACTCCGAGGTGGTGGGTACCACCATTGCATGTGCCCAGCCGAGGGTCTCAAGCGCCTTTTCTTGATTGGGGAGGGTGCCGGGCAGGTCGACAACCTGGCCCAGATTCCGCTGCTGAATGTGGCGCTCAACGGCCTCAGATGCCGCGCCGGAGCCAACGATCTTCCAGATGAAATGCCCTGGCAGCTCTGCCTGCAGGCGCTCGGCGGCGGCAAGAATGAGAAACACGCCCTTGAACTGCTCTACCCGGCCCATGAAGAGCACTCGGAAGGGGCGGACGGAGTGGTCAGGCACCGGCTGCACACGGCTCAGGAAGTTTTCGCGGTACTGGGCGCGGCACTGGTAAGCGGGTCCCTTGAGTTTGCCGGCCAGCATGCGCACCTGGCGCTCGCACTCTGGCGATACACAGACCGTGGCTGCCGCGATGTGGCGGAAGAACCAGCCGTCGAGACGGCGGAGGAGACGGTCTACACGGCGCTGGGGCGGAAATCCCATGGGCCACAAGGCGTTATGGAGCACCGCGATGACAGGGATGCGGAAGAGAGCGAGGAGCGAAAGCACAATCCAGTGCGTGGTGCCCGAGTCTGCGATAACGACCGTTGCCCGGTGACGCAAGGCCTGCCCCACAACCGTAAGCCCATAGAGCAGAACGCCCAAGTGATGACGCCATCCGCCAGCGTAGTAGAGGGGGCTCTTAGGGCGATTTTCTATCCGATGGGGGCCTATTTTGAGGGTGTCCCGACGAGGGTGCCAGGACATGAGGTGGGCCACGAGACCGGAAGCATTGCAGCCCTCAAGAAACTGCTGGGAGAAGGCCATGGCCATTTGGAAAGGCGGCTCGCGACCCTCGAGCTGGTCGCGGAACTGGCGGACCACGTCGCCGGGGCCAAGGGCGTAGAGAATCCGGCGAGGAGCAACTGCCTCGCTGGCCGAGTCGGTGTCTTGGATTGCCTCTACGCGTGCCAGGAAGACCATGATTTATCCAGCCAAAATGCCGTTCTGAAAGGGCACTCTTATAGTATTCCAGTGCTCAGCCAGGCTGACTTTTGAATTCGCTGGACTGTTTGAGGCAAAGGAGCGAAAACCCCGGCGTTTGCCCCCTTTGCCTGCGGTATGCTCTTGTTAGGACCCCTGGAGCAGTGTCCCGCCTGGAATGAACTTCCTCACTATAAGCGAATGGCAAGTTATCGCTGGCGCGGCATTGATTGCCGTGCTAGGGGCTATTGCCTGCTGGCTGGTGCTGCACAAGCGGCTGACCGCCGAAGAGATTGAGCGGGCCCGACGCCGATTTTTGGCGCAGTCCGGGCGGCTTGTGGATGGCATGCTGCTTGATATTTGCGAGGTGGAGGCAGAAGACGGCCGCACTTTGACGATGCTGCTGTTCAGCTATCGGATTGCTGGCGTGGACTACGAGTGCTCCCAGGACATTACAGACATGCGGGACGTGGTGGATGCGGCACAGGTGCGGGCGGGGTTTCCCTGCACGGTGCGCTACCAGCCCGGTAATCCGCATAACAGCATTGTGATTGAAGAGGAGTGGACGGGCCTGCGCGCCGGACTCCCCACACTGCCTGCCTTTGACGACCCTGACCCCCTCGATTTGAGCCACCTGCGCCGCGGCCGAGGTTAGGCTCGCTGCCGGAGCTGGCGCGTTCTGCCCTCGCCCCGGTTACACTGCCTTTATGCATGTGCATGCGGCGCCCTCAGGTCCGGGCGCAAACAGGACAAAATCCGTATTGCGTTTTTCGCTGGCGGCGACGCTTGTTTATGTCGTGGTCACGTTTGTAGCAGGGCTGCGCGCGCACTCGCTGGCGCTGCTTTCAGAGTCTGGGCACAACGTGTCAGACTTTCTGGCGCTTTTGCTCAGCTTTGCCGCTGTGTACTTCCAGACGCGGCCCGCCGACGACTCAAAGACCTTTGGCTACCAGCGGGCAGGGGTGCTGGCCGCTTTTATCAACGCAGGGACGCTGATCCTGATTGCGCTGTGGATAGCCGTGGAAGCGGTACACCGGCTTTCAAGCCCCGTGATTGTGCAACCCCGACTGATGATGGTTGTGGCCGCCGCAGGCGTGCTGATGAACGGCGTAATCGCTGCCCTGCTGTGGGGCGTGGCCCGCGATGTGAACCTGCGCTCCGCCTTCATCCACATGGCGGGCGACACTCTTTCAACCGGGGCGGTGATCGCCGGGGGCGCGGGCATTCTGCTGACCGGGCATAACTGGATTGACCCTGTACTCTCCCTGGTGATCTCGGCACTGATTCTCTGGTCAAGTTTCGGGATTGTGCGCGAGACCTTGAACATCCTGCTTGAGGGGACTCCGCGCGGCGTTTCGCTGACCCTGATTCGCTCTGGCATGGAGGAGGTTGAGGGCGTCGTCAACGTGCACGATCTGCACGTATGGAGCCTGGGCTCGCAGTCGCGGGCGCTGGCCTGCCATGTGACCATCGCCGACATTCCCCCTTCAGAGAGTGCCTGCATCCTGTTGAGACTGAATCATGTTCTGAAGGATCATTTCCACATCAGCCACACGACGATCCAGTTTGAGCACATTGGTTGTGGAGAGCTTGAAGGCTGCGTGGTGCCGATAGAAGAACTATCCGCCGACCACGAACATGGCCACCATCACGGCCACTCGCATTAAGCCGATTTCAGGAGGTTCTTTCGCTTGTTCCGCCCCCGTGCCGCGTTCGCAATTCTCTGTTTTGCCCTGATTTCAGCTTTGCCCGGTCTGGCCCAGATGGCCCCTCAAGACGCGAAAGCGGTTGTGCTCTCAGCGCAGCAGCTTGAGGCCCTGGCAGGCGAATATGCCGACCCGGTGGAACCAGACACGCCGCTCAGTTTTTATGCGCGAAACGGCAATTTGTTTGTCGAGTCCGAGCGCAGCCTGCCCAGAAAGCTGATGGCCGTCTCCGCCACGGAGTTCAGCTTTGGCCGCGCCGAGATCGTCTTCCGCTTTACCCTGGATGCCAGCGGGCGCGGCGAGACGGTGGCGCTGCCAAGCAACCCACAGGAACATGAGCACCGCCGCATCGGCAACGCGGCGCATCACGTCTTTCACGACTACGTGCGCAGTGAAGTGATGATTCCCATGCGGGACGGCATCAAGCTGCACGCCGTCCTACTGAAGCCTGCAGACATGGCCGGGCCGCTGCCTTTCCTTATTCAGCGGACCCCGTATGGCGTGGACGGTACTGACCGCGCTTCGCTGTATGGCAGCCGCCCCGAGTTGGCCCGCGATGGTTATATCTGCGTGAACCAGGATATACGCGGACGCTACAAGAGCGAGGGCGAGTTTGTAATGAGCCGTCCCCTTGCCGACCATGGCAACCCCAAGGCAGTGGACGAGAGCACAGACACCTACGACACCGTGGCCTGGCTGCTTGCCAACGTCCCCGGCAACAATGGGCGCGCAGGTTTTGTGGGCACCAGCTATCCCGGCTTTCTGGCCATGATGGCCGGCATCGATCCGCATCCGGCTGTGAAGGCCATCTCGCCGCAAGCGCCGATGATCGACGTGTGGATGGGGGACGACTTCTTCCACAACGGGGCCTTCAGGCAGAGCTACGGCTACGACTACGTGCTCTCGATGGAGTCAAGCAAGGAAGATACGCCGGTTGACTATGGCAAGAGCAAAGACGGGAAGGCCGTGGATGGCTTTGACTACTTTCTGAAGCGGGGCTCTTTTGCCAGGGACGTCAAGGAATCCGGCTCCAGAGTTTTGCCCACCTGGAAGCTCTTCCTCGATCACCCTGCCTATGACAGCTACTGGAGTTCCCGCGGCGTTGAGCATGCGCTGAATGCGGTTACGGTGCCCACCCTGACCGTGGGCGGCTACTACGACCAGGAAGATATGTATGGCCCGCAGGAGGAATACGCGCGGCTGGAGCCGCACGACACCCATCACCAGAACTTCCTCGTGCTTGGTCCCTGGCGTCATGGCTATTGGGCCACGTCCACGCGCCACCTGGGCAACCTGGAGTACACGGAGCCCATCGGCAAGGAGTTCCGCGAGCAGATTGAGGCCAAGTTCTTTGCCCACTATTTGAAGGACGAGCCAGGTCAGAATCAAGCGGGTTTTGACCTGGAGGATACGACCAGCTTCCAGACCGGTTCCAACAGATGGAAGCGGTACGCGCATTTTCCCCCGCAGGAGTCGAGGCCCACCAGCCTCTACCTGCAAGGCGGCAGCCTGCTGAGCTGGACCGGCTCGACCACCGAGGCGACCACCAGCTACATCAGCGACCCCGCCAACCCGGTTCCCTATCGCAATCGGCCCATCCAGCCCACGTATAGCGATGGCTCTCAGTGGTTCAACTGGCTCACTGAGGATCAGCGGTTTGTGAGCAGCCGCAGCGATGTGGCGGTGTGGAAGCTCCCGACCCTGAGCAAAGACCTGACCCTGACCGGTGAAGTGGTGGCGGACATCTATGCCGCCACCAGCGGCACGGACAACGACCTGGTGGTGAAGCTGATTGACCAGTATCCCGAGGACGATGCTGATGCGAAGATGCGCGGGTATCAACTGATCACCAACGCCGAGATCCTCCGCGGCCGCTATCTTGGCTCGTTTGTGAAGGCTGAGCCGCTGCGCGCCGGCGCGGTGCGGGAGTACAAGTTCTCGCTGCACGATGTTGACCACGTCTTCAAGGCCGGGCATACGGTGATGGTAGAGATCCAGAGTACATGGTTTCCGCTCTACGATCGCAATCCGCAGACGTTTGTGCCTAACATCATGAAAGCAAAGCGCCGCGACTATAAACCTGCGACGATTACGGTTTACTCAGGGCCGGGGCAGGCGTCGAACCTGCAGGTGCCTGTGATGAGGCCGGAAGGATACGGCAAGTGATCCAGAGCGCCGTTTCGCGCTAAAATAGAAGATGAAGTGGCCCTGCACCAGCCCATTCCGGCCCTCCTCTAGCGGCGCCCGCCGCAGATACTTGTTTTTCGCTCATTTTTCCCTTTGCAATTGAATAGTTGAGAACTTTGCCCCACGCAGTGGAGGTTTTGCCGTGATTGATCGTTTGGAACAGATGGACCAGCGTTACGAGGAGCTCTCCGCGCAGCTCTCGCTACCCGAAATCGTGAACGACCGTGAGAAATACCAGCAGGCCGGCAAGGCTCTGAGCGATCTGGAGACTCCGGTGATGAAGTTCCGCGAGCTGAAGCAGGTTCGCCAGTCGCTGGCCGAGGCACGCGCGATGCTAGCTGAGAGCGACCCCGAGATGCGCGCCATGGCCGAGGAGGAGATTGCCTCGCTGGCCCCGCGCGAGCCGGCGCTTGAAGATGAGATCAAGGTGCTGCTGCTGCCCAAGGACCCCAACGACGACAAGAACGTGATTCTCGAAATCCGCGCGGGCACGGGCGGAGACGAAGCCTCGCTGTTTGCTGCCGAGGTGTTCCGCATGTATACGCGCTTTGCCGAGCAGCACAAGTGGAAGATTGAACTGCTTTCAATGTCGGAGTCGGGCGTGGGCGGCTACAAGGAAGTAATCGCGATCATTGAAGGCGACCGCGTCTACTCGCAGATGAAGTGGGAGAGCGGAGTTCATCGGGTACAGCGCGTTCCCGCCACTGAGACGCAAGGGCGCGTCCACACCTCTGCCATCACCGTTGCCGTGTTACCGGAAGCGGAGGAAGTAGACGTAAAGATCGAGGCCAAGGATATCCGCATTGACACCTTCTGCTCGTCGGGGCCCGGCGGGCAATCAGTGAACACCACGTACTCCGCCGTCCGCATTACGCACCTGCCCACCAATACCGTGGTCAGCTGCCAGGACGAGAAGTCGCAGATCAAGAACCGCGAGAAGGGCATGCGCGTTCTCCGCTCGCGCCTCTACGAGCAGGAGATGGACCGGCAAAACGCAGAGTTGGCCAAGGAGCGGAAGCAGCAGGTAGGCACCGGGGACCGCAGCGAGAAGATTCGCACCTACAACTTTCCGCAGAACCGCCTGACGGACCATCGCATTGGGCTGACTCTGCACCAGTTGGATCTGGTGATGGAAGGCCGCCTGCAGCCGATTGTGGATGCGCTGATTACGCACTACCAGGCCGAGTTGTTGAAGGCCGATAGCCAGGCCGCGTAACGCCGTGACCCTGCAGAGCTGGCTCCTGAATGGCGAGGCCCGATTGCGCGGCGGGCCTCACCCGGAGCGCGCCCGCCGCGACGCCGAGGTGCTGCTGATGCACCTTATCCACCGCGACCGCGCTTTCCTGATTGCGCATCCGCTGGAGGTTCTTTCAGCCGAGGGAGCCGTCCGCTATTACGCGCTGATTGATCGGCGGGTGGCCGGGGAGCCTATTCAATACATTACCGGTGAGGTGGAGTTCTACGGGCTGCCGTTTCGCGTAAGCCGCGAGGTGCTTATTCCCCGCCCGGAGACCGAGCACCTGGTGGAGAAGGCTCTCTCAGTGGCAGCGCAGTTTGAGCGCCCGCGGATGGTGGACATTGGCACCGGCTCCGGCGCGATCTCTGTTGCCCTGGCGCACAAGTTGCCCGGCGCGCAGGTTACCGCCATCGATCTCTCCATAGCAGCGCTGGAGATTGCGCGCGGGAACGCCGAGCAGAATGGGGTGGCGGAGCGCATCCGCTTTCTGCATGGCGACCTGCTGACGCCCGTGGCCGCCGAGCAGTTTGAGATTGTTGCCTCAAACCCGCCGTATGTATCTACTGGGGACCGCGCGACGCTGTCTGTCGAGGTGAGGGATTACGAGCCATCGCTGGCCCTGTTTGCCGGCGACGATGGCCTGGAGATATATCGACGCCTGATTCCCGGGGCTCAGGCCGTGCTTGTGTCAGGGGGATTTATCATTCTCGAAGTTGGTTGCAGCCAGGCCGATGCTGTGGCCGGGTTGCTTACTGACTGCGGCTTTAGGCACATTGAATTCACGGCTGACCTGCAGGGCATTGACCGTGTGGTTACTGCCTTGCGGCCATAGACGTTCACAGGCTGTTCAAAAACGGCACGCGTAGATACGCGCATCTTGTGCGTGCTGAAAGCATCTATCTCAATGCGCACCAGTTGTAGACTTCACCACTGAAAGGAACCACCTCATGCCTTCGTCAAAAGGTTACGCAACACACGACAAGCAGTCGCCACTTGCTCCCTTCACCTTCTCTCGCCGCGAGCCCGGTCCCACCGAGATCGCGATCGAGACACTTTTCTGCGGTGTTTGCCACTCCGATCTGCACATGGCGCGGAATGAGTGGGGCCAGTCGATTTACCCCATGGTGCCGGGCCACGAGATTGTTGGCCGCGTGACCAGCGTGGGCAAGGATGTAACCAAGTTCAAGGCTGGGGAGATTGCTGCCATTGGCGTGATTGTGGACTCATGCCGCCACTGCAATCCATGTACTCGCGGAGAAGAGCACTTTTGCGACGAGGGCGCGACGCTGACCTACGCGGCCACGGACCGTGTAGACGGCACCATCACGCAGGGTGGCTATTCAAACAACTATGTTGTGGACGAGCGCTTTGCCCACTCCGTGCCCGCGAACCTTGACCTCGCCGGTGTTGCGCCGCTGCTTTGCGCGGGCATTACCACCTATTCACCTCTGCGCCACTGGAAGGTGGGTCCGGGGATGAAGGTAGGCATTGTTGGTCTTGGCGGCCTGGGACACATGGCGCTGAAGTTTGCCCATGCTTTTGGCGCGCACGTTGTGCAGTTCACAACGTCGGCAAAGAAGAGGGAAGACGCGATGCGATTGGGCGCGGATGAAGTTGTTGTCTCGACCGATCCAGAGGCGATGAAGGCTCACGCAGCGACGTTCGACTTTATCCTCAACGCCGTTTCAGCGCCGCACGCGCTGGAGCCTTACCTGGCACTGCTGAAGCAAGACGCGACCATGACGCTTGTGGGGTTGCCTGAAGTGCCTCCCTCAGTCAACGTGTTCTCGCTTATCAGCAAGCGCATCTCCATTGCCGGCTCGATGATTGGCGGCATGCCGGAGACACAGGAGATGCTGGACTTCTGCGGCAAGCACAACATTACCGCCGATGTGGAAGTGATTCCGATGCAGAAGATCAACGAGGCATTCGAGCGCATGTTGAAGCAGGACGTGAAGTACCGGTTCGTGATTGATATGAGCACGCTCTAAGTGCTGGACTCTAGAACCCTGTAAACTGGGGCGCCCACCAAATCGGCGCCCCGGTTCAATTGATGCACAGAAGATGGATGCAGCACTTCGGCAATCGGAGACCTGGCACAGTGCTCGCGTCGTCGATCACTGTATCGCGTGCCTAAACTCCTTGTACTTTTGCGATTGCAAAAAGAGTGTGCCAGCGGACTCTGAACCGTAAATACTGAGGTGGCCCCCGTCCAGGCTGAAGGGAATGCCATCCTTCGTAACGTCAGACATGCGTCCATTGATCGTAAAGAGTGAATCCCGATCAACAAAAATAACATTGCTGTAGATCGCGGACGCGGCCTGGAGCATACTGTTTGCTTCCAGCGCCTTTTTGTCTTTGATGGTAGTCACCTTCGTAAGATCAAACATGGTCCGATACAACAGACTCTCCTTGTACAGGACCATGATGTCTGAATCAAACTGCTTCGGGCTGGCCATGATAACAACAACCCGCGTGCTGGATGACGCAACGTGAATCAAATCGAAGACGCTCTGCATCTTGTTCTTCGTTAGTACGTCTCCCCACATTCCGCTTAAAACAGCAAAGTCGTATTTAGATAAATTGTCGCGCACGAATTTTCTATCGTAGAGACATTGTTCCAGGGACCGGCTCGACTTTGGCCCCGTAAACTCTTGATCCAAACTCGGGAAGCACCAATTCGTTGTTATTGCGTTAATTTTGAGATCAGCATCATGCCCCACCACGTCCCAGAGGGGCTCATATTGTGCTGCATAGGAATCGCCAAAGAGAATGCCTGCCTTGGTTGAAGACTTTTCTCCAAGCCAGCAGTCTACGCCCTTGGCACCTGTAGGGAGGTTCCCCAAGTCATCGACACTATAGAAGCACCAGCCATTATTTATCTCAGCTAACTGCGTCTCCGCGGGCGGAACAACCCGCGGCATCCGGCCAGGAAAACCCTTGCCGGTAATTCCTGCAAGACCAATTAATGCAATGAATATGCTTCCTGCAGCACTGTACGCGAAGATTTGCTTACGGCTGAAGTTTCGTCTGTTTCTGAATGGCGCTTCGACATATTTCCAACTTCCATACGCAAGCGCCAGGGATGCCATTACAAGCGCACCCAGAAGGAGCTTGCTTGGCTTATCCAGTGTCCTGTGCCGGGCAAATGCAAGCAGCGGCTGATGCCACAAATATGCGCTGTAACTAATCAGACCGACTCCAACGAAAAGGCGGTTGCCGAGGAACTTGCCCACTGATGTACCGCTTGTCGCGCACAACACTATCAGAACTGCTCCAATAGTCGGCACCAGTGCATATATCCCTGGAAATGGCGTCTGCTTGTCAAACGCAAAGACCGCATAAAGCAGCATCACCAGACCTGACCAGCTGCAGACTTCGCATACTGGCCGAGAGAGCTTATATGCCGTGTCATCCGAGAGATAGAATGCGGCAATAGCGCCGATCAATAACTCCCAACTGCGCGTTGGGAGCAGGTAATAGGCTGCTGAGGGGTGTGTGACGGAGTTCAACTGCGCGAATGCCAGACTGATAACAGCCACCACTGCAAGCAGGGTTAGCATCCACCGCTTACCTAGTCGCCAGGCAAGTATCAGGAAAGGAGGAAAGAATAGGTAAAACTGCTCTTCTACTGCCAAGCTCCAGGTATGCAGGAGCGGTTTCAACTCCGCCGCAATATCAAAATAGTCGCTCGTTCTCCAGAAGAGGATGTTCGAAGAGAAGCCGGAAACTGCAAGCAGACTTTGTGAAAAGCGCACCAGATCCTCGGGCAGCAGCCAGAGCCATGCGAATGGGACGCAGATAAGCAGGATGAAGAATAGCGCAGGTAATATGCGCCTTGCCCGCCGCTCATAGAAAGCCCTGATCGAGAAAGAACCAGAGTCCTTTTCGGAAATAATGAGTGACGTGATGAGGTAGCCACTGATAACAAAGAAGACGTCAACGCCTACATAGCCACCGCTAAAAGTATTAAACCCAGCGTGGTACAGGATAACGGGGACCACCGCGAGCGCACGCAGCCCGTCTATCTCTCGTCGATAGCTTAGTCGTTTCAATTATGATTTCCTCTGGAATGTTCGATTTTAAGTGAGACCTAAACGTGATACCCAAGGC
>Ga0316230_1003321_pt1 | contig 12808 bp, 6 predicted proteins | sample TBH18025metaG_FD_206004 | JGI IMG/M metagenome (GOLD analysis project Ga0316230, IMG submission 206004) | Freshwater microbial communities from Trout Bog Lake, Wisconsin, USA - TBH18025 | ecosystem: Environmental > Aquatic > Freshwater > Lake > Hypolimnion/Profundal zone | place: USA: Wisconsin...
CCATCCCGAGCGGACTGACGAAGTTTTTGATCCCCATCGTGTTGTTCTTGAGCACGGAGCGCTGGGAGGGGCTCGAGGGATTGCTGACATCCACCAGGATTACCGCGTCCGGGGCATAGGCTGCGATGGCGAGCAGGTTGCCGTCCATAGCGACGCCCCAGGGCGCGTTTACCTGGTCGTACGCGGCCTTGGTGATCACCGAAAGGAGCACGGGGCTGGTTGGGTTGGCGACATTCACGAGGGTCACGGCGTTGCTGCTCCAGGAAGAGATCGCCAGGAGGTTTCCGGAAAACGCCACGGCATTGGGCATTCCCAGGTAGTTGAAACCGTACAGTCCGTTGCGAATGACGACTTTTTGGACCGGCGCGGCCGGGTTGCTTACATCCGCCAGAGTTACCGCATTGGCATTTGAGGACGCGATCGCCAACAGGTTCGTTTTGACGGCCACGGCCGTGGCCGCCGCCAGGTCTGTCCAACCGCCCACGCCATTGACCAACGCCGCCTTCCAGACGGGGTTGTCCGGGTTGCTCGCATCGACCAGCGTCACGGCGCTCGAGCGGGTGGAGGCGATGGCGAGGAGATTATTGGGACCAAAGGCCACTCCCATGGCTCCATTGAGATTGGTGAAATTGCCCTGCGTATTGAGCAGATTGGCACGCCAACTCAGGGTGCTGGAACTGCTGTCGAGCAGCGTCACGGCGTTATCCGCTCCGCTCGCCACGGCGACCAGGTTGCCCGAGACGGCCACTCCCTGGGCGCCCAGGAGATTGGTCGTATTCCCCAGGCCGTCCTGCACGGACCCATACACCGTCAACCCGAGCAGGGGCGACCCACCCGTGACCTCCAGAGCCGCGGAGGGAGTGCTGTCACCGATGCCGACCCAGCCATTGCTGCTGACCTGGACGGCGTTGGTGTAGCTGCCGCCGGGTGAACCGAGTTGAGTGACTGCCCCGGGAGCGAGGGATCCGGCGGTGATCGAGCCGGGCGCGACCGTATTCGCCAGCGTCGCCAGGCTGGCCCCGTACGCCAGGGTGGAATAATTCGCAAATGGGGCCGGCGTCAGGGATTGGCGCGGGGTTAACGCCGTGTAGCTGGCAACCCCGTTTGAACGGGCGGCGATGTCCAGCCACAGGGCCGTGCCGGTGAACACGGTTCCAAAGTCCAGTCCCACCGTGAATATCCCGTTGGTTACCCCCAAGGCGGTTGCGGTCAGCACGGAACCATATCGCGTTCCGCTGGTGCTGTTGTCCCACAGGCTGAATTGGAAATCATAAAGTCCCGTGACGGCGGCACCGGCTTGCTGCAGGCGACCCTGGTAGGTGAAGGCCGTGCCGAGCGGAGCCGCGCCAAGACACGGGATGTTGAAGGCCAAAGCCAAGCTGAGGAGACCGGAACGGCGGATGAGTTGGAGGTTCATAAACATGTCATTTTTGGTTACTGCCTCGGCCACCCCCAATGGTTCCAAGAGGATGGCCGGTCGGACTGATGATTTTGTGGTGGATGCTGGTGGAGGCAGAAGTTCGCGCTTCGAAGATGCTGTTTCAGGCACGGACTTAGGCTGGGCGCCACCTTTTTGCCGCCTGCCTCCTTTGAGGTCAAGAGCGATAGGCCGCGTTTGCCAGGCTGTGCCCAAAGTTCACTCATCCCGCCGGTGATTCTGCGCCTGTGCCTGCCAAGATCAAGTCTCGATTTTCGTCCTCTACAAGAGAGGCCGCTGAGCCTGGCTGAAGGTGAAGGGTCATGGGACGATCCAGAGGACATCCGTTTTTGTTTCCCAGTAACTTCGTAGGTCAGGTCTGATACTGTCTTCTGATATTGGTTTGGGAAAATGAGTGCTAAAGGGACCACCGAAGGTCAACCCACGACGCCGGTCCACAGCACACCCCCGCAACGGAGATTCGAGCCCACCGAAAAGGCGAGAGACGAAAACCAACCCTCGCCTCCAAGTGGTGAAAGGGTAGCGGACCAGTAATGCCTAGGGATTGCCCCTGGGTGTCCAGTTGACGGTCCAGTAATAGCGCCACAGATTCTGCAGGGGGGCTTTTTGGACATGGCCATCGAACATGCCGATGTTGATTGCGCCTGGAATGCGCGCATTCGCAGCGACCGAGTTCGGCGCCCGGGACGGGGGGATGCCGCCGTGCCGATCGATCAAGAAGCGGCCCATCGAACCCCCGCCCGCCGGGGTTTCGGCGCTGGTGTTACGGCTCCCGGTGTAGGTGTTCAGTGGGGCGAATCCCGCCAAGGTGTCCGTTACCGTGGGCCAACTGTCAATCCAAATGCCGTCGGCGAACACCGGGGTTTGGGAGCTGAAGTTCACGTTGCTCTCCTTGTAGAATTTGAACTGCGGCTCGGTCTCGCTGTAGGTATCGGTTTTGTCGTATAGCCAGCCATTGACGGCGTAGGCGGATTGCGTCAGGTACTGCGTGCCAGTGTCATCCACCCACGGGGTGGCGGCGTCGCCCCAACCCCCGCTTCCGGCCGCCAACTGCTGCTGACTAAAACCATTGACGGAGGGACACATGATGACGCTACTGATAGCGGTTTTGGAACTGGTGGCGGAGGAGAAACACGGCCCCAGGATATTGACCCATTCATAACCCGTGGGTGAATCCACCTCCGCCGACCCTCCCGGGCCATATTTACCGATCACTTGGCCTTGGTTGTCGGAGCGGTAGAGGGCAAAGCCGACGCAGATTTGGCGAAGGTTGCTGCTGCATTGAATTGCCTTCGCCTTGAGCTTGGCCTTCGAAAGCGCCGGCAACAGCATCGCCGCGAGGATGGCGATAATCGCGATAACCACCAGCAGTTCAATCAGCGTGAAACCTCGGCCCGGGACGACACGCCAAATCCCTTCGTGCCCCACGCGAGGACGGCCAGTTCTGGCAGTTTCAGAATCCGATAATTTCACGGTGTATTCAGACACATTCGCCTACTCTTGCACGCGGAAAAACATCGCCGGTGTCGCCGGCGAAACCGTGAGGGTGTAGGGGGAGGCGGCGCCCGTGACAAGGGTCCAGGGGCCCGCCAGGTTGGTGGCTTGCAGGAGACTGCCTTGCAGCCAAGTCAGTTGCAGGCTCGATCCGTTCCGCTGGAAAGTGATGGTGACCGCCGCCGGGGCAGCGAGCGCGGTGAGGCTGCCCGAGGCGGACGTCACCGCGGAGCCCTTCTGAGGCGCCCAAGTCGCGGGGAAATTGGCGGGATGCGCGGCGGCGAGTTGCGCGTAGGAGTGTGTTCCGGGGGCGAGGTAAAAACCCCCAATTCTCACCGTCCGGAAGGTGTCATTTTGGTGCAGCAGCATCTGCCCGTTGAGGATCAAATCCCCGCTAGGGTTGTCAATATCATAGGTGGTCTCCAGCGCGCCGGTGGCGCCGACGGTAATGGTGTTGGTGCCGAGAGAATTAGCGCCACTCCCCAGCAGTGTGCCGAGGACAATGTTCCAGGCGCCGGAATAGGCATTGGTCGGGCAAGTGATGTTGAGGGTGTTGCCGTTGGCCAGGTTGTAGCCGAGATCGTGGTACTCGATGCTGCCGGCGCCGGTCAGGCAGGCATTGATGACGTAGCCTTCGTCATCCGCGGAGTCATTATAGAAGGGGGTGTTGGCTTGAATCACCATGGCGCCGTTGATGGCGACCGGGGTGGAGCCCGCACCGCCGCCATTGGACGTGTCCACCTGCCCGCCGTGCATCACGAGGCGCGGGAACGTCATGGGCGTGGCCTTGAACCGAAGCTCGCCGATGGTCGGGCTGCCGTTGGCCACAAAAACCCCGTCACCGTCGATGGTTAGCACGTTCCCCGGGAAGGTGGCCGGGCCGGTGATTGGGGTACGCAGCCGGGCGTTGGTTAACACCTCGTAGGTGCTGCCGGGATTTTGGACCGCGGAAACCGAGGCCGCGTTGCCATCGCTCCATTGCGCGGTGGTGTTCCAGTCCAGGCCAACGGCCTCCTCGCCCGCCAGCGTGAGGTCCAACGGCGGACCGACCGGGCTGACGGTGAGAGTCGCCGGCGGCGTGCTGGTGACGGCGCCATAGGCGTTGCTGATCACCACCACATAATCGGCTGCATCCGGGAAATCCACATTGCTGATGATCAGGGTTGAGGAGGTGGAGCCGACGATTCTGCCGTTGTCCACCAGATTGGTAAAGACACCCAGGCCAGAGGGGCCAGCCATCCATTGGTAGGCGAGCGGCGGCGTGCCGCCGTCCAACACCGTCATTTGCACGGCCTGCATCTGGTAGGCATTCGACGAGGCCGGCGGCGCCGCAATGGTGGGCGGGAAATTCGAGATGCCCGCGGCCAGGGCGAACAACCCCACCACCTGGTCGGATGACAGGATGCGGTTGAAGACCGCCACGTTATCGATCGTGCCGATAAAGGCGCGCCCGCCGTTGCCACCGTCGTAGGAATCATCGCCGATCAACGTGCTGCCCGGGAACTGCTGCGGGACATGGTTATAGACGTGCGCGCAGGAGTAGAAACTATTGGTATTGAGCAGGTAAAGGATGGCGTTGGTGGGCGAGACGGTGAGGGCAACCAGCGACCATTGGTTCATCGGCGGCACGAGCCAGGAACTCCAGTTGTAGGTGTTCGGGTCATTGTTGTTCCACTTCAGAGACCTTCGCGGATTGCTAATGAATATGGCTGTTTTGTGCCTTGGTGTGCCTTTTGCACAGCACCTGTGTGTGGGGGGCGTCCATGAGCGACTTCTCCACGAGGGTCGCGCAGGCTCGCCAGACGCATCCCTTGCGCCGGTTGATGACCGAGCGCGGGAAGGGGCCGGATCACGGCGGCGATAAGTGGGCCAAGTGCCCCTATTGCGGCAAGGATGGGGCGAAGTTATGGCGGCCCGCCGGCGGCACAGCGAAGTTCAAATGCTGGCATAATACCTGCCCTTCCGGCACCGGACATAGCGGCGGTGCCTGGGATGAAATTGACTTCATCGGGTTTGAGCTGGGGCTGAGAGGCCGGAAGGAAGCGTCCATCGCCTTCTTGAAGGAGGCGGGGTATTGGGAGGATCGCGAGAGGTATGCCCCCAGCGTCCTGCCGGGGAAGGCGCCCAGGAGGATTCCGCCGCCCAGCGACGTGGAGCATCTGCCTCCGCCTGGCGTCGAGTCTGGGCCCCCAAATGATCCGGCGGGAATTCCCGCCGACCCCACTTTAGCGCCGCCGGCCGGTGTGTCGCCGGAGGAGATCTCCGCGGGGCCTGCTGTTGGGTCCCCTGGTCCTGGATTTGAGCCAGTGCAGGACGCTGGATGGGTTGAGACCCCTGCCCAGCCTTCCCATGAATCAGAGCCCGGCGGCGCTGAAACTCCTTCACCTTTGTCCGCGACTCCCGCGGACAACCAATCTGGCGGGGGGGCTACCGGAGTTCAAGGAGTTGATCTTGCTATGGGTCGAGACGCCGGAAGGCGAGGGTGGCAAGGCCAAGGATTCGCGCGACGCGGACAAGACGGACGATGAGATCGCCGAGCATGTGGCTGGGGTGATGCTGGGCAGCAACAAGGGGGCGCAAGAGGCCCGGCGACGGTTGCTGCCGCACATCCTCCAATGGCTGAAAGACCATGGGGCGGATTTCGGGCTGGACCCGAAAGACATCGGGGAGAGCCATGCCGGCGCGCCGGGCTTCCTGGACTTCATCAGCGGGCAGGGTTTGGACCCAGCGGTTGTGGACGTGTGGCTGCGGGCCGTCCTCGAGGCTTGGAAGGTGATGGTGTTGGCCGGTTTCCCGGAGCGGTTCAGACAGGAGTTGGTGAAGATGAGGGATGAGCTGTGAGTCTGAGTTCCCCCGCAATCAATGGCACGGACCCGGAAGGAAGCGCCCTGGCGATTTGGAATGAATTCCTGAGCGGCTACTTCGATGGGGGCACGCACGCGATCGGGGCGATGCCGGTGCAGTTTCCGACCGCAACGTTGCGCTTCCAGGAAGCGAGCCAACCGCAACCGCTGGCCGGGGTGGGGATCTCGGTCGTGTGGGTGGCGCCCTCGCGGTCGACGCGGCGATGGGACGTGTTGACGTCGGTGGAAATGGTGGCGCTGCCGGCGGGCACGTCGCCGAATCAGGAGCGGATGCGGGCGCACTGTGCGTTTCTGTTTTTGGTGCGGGCCATGGTGGCGGACGGCGCGACGGGGGACAACGCGCAAAAGCAGGTGCAATCGGCGGCGGGAAAGCTGTTTGGCCTGCTGGAGAACACGGCGGCCACGGAGCCGTTGAGTGAGAAGGGGCTATCGAAGATCCGGCCTTCGCCGGCACGGATGGCGTTTCCGGGGGATGGAGCGCCGGGGGAGGATTTGGGGTATCGGTTGCGGATCGTGAGTTGCCGGGCAGTACTCCGGTGGCCGGTCGTAAGCCAGTTGCCCTAACAACCAACAAACGAAACGAACATGAGTGACGAGAATACAGCGATAGCGACGGGCACGAGCGGGCCGGTCGGGCCCCAAGGCGAGGCGGGGCAAGCGCCCCCTGCCAAGCCGGGGGCAGTGACGGTCACAAGCCTGGATCAATTGGAGAAACTGGTGGCCGCGCCGATATGGTGCGAGTTCTACCTGGACCGGCAGTTGATCCGCATCGAGTGCCGGCGGGTGGGTCAAGGGGTGGACGAACAGGTGCGGGCCTTGCGCCGGGAGGCGATGCCTCCGTTCGACTCGAAGCGGGGGCCGAACGGGGATTACGATTTCCAGAATGTCGGGTTCCTGGCCCGGCGGGATGCGAACGAGAAGAAGGCGCGTGCGCTGCTGATTTACACGGGCTGCCCGGCGGTGGCGGCGAAGTGTCCGGGCCTGACCACGCCGGATAAGATTCATGAGTTCGTGCGGGGCCTGCTGTCGGAGAACATCCTGGACCTGATTGCGTCGACCGTCTCCATCGGCGGAGTTGATCTGGTCAACCGGGCAAATTTTACCTTGCCCGGCGCCTTGGAAAACTGAGGGGTTGGAAGCCGAAGCCGAAGCCAGACGAGCCGGATCTGCCAGAGTATGACGAGTTGTTTCTGGAACTGAGGACGGCCAAAGAGTGGCGGTTGACGCCGCGGGCATGGCGGGCGGAGTCGGAAGACGACCGGGCATTGATGATGGCGTTCGAGTTTTTCACGAACACGCGCGAGGCGTACCGGCAGGAATGGCAAGAACAGAAGCGCAACAAAGACGAGAAGGGACCGAATCCCTTCGAGGCAATGAAACGCCAGATGGGTTTGTGAAACCCAAAACTCGAAACCCGAAGGCCGAAGTTTATGGGCGAACCATTAGTTGATGCGGTGAGGCTCGATGTAACGTCGAAGGCGACGTTGACGGGCCTGGATCAATCCATCGAGAAGTTGCGGGCGATGGAGGCGTGCCTGGACGCGATCCACGCGCGGCTAATGGGGTTCAACATGGCTCCGGGGTTGACGCGGACCAAGAAGCAGATCGAGGAAATCCTGCGGTCGGCGACGAACACGAAGACATTGCCGATGTCGGACGTGGCCAGGGCGCTGGACTTCGACCTGGCGAAGTTCAAGGATCACGTCGCGAAGTGGAAAGAGGTTGCCCGGAACAAGGACGCGTTAACGCGCGAGGGGACGAAGAAGGGGATGAATGAACTGGCGTTCACGAGTCCGGGGCAGGCGGCCCGGGCGGCGATGAGCTACCAGGCCGCGGAAGCCAAGGCTTTCGCCAAGGCCAGCGAACAGGTGAGGGCGCTATTCCCTCCGCCTCCGGGAGCGCCTCCGCCGCCACCCTCGCCGCCCAAGGCGGTTCAGCCGGAGTTGCCGAAGGCGCCTCCTGCCCCAGTGCAAGCGGAATTGCCCAAGACGGCGGCGCCGGTACCGTTGGAAGTGCCGGCGGCGAAGATTTTGGCGACGCTGGGGCCGGGCATGGTGACGTTGCTGGTACCCGCGGAGAGGGTCAAGGCCGTGTCCGACAATGCGGGGTTGACGTCGGCGGAGATCAAGGCCAAGGCCGCGGCGGCGGCAGCGAACCAGCCGGAGCTACCGCCCAAGGCGCCACCGCCGTCTGGTGAGGGCAAGGTGCCGGTGGACGTGCCGGCGGCCCGGATCATGGCGCTGTTGGGGCCGGGCATCATCACGTTGACGGTGCCGACCAGCCAGGTGCAGGCGGTGGCGACCGGGGCGAGCCCGGCAGCCGGAGCGGCGAAGAAGGGCAAAGGCGGGGCCGCGCCGTCCGCGCCCGCGGCTCCGGAGAAGGTCTTCTCCAAGGAGGTCGAGTCGCTCTTGTCCGAATTGGCGGACGTGAACGAGCCGTCCGAGGACAACGATTTCGAGCCGTACTCGCGCAAGCGGGCGATCCGGGACTTGCATGAAAACCTGGAAGAGAATCCGACGCGCGAGATGGGGGCCGAAGAGAAGGCGATGCGGGATGAGCTTCGCCGGCACATGATCGAGCAGGGGGTTTACAAGCACGTCACTGACGAGGACCTGGCCAAGCAGACGCAGGCCGGCGCACACGGGGCGGGCAAGAAGTATGACTTCACGATGGGGGGCAAGAAATACCAGTGGGTATCGTGGCAGCCGATGGAAGACACCGCGCCTCCGGCGGGCGGCAAGGGCGGGAAGCCGCCAATCCCCACGGCGCTCGGGTCAACAACGCCGGGCGGTGCGAGCGGGGCGCTCCTCGAGGAGAAGATCACGACGACTGAGGCGAGCCGGCAGGTGCAACGGAAGGAATTGCTCAAGGCCGGGCAGACGGTGGACAACTTCTTCAAAGAGGTTGACGGGGCGCTCGAACACCAGAAGGAAGTGTTGACGACGTCGCCGGTCAAGGCCGCGCGGGCGAAGATGGATTCGCGGATGGCGAGCTTGAAAGCGGAGTTGGAAGCGCACCTGGCCGGGACTGACATGGGGACGCTGCACGGGCAGGACAAGACGGCGCAACTGCTACGGAAGCAGGCCGAGATGGTGCGGAGCTTCACGGGAACGGCGGAGAAGCCGAGTGACGCGGCCCGCGAGTTGACCAGGTTGGGGCAGGGCGATGCGGTCACCAAGGCCCGGGCGGCGGCCTCGAAGATGGAACGGCGCGCGGCGCGCATCGAGGAGCAGGCGATCAATCAGCGGCAGGCCGAGATGGGCGAGGACATGCGGCGGCAGGGGCAGATCCGGCAGGAGTTGCACGCGGCCCGGCAGCGTGGCGATGCCGCTGAAGCGGCACGGCTGAAGGAGCAGCGGCGCCAGATGGAGGCGCGAATCAAGAGCCAGAATCGGATGCTGGCAGCCGGGCAGAAAAGCCAAGACCGAGCGGATGCGGAGTGGGACAAGCATTTTCAATGGCAGCATCAGCAAACGCAAGCGGTGCTGCGGGGGCAATACGACACGCTCCGGGCGGAGCATCAGTATCAGGCTTTCCTGGACGCGGGTGGCGTGGAGAAGTCGCACAGGCGCAACCCGCTTTATCCGGCCGGGCCGGCCTCGAGGATGGCGGAGCGGGAGTTGCCGAGCGGCGATATTGAGCGGCTGACCATCAGCTACGGGAAGAACGGGGTGGCATTGACGGAGTTGACCAAGGCGCAGAGCGCGGCGCGACGGGAGGGGGGCTATTTGGCGGCGGACTTCCTCAAGAACACGGCGAAGGTCACGCTATGGGCGGCGAGTGTTGGCGTGCTATACAAGAGCTTGGAGCTGGTCACCAGCTCTATCGGGAAGCTGGTAGCGATCGGTCCGCAATTGGGGCGGCTTGAACAGGTGTTCAAAGGCGTGGGGGGCACGGCGCAACAACTGACGGTGGACATCATGGGGCTGGCATCGGCGAACGGGGCCGAGGTCTCGCAAGCGATGGAAGCGGGCATCCAATGGAGCCGGTTGGGTCTGAGCCGCGTCCAGGTCAACGAGGCGGTGCGCGTGTCCCTCATGGCCGCCAACGTGGCGCAGATTGACGCGCTGGAAGCCACCGAGGCCCTCCAGGGCGTGATGCAAGCCTACGGGTTGGGGGTCGGGCAGTTGCGCGGCGAGTTGGGGCAGATCGTCCAGATCACCAATAGCTACAACGTCACCAACCGGGACATGCTCGTGGGGTTGTCGCGGTGCGCGGCGGTCGCGCACCAGGCCGGGCTGCCTCTCGCGGAGTTGCAAGGGCTCTTGGGAGCCACCATCGGTGGAACCAGCCAAACGGGCGCGAACATCGGCAACATGATGAAGTCGGTCATGCTGGCACTGTCGAACCCGGAGTTGCAAAGCAAGCTGAGGATGCGGTTCAAATTCGAGCCGACGACCGGCGGCGACGAAATCAAGGACATGAGCCGGATGCTGGGTGACGTGTTCATCAAGTTCAATCAGTTGAACGGGCTCCAGAAGCAGAGCTTCCTGTTCACGGTGGCGGGCCGGACCCAGGCGTCGCGCCTTGAGGCCATGCTCCAGGGCTACATGAAGGCGCAATACCTGGCGGTCAACGCGCAGTTGCACCTGAATACGGCGGAACAGGAGAATGAAAAGATCGTGGCCGCGCTCCGGACGCAAGTGAAAGGGCTGTGCGCAGAGTGGGAGCGGTTCGTCTTCATCCAGGGCAACCGGGGGCCGGTCGAGGCGATGGGGCAATTGATGACGGCGATGCGGAACGTCCTCAAGCTGATGAACACGCCGATGGGGGCGAACGTGACGACGGGGCTTATGGGCTTCATGGCGGCGGGCGGGATGAAGGCCATTATCACGGGCATGGCGTTGAAGGGCGGCGATACCTTCGTGGGCCGGACCAAGGCGGGGATCGCCGGGGCGCTGGGCAATTTCAACCAGTCGTTGAACGCGCTCTACATGCAGACGATGGCGCCTCGACTTATGACGCGGCCGTCGCCGGACTTTATCGGCCCGATGCAACCGCGGTCGGTGCGCGACGCGGCGAACTTCATTGGCCCCCTGCAACCGCTGTCGAGGCTGGAGAGGGTCGGACGGGGACTCAACGCCGGGGCGGCCTTGGGTGCGGAAAAGTTCTACGTGTGGGGCGAGGCGATGCTGCGGGTCGGGCGGTCGGCGAGCATTTGCAGCGCGGAGGTGCGGGGGCTTTTCACCATCATGGGGGCCACGACCAAGATGATTGGGGCGGGGCTGCTGGCGTTCAAGTCGTGGCTGCTGCCCATCCTGGCGGTGTATTCGGCGGTTGAAGTGTTCAACATGGCGATGGAGAAGATGGGGCTGGCGAGCGACAAGGCCCAGGCCAAGCTGGCGGGATTCAACACCGAGACCGAGCGGGCGGCGGCGGCGGCCAACGCCTTTGCCGAGGCGTCGCAGGCGCTAGGCACGTTGCAACGGGCGATCACCCCCGAGGCCGGCTTTGAGGGAATGCCGGCAGAGGACCGGGCGAAATATCTCGCTCAGGCGCAGAACCTGGTCGGGATGTACGAGCCGGACCCGGACAAGCGCCGGGGCATCCAGGAGGCCTTCGGGAAGGAATTGATGGCGCTGAACGCGCAGAACGACGCGCTGGGCGTCCAGAAGAAACTGGAAGGCGAGCGATTGACGCTGGGCAAGAAGCGGCTCGAACAGTTGCAGATGCAGGCGGTGTCCATCGCGAGCCAGGAGCGGGCGAACCAGGCGGAGATCAAGCGGCTGACGGATGCGCAACACGGCAAATGGACGGGCCACTTCGGGCACGACACGCGGGAGCGCCTGATCGCGGAACTGCAAAAGCAGTCCTACGAAGCGACCGGGGCGGCGACGCGCAACATGGTCGAGCAGACGGACACTTACGAGCAGGCGTTTGCCTACAGCGAGAAATGGGCGGCGGAGTTGGAAACGCAAAAGCTGTTGTGGTCGGAGATCGCGAGCATCTTCCAGACGATCAAGGCGAACAATCCGATGGAGGAAAGCGCCTTGAAGATCCAGGCTCTGGACGCGGAGAACGACGCGATTGACGCGCAGATTGCCCTCTTGAACCACGCGGACGACTTGGACGAGGAGGGGATAAAGAAGCGGGCCGACGCCCGGAAGAAAAGCCAGGAGCAAATCCGGGCGAACTCGGACGAGCAGGTGCAACTCCGCGAGGTCATGCGGAACCATGGGATCGCGGAAACGGACACGAACACGCCGTTCTACAACGTGGGGACGCGGGATGAATTTGCGGGCAAGTTTCCGTGGAACGTCGGGGCGGCTTTGAAGGAGAAGCTGGACCTTCCCTTCGAGACCAAGAATGGGCCACCGACGCATCCCGGCCAGCGGTTGAAGGACTTGAAGGAGGAGATGGACAAGCTCCTGATGAACGCTCCGGCGGAGGAGGCGGCGGCGGCTCCCGAAATGGTGCAACGGGAACACGCGCGCCAGGAGTACATCAAGCAGAAAGCCAAGAACGAGGAAGCGCGGGAGGCCCAGGCCCGCAACCAACTGATCTTCGAGACGAGGACGCGGGCGATATTTGGGCATGAAGAAGGGGAGCGGGAAGTGCTGCCCATGGGGGTGGGTCGAGACGAGACGCAAAAGTTCCTGGAGAAGCGCAAGGGCATCATGACGCGGCTGGCGGAGTTGTCGGCATTGCCCCAGGACGATGCCATGCGCCTCTCGCGCGAGATCGAATTGCAGAACCAGCTTTACGAGACCCAGGGGTCGCTGCGGCGGCGGAGTTTCGAGACCGAGCGGGAGATCACACAGTTGAAGATCGACCAACGGCGCGAGGCCGAGCACGCGCTGTTGGGAGCGGGACCGGGGGAAATGCTGCGGATGCTGGCGGCAGGGCGGATGGGGGCCGGCGGGCGGATGGGGATGGGGCAGTTCATGGGGTTGTCGCCCGATATGCGGCGCGACGTGGCCCGATGGGACACGCGGTTTGACCCGCGCATGATCGACTTGCAGGTCGAGGCCAGGCGGCAGGGGCGTCCAGGGGTGGACGAGTTTGCCCGGCA
>Ga0316230_1003330_pt1 | contig 12779 bp, 14 predicted proteins | sample TBH18025metaG_FD_206004 | JGI IMG/M metagenome (GOLD analysis project Ga0316230, IMG submission 206004) | Freshwater microbial communities from Trout Bog Lake, Wisconsin, USA - TBH18025 | ecosystem: Environmental > Aquatic > Freshwater > Lake > Hypolimnion/Profundal zone | place: USA: Wisconsin...
ATGAGTGCTCTTCGTTCATAGCATTGATAGTATTTCTAGAATCTATTGCTGACGCTTCCATTTGCCTGAATTGATCGCAGGATTCCTTATTAATGTCTTTACTGCCATGAGAGCATCCTATTAAACCTAATAATAAGAAACTAAAAAACAGGATCTTGAAGGAAAGATATTTTAAGTTATTGTTCATCAGAAATTCTTGCTGTTACCATTTCTTGGAAATAAGGTACGAGTATATTTGGGATGAAAGTAGGTAATCCATTCTTTGCGTCATATTGCTCTATCAGCATATCTGCCATAGACTCTTTGTCGATTTTGTCGATGTAAATTTTAATCCACTTATCAAGTAACGGATCACCCCAATCGTAATAGTCCACATCTGTTAATTCATTATCTGACTGAAATGGTTCGACGCTTAACTCTTCGCACTCCAGAGCTGACTGCCAATAAAACTTATCTATAAAGTGCACAAGCTGCATCTGCGCTGGGAAATTAACGCCATACTCATCAGCGAGTTTAATATTAAACAGGAAGTTCTGTTGGTTGTCGCTGATAGAATGACCATCATCCCAAAATTTATAGTCAACCCTTAATGAAGAGCCGTCTTGCTCATAACTTAATACCGTAACTTCAGAACAAATCAAATCAAATCTGAAATAGTCATCAGCAAATCTTTGTTCAATCCAATTCGAAATTTTTGATTTACTTAAACTCATTATCTAAATTCACACGCTAAATTAAATGGGGTCTACTAATTTACATTCTGCTCTATGACTTTCAGATTGGCTGACAATATTTTCAGGTTCTTTATACGTCGAATCAAATTCAAGAATCTTTGTAATTCTATCGAAACTAATATTAGTAACTGATTTCCATTTACTACTTTCATAAATCTCTTTGGCTGTCACTTTAGAATCGTCAGAATCAACGGTGCTCCAATGTCCAACCGATTTTTTATCATTAATTACATTTAAATCCAGTGCAAACCTTTCACTAGAAGAACTAATCTTAGAGCTCTCATCGTTATATGGTATTTTTATGATTTGTATTTTTAATGGAAATGTTGTTGGCTCCTCATTAGAACCATCTTTTAATGTCTTACAAGATAATGTTATTTTTTTCGTATATAGATTGAATACATCAACATTAGTTTTCATGGCGAAGAACATTCCAAATATATAAAATATTAGAATCATTGCACCCCCACCAATTAACACAAACAAAACTCTTAACGGGACTCTAGGGACTTTTGACTTATCAACAATCTTATCTCTAACTGAATATCCAATTATGTAAACAATTATCCTCTGAATTACTTCGTAAAAAATAATGAAGAAGGGAGAAATAATCATTGCGACATACATTGTCATACTTGTAGGGTGTAATTCTTTAAGAAGTCCCACAGTAATTTCATTATCCCGACTTGAAAGAAGTAGAAAGATGAATAAAAAGACTGAAATAGAATAAGCTATTGCAAATCTTCCGTAATTCTTTGAAATTGAATAAGAACTGGTTACAAGTGAATATTGGAAATATGAGTATGTGCATACATATAAAAACGAAAGTAATAGTGATATGTAGTTATCAATCCAATACTTTCCAGTTGCAAGACTATTAAAACCACCTTCAGAAACGATTCCACCAATAATTATCAGGATAAATAAATACCAACATCCAAAATAAAATGGTTCCCTAAAGCTCTTTCTAATATTATTGATTATTTCCATATCATTCCAATGACTCCAAATACTCTTGAAGACCCTCGACTTCCTTCAGAAAAGCATCATTTTCTTCATACCATAGAGATTTAGAATCCATCGCATTATTTCTTGCTGCTCGTATATAGCTGGTCGCTATACTTAGATTCTCTTTAGTGTGGGATTTTTGCAGTGTTATTCTAGCCAAGCCAATTTCAGCCTGTGGGCTATGGAACTCGCTGGACTTGGCCATTAAATACCATTTAGCGGCAACTGAAGCATCTTCATCTACACCCAAGCCTTTCTCATACATTAGCCCAATATTACTTGCTCCTTCTGCATGTCCAAGCTTATAAGCTTTTTCATTTAGCTCATAAGCTTTTTTATAGTCAGGCAAAATTCCGTCTTTAGGGTACATAAGATTCCAGGCTTCTGTGACCAAAAGTCTAAGGTGCTCTGACGGAGCAACAGTCTCATAATTATTTGAGTTGGTTGTACCAGTCATGGCGATTAAATTGAATGATGTAAATAGCAGAACTAATAAACAGCAAGCTTCGATTATTTTTTTCATTTATGTTCACGCCATTTCTTTAATTTTTCAGCATCGACCTTGTTAGGCGGCCACTCTTTTGGAGTTGGTGTTACGTGCCACTCTTGGGTGGGTGGCCATTCTTTTGGAGTTGGTGTTACGTGCCACTCTTGTGCTTTTTTACGATTACGATTAGCTATATAGTATTTTTTTCCTAAGTCCCACAAAATAGCGAGAATGAGATATCCAAATATTGTTAAGCTAAGATAAGCAAAAGTATCTTCTGGTAATGCAGAAAACATGGCAGAAAGCATGACAGCAATAACATGAATGAGTTTAGCGACTATAGGGAAACCACCATACCAATATAACCATATTAAAAAGCCTATGAATATGACAGCTTCAACAATAGCAACAATAGCGACATTTACAGCATCACGCGCACCACGCCATGCCCCGTCATAAGTTGCTGTGATTATTTTATTTAATTCTTCCTCAGTCATTTCTCTTAGCATATTCTTAATACTGCCATTAGCTATTTTTAATCTTAGATTGACAAGTTATATTGGGTATCTTATCCCGTGGTTTTAGATCCGTCAATTTGTGATATTGGCAAATGGCTAAAAAATCACCACAGCATGCTGGGAATGCATCACTTGTTTGTTTGGGTGAAACTATTAGGCGTATTAGAATTGAACTGGGCGTGTCTCAGGAGGGCTTAGCGCTAAAGGCTGAACTGGATCGCTCCTACGTTGGAGGAATAGAGCGTGGTGAGCACAATTTATCTTTCATGAACCTAGTCAAAATAGCAGAATCATTAGGCCTCACGCCATCAGAACTATTAAAAAAAGTAGCCTGTAGTCCTTAATCAAAAAAATATTTTAATTCTGGGGCGGAAAAACCACGGATTTGTGCATTAGTAGATATGTGAAATACAAGTGGAATCGTAAAACTAATAGTTAGTCAAAGTACGGCACATAGGTTGGGTGCTAAGAGGGGCTTAAGGGCCTGTGTCTAAAAAAGACACAAATACTAAAAAACGGAGCCAGTAGGTATGTATTAACCAAGCATACTGAACTGCCACTAATACGGAATTTTTCAGCGAGTATTAGTGGGTAAGCCAGGACTGAGCGCCATCCCACGCTGTAGGCAGCGTTTAGGGAAAATATGTTGGTAATGGGGTGTATTTATACACTTGAGAGTTACACGAAAATTAGCCTACTCGCGCATAACTAACGTCAGCCTCTGGGCTACGTTTTGTGAGTATTGGAATTTCGATGATAACCTCTCTAAAACAATCGGGCGAATCTACGCCTACCATTAGCAACGCTACATTTCTCAAAACGCTATTTAAAGACTCACCTTGCTGGGTTAACTCCACGCCCAACATTGGGAGCTGGTCGGGACAATTAATCACGCCTGATAACTGCAACTTCCTCCAATCTAACAACAATTACTTTTCAACATCCACGTACCTAGCAGATAGTAAGAAACGTAACTTAGAAACATTCAAATCCTTGGTTTGTGTAGTGCTAGATGACGTGTCAGAAGTTGCGTTAAAGCCCTCTTGGAAGCTCGAGACGAGTCCAAATAACTTCCAGCTAGGATTTATATTAAATAACCAAATAACTGATGTTACAGAGGCTAAAAATCTATTAACGCAGATTGCTGATAAGTCACTAGTTAATGGTAACGATAAGTCTGGAAACAATCCTGTTAGGTATGTGCGTTTACCTGTGGGATCAAACACTAAAGAAGGTAAAGAATTTCAACATCAATTACATGAGTGGAACCCAGAAATTCGCTACGAAGTAGAGGAATTGGTTCGCGGATTTGGATTAGACGTAAAAAATACCCAACCAAAAAAAGATAGGTTTGAGTTACTTGGCGTGGGCGTAGATTTAGCAGGTGAAATTCAACAAATCGTCTCGCAACAAAGTTACTACCAGCCCTTACTTAAAGTTACGAGTCATTTTGTCAGCAAGGGTGCCCCTAGCGAGTTAGCAATTAATATGACTCAAGCACTTATGAAGTTAGCTGGGGACGATAGCGAGCGCTGGAAAGAGCGATATGCTCTGATTCCAAGCCTAGTAAGCGGCGCAGTGAAAAAGTTTGGCACTAAACCCAACCTAGATGTTTTTGAGGAGTTTAAGCCATATGAATACAACGTCAAGAAGCTTACAGCACCTAGGTACGTGATTGACGGATTTATATCAGCAGAAATATTCACAATTGCTGGTGAGGCAGGCGTTGGTAAGAGCTCTGTATTAGTTACACTCTGTGCAATTGCAGCGCACATCTGCAAACAGGATCATGAGCTAAAACCAAAACTAAGGCGCAAAGTTGTTTACTTGACTGAAGATCCAGAGCAAGTGGAAAGAATTCTTTTTGCGTTATATAAGCACTGGGAATTAGACGTCAGCGAGGAAGAGATCCGTGAGTGGATAACAATAATTCCAGTACATCGTTCTGAAAAAGACGTTTTAGGTAATTTAATCGAAGCCTATAGCCAATTAAAATCCGTCGTCCAAGTTGGTCTTATCGGCCCTGTAAACGTACCTCCTCTATTTGTTTTTGACACTGCAGCAGCAACTTTCTCACTTGAATCTGAAAATGATAATAGTGAAGTATCTGCAGCTATCAGTATATGCAAAAAAGCATGCTTAAAAACCAGAACTCCTCTATGGATTATCCACCACATCCCAAAAGCCATTAGCGGTGATCAGATGAAGGGCGTATCTGCACGTGGTGCTGGGGCTTGGACTGGAGATGTAAACGGAACGATGTTTATTGGCAGAAACGATGGCGAAGATAATGCCAGATATATGTGGTTAGGTAAACGCAGGTTTGTGCCAGCATTTGACGCGCTTGTATTCCAAGCTAAGTTTGATGAAGAGCTTGTTTATGACGAGCTCGGTGAATTGGTCTCAATACCCTACATGTACGGGGATGCTATAAAAAGTTCATCTACAGACAAAGCCGATAAAGCCGCATCAAATAGAGAATGCTCAATACGACGCAATATTTACTTCACGATAAAAAATTCAAACGACACCAACGTTCCGATAAACAGAACGGCAGTAAAAGAAGCTATTGGAGGCAACAGTGCGAATCTAACTAAGATGCTTATAACGATGATAAACGAGGGTACTTTAATCGAGTACGAACGGGAAGAAAAAGTTAACAATAATCAGAAAATGGCCTTGAGAGTGGCCAAAGATTGGAATGGTGATTATGAGCAAAAATAAAACCCTGTCAATTCTACCTATAGTAAACAAAACGGACGGAACGGACAACTTATCTCCTCCCCGATCGAGTGATGACAGTATTTTGAATAATACTGTCTATCGCGCTCACGATTCATTTTTAAAGGATGAACCAGAATGAACAAGAACATCATGCAATTGAGTATTAAGCAAACCACACAATTGAAAGATTTGTGGTCGAGTTACAAGCCGAAAATTAACCCCAAAGACTGGGTCATTGTGAATATGAAGCTAGGTATTTCTCAAGCTGTTTTTACTCAGCCACAGCTATTCAAATTGACGGTAGCGCTAGCAGAAGCAGGATTAGATCCTGTTCCTGAGTGGATGGTGCTCGCAATCAACCCAAGATAAAAGTCGGTTGATACGCGCATGCGTAGAGTTAGGTCATTGTGAATCCTGAATAACAGGCCTCTACCAATAACCCGTGGTTTTAACTATAGAGAAAAGTAATAAAAATATACCAACCCGTGCGATTTAGCACACAAACTAACTACTAGGAGCACTTATGTTTACTAACGATCCGAACTACCAACCTAATAAGGGAGAAAAAAGAGCAAAAAATAGGAACAAATACACTACAAATGCTCAAATTGCTGACATGGCACTTACTTTATGGGAATGTGAAACCTACATTAGGAAGGTAATGCTCAAGACTAACCTGAATTCATACTTCCGTGACCGTATTGTAAGGCTTCTGACAAGGCTGTCTCACGAGGCAAGAAAATTAGGGGAGGATTTAGATAATCCTGACACATCAGCATTTGAAAGCTTTGTTTCAGCCAAGGAGTCTGCAAAGTTGTTTGGTGTAAGTTAAACGAACTTGCTTACTTAGGGAGCCTCCCCCGATCGCAGCTAATGGGGCCCAAAATCGGGGGTCGACTTTTAAATAAAGCCCCCCCTAAGCACGGAATACACTTACATACATTTTACATACATTTGACTGAATTTATATACATATAAGTATTATAGGTTTATAATAACCTATATAAATCAATATGTTGATAGTCTAAATGTAGCGATAAAAGTCCTGTCGGGGGCACCATATTATTCAATAGGTTAGTAGTTTTATTTTCCATTGAAATATTTAGCGGGTTACCTTGGGGTTACTTTCTGCGAGATTATATTTCCATTTCTATCAAGAACGCTTATGGTTTATTGAGACTTTCGGCATCGCTATTTGGAGAGTTGCGTGAATTAATTTTTTCTAAAGTTACTGAATATGCGTCAAGGCAGGTGGGTTTGCAAGTATTTAATCACCTGCATGCGTTATCCTTACGATTCCACCTGTCTCGTCAGACAGGTGGAATGACACGAGACATTGAGCGTGGCACACGTGGCATTCAATCCCTAATTTCATTTTCTCTTTACAGCATTATCCCTACGCTAATCGAACTTGCCATGGTACTGGGTTACCTTCTTTATGCTTATAATATTTGGTTTGTGGTGGTAACTTCTATCGCTTTGATTTGTTATATCGTGTTTACCGTCGTAGTTACAGAGTGGCGCACTCATTTTAGACGTGAAATGAATAACTTAGATTCTAAAGCAAATCAAAATGCTGTCGATTCGTTGATTAATTTTGAAACAGTGAAGTATTTTGGAAATGAACAATATGAATCTGCGCGTTACGATGTCAATCTAAAAAAATACGCCCAAGCTGCAATTAAATCGCAAAAATCGTTAGCATTTTTAAATTTTGGGCAGCAAAGTATCATTGTGATTGGCTTAGTTTGCATTTTAGGCTTGGCCAGTCGCGGTGTTGCTAGTGGGCAAATGACCATTGGTGATTTGGTATTGGTCAACGTGCTGATGATTCAATTATTCATTCCACTTAATTTTCTAGGTGTACTTTATCGTGAAATGAAACAATCTTTAACAGACATTGACAAGATGTTCATATTGCTTGAAACCGATCAAGAAATAGCGGATGCGCCAAATGCAAAAGTCTTGCAGATCCACTCAACTGCGTTAGGACCCCATGTAAGTTTTAAAGATGTCTGTTTTTATTATGATCAAAATCGCAGCATTTTAAATCAATTATCTTTTGATATATTACCTGGCCAAACGACCGCAATTGTCGGGCATAGTGGTGCTGGTAAAAGTACCATATCACGACTATTATTTCGCTTTTACGATGTGCAATATGGGGCTATTTATATTGATGGTCAAGATATCAAAACCGTCAAACAAGCCAGTCTAAGACAAGCAATTGGTATTGTGCCTCAGGATACAGTTCTGTTTAACGACACTATTGGGTTTAATATCTGCTACGGCAAGCCAGGCGCCACTCAATCCGAAATTGAAGCGGCCGCACAATCAGCGCAAATCCACGACTTTATCATTTGCTTACCAGATGGTTACAACACGAATGTGGGTGAGAGAGGACTGAAACTCTCTGGAGGAGAAAAGCAACGTATTGCAATTGCAAGAACACTACTCAAAAATCCAGCACTACTTGTTTTTGACGAAGCTACTTCTGCTTTAGATTCTGAGACTGAGCGTTGTATTCAAAAAGAGTTAAATGAACTCGCCAAAAACCACACGACATTAATAATTGCGCACCGCCTATCTACCATCACGCATGCTCACCAAATCTTGGTAATGTCAGCAGGAGATATCGTTGAAATAGGGACGCATGAATCACTCCTGGCACTAGGTAAACGCTATGCTGAAATGTGGCGTGTGCAGCAGGCACAAAACTTATCATAATAGGGTCATGAATTAATTTGTGAGCAAAGTTATATTAGGTTTTGCGTTTTAGTGATAACGCATTCACACAATAACGAAGATTACTGGGCGCGGGACCGTCAGGAAAGACATGGCCTAAATGTGCATCACAAGTATTACAGGTAATTTCTACTCGTGAGCGACTCATACTCCCATCATTAAAGTAAGCCACACTATTTTTATCAATAGGCTGTGTAAATGAAGGCCATCCTGTTCCAGAATCAAACTTCTCTGTTGAGTCAAACAACAATGTGTCACAACAAGCACAAGCGTATACACCAGGCTCAAAGTGTGTGCACATTGGTGAACTAAAAGGACGTTCAGTGCCTTCATTACGAGTCACTTCATACACGTCGCTGGATAGTAAACTCCGCCACTCTTCACTTGTTTTTAGCACGCGCTGATTTGCAAGTGGGTTGCCATGAGCTAAAAGTCTTTCAATATCTTGCCAAGTAAGCATTTAAGTATCCCGTTGATTAGTAATTTAGCAATTTTCATGTGATAGTTTTTTTCGAAACTAGTTCTGTTCAATCGCAGTATAAATTTCAAATAATATTCCGAACAATAAATATGACAACAATAAAAGTAATTTATATAAAATTATTATTACACACGACTATCTAAAGCTTGCATGGAGATTTAAAGCTTTTTTTCATATCAATAGCGATTGATCTCCATATTAAAATAGAATCCCATATAGTTAGTTTTTAACTACAAAAAATAATGCCTAAGGATATTTCATGTTGACCAATTCAATCAGTAAAGCAAATCGCATGCGGGGCGCCATTTGGGGAATGTTTGTTGGTGATGCATTGGCGATGCCTGTGCATTGGTATTACAACATCGCTACATTGTGGCAAGATTTTGGCCAAATACGTGATTACCAATCACCTAAGGCGCATCATCCTAACTCTATTATGGCTTTAGCGAATACTGGCAAAGCCGGACGTGGCTCGCAAGATGGAGACATTGTTGGTGAGGTAATTTTAAAAGGGAAAAAGCATCACTGGGGTCAACCCAATCGCCATTACCATCAAGCTATGAAGGCTGGCGATAACACACTAAATTTATTGTGTGCTCGCGTATTGTTACGCTCACTTATTACCAAAGGGCATTACGACTCAGCCGACTTTTTGAATGAATACATTCGTTTTATGACTGAGCCAGATTTACATAACGATACCTACGCAGAATCTTACCACCGCGATTTTTTTTCAAACTATTCAAAGGGCATTACACCCGAAAAATGTGCGGGAACAGAAGGACATGACACAGCCTCTATAGGTGGTTTGGTCAGTTTACCTTTATTGATAATAACTTCTTTACCTGATGGAGAGTTGGCCGCAACCACTGCTGCTTTAGCGCAACAACGTCTAACCCACAATTCTTCCTTGCTTGAACGCCATTCACGTGAGCTTAGCACCTTACTCTTTCACATTTTTAATGATGAGAATCCTGATACGGAACAGCTTGATTGCTCAGCTGCAAGCAAACTTGGTTTCCCTGCAGCTAAAGTGATTCAAACTGTTCGCAAAAATCATACTAACGATCTTGATATTATTGGCGGTCTTCTTAGCCCAGCCTGCTATATTGATCAATCATTTCCCTCCGTACTCTACCTCGCCGCTCGATATCATGATGATTTTGAAAGTGCTTTAATTGCTAACACCAATGTTGGCGGTGATAACTGCCATCGAGGAGCCGTGCTAGGTGCAATACTTGGAGCATCTTTAGGTGTGGAGGCTATTCCAAAGCGTTGGATTAATGGTCTTAACGCGCATACGGAGTTAAATAATGAAATTGAAAGGTTTGTTACTCTTTATGCATAAATTATCGTACTTATTAGATTGTTATATTGGCTGATAAAAAAGTTACATTTGCCTAGTTAATAATTACTATAACAGTATATTCACTAATGATTTTGTGCAACAACGGTGCGACAGGAATTTAAGATAAAAAAATAGCTTACAAATATGTAAGCTATTGATTTTATTGGTGCCCAGAGCCGGAATCGAACCGGCACACCCTTACGAGCGAGAGATTTTAAGTCTCTTGTGTCTACCAGTTTCACCATCCGGGCGGGTGGACTTCGGTACAACAAATTGCGGAACGTATTTTAGCACTAACTAAGGGTTTTAGAGCAAAAATTCTTCATTTTTTTATTTAATGGCATCAAGTTGGGATGAGGAGAGCAAAATATCTATATGCTTTATGAAGACTATTAGGCCTATCTTCAAGCAATTTCCCCCAAAATTCCAAAACATTAAAATTAACACCCAATAGAATCGTTAAAAACAATCACCATATTAGATTAATTAGATTAAAAAATGTGGATGGGGGTGCGAAATAAGAACAAGCTCATCAAAACAGCATTGCTGTTAGCGTTACTCTGTGCAATTCTTAGACTCCTGAAACCTTTGACTTTGCATGTCACTCCACAAGTTATATTTTATTACTGATGAAATTGAGCAGAGATAATATATGCTATCGATCTGGCCTTAAAGGACCTTAAGAATTCAAGCTTAATACCACCGCGCTTTTTGTCAGTTAATCTCATCTGGCATTGCATCCTTCACAAACCCTAGATTGTTTAAGAGTTGCACATAAACACAGGGGCAGTGAGTTATATGATTAATGCAGTATATGACCTTCAATATCTTTTGCAGGCCCTGAGTCCACTGGTAATCTGCTAGTACTTGGGAAACCATGTGAATGTTTTATCTGCATCACAGATTGACCAACCTCACCACGATAACACCCCGGGCCATAGGGATATTCGTTGTTAACATGGTAGTGATACATATTTCTCAATCGGCCGTTCCACATGATGCGTCCAAAGTGCCCATGACACTCATCCAAATCTTCATTGCTTAGGAGTGTACCTCCATTACCACGAGGACCATAAATACCAAAGCCGTCCATTGAATATCCGAATAGTGGCGAATGTTCGTTAGCCTCACCTTGGTCAGGAAAGCACTTCCAAGAATAGCCATGATAATGATAAATAGAATTGTATGGATGACCCCAGCACTGATCTACAGGCAAGGCAGCAATCGGATCAACCCATACTCCTGCAAATGCCAAATTGGCATGCCAAACTGCGCCAGTTTGCGTAACGACACCTGTCATTAAATCATTGATGCAGGTTGGCGTCTTTGAATACACTGGATCTGCGGGGACTGTGACGTCAAGATCGTATGGTGCGATCGGAATTGCAGCCGCGCTAGAGTATCCATCCGCAGGAGCAGCCGCATAGTAGGAATAAGCGGGCGTATTGGGTTGCACAGGAAATTCACCAGTTGGATGGTTAGGGATACCATTACCTTTAAAGTGACGTTGCCCATTTAAAACCCAAGTCTTGAACTCCGGGTGAGCATTCGGAACACTTTTCCAATTTATTTCACCTGAAACATAAGGAATTTCAGAGGGGAGTACGAGTTGCCTGTCAACCCAAGGCGTTGTCGGAGTTGTGAGCTTGATATTAGAAGGTGTTATTGGAATAGCTGTTAGACATAGAAATTGAGTATTTCTTGCTGCTGATGCCACGCCCGTTCCAGTAGAGGGCGTGACAAAGAAAGATGGTGGGTTAGGGTCATGCTCATCTTCGTGACCCGCCATTGCGACAGGCACAACGATGAGCATCAATATCATCAAGATAAACAAACGAAACAACGATGAATTTGAATTAGTGATCATAAATACATTACCAAGACATTCTGCTTAAATAAGAATATAAAATTAGTATGACTTGCATCTTAAGGGAGAAAACTGCCACATTTGTTCAAAATAATTCAAAATCATGCCTATAAAAGCTTACTGTGACTGGATTTCAAAGAAGTATATATTGAAGTATTACTTTGTTCAAATTTTATTAATTATAAGTAATGAAATCTCTATGCATAAAAATACTGAGGTCGAATTTTCAAAAGTAAAACAATCTAGGTCTTAAAAGACATTAAAGGATCTATCAGATTTAGCTGATCATTTAGTCACCACAGCAGACACTAAAAAATTTACTGCTTGATCGCTCTCTGAAAAATCAGGCTATGCCTTAGGCAGATTAACAACTCGTTTGCAATCTGTAGAGAATGTTTTCTTATGGGTAATTGAAAAACAACGAGAACAACATATTCGAGCTGTTAACAAAGTTATTGAAGCTTTTGATATAAACAAGCCAATCCAAGAACTTGGAAAAGTAGTAACTGAGAAGTGCTTCGAAACGTTAAAGAAAGTTAACCCCAAAGTGATTCAATTCATTGAAGGTCGTTTGATAAAGAGAGATCAGTTTTCATCCCGATACTTTCACTTTATTGATCCCATTGCTGAAGCTTTATTTAAAAATAGTAAAAAATTACGACAAAAACTTTTAGATCAGTCACAGAAAATGAATCGAAATTAATTTTTAGATCTTTCACCAATCATGATGAAAGACCGTTTGTGGAAGAAGATCCTATTACTGGAACTAAAGAACATCAAAGAATCGCAATTGAAAGTTTTGTTACACTATTTGGGCATTAATGATGTCCAATTGCAATAAGAAAAAATACTTAATCTTTATAAATC
>Ga0316230_1003331_pt1 | contig 12774 bp, 10 predicted proteins | sample TBH18025metaG_FD_206004 | JGI IMG/M metagenome (GOLD analysis project Ga0316230, IMG submission 206004) | Freshwater microbial communities from Trout Bog Lake, Wisconsin, USA - TBH18025 | ecosystem: Environmental > Aquatic > Freshwater > Lake > Hypolimnion/Profundal zone | place: USA: Wisconsin...
GCACTGGATTCGTCCTTGATCCTGTGATCTGAATTAATTGTGTCAGGACCGGAGCAATCACCTCCGCCTGAGTCAAATCTTCGTCCGCGCGTGGCCAATACCGTAGTTCGCCGTTGGCGCGATCGAGGTACCATTCACCCGGCTGTCGTAAAAATGCGAAGGAGTTTTCCAGATAGCCGAGAGTGCCGGCGCTCGGCAAAGCGTTGGGAGCGGTACCGGGCAGTGGGCAGACCGTCAATGCTGCCGACTCGGGCGCAACCGAGCAGAGTGGCAACCGGGCTATCTCCCGCTGTCGAAACGCCACAAATTCCAGGTCCGTCAGATTCTTCCAGTTTACCGTCCGTCCCGGCGGAGCCAGTTTCATTTCCCAAGTCAACCGATCGGGAGCGAATTTCGATTCGAGCAACCGCAAGAACGGCTCCTTGGCGGCCAAACTGGGGGACCGGGTCCGGCTAGCGCGGCGCCCGTTCACATACAACTCACGAAAATACCATTGTCCAGCCGCAACTTCAGGAATATCGACCGACCATAGCCCATTCTCCTTTTGCTGCCAGCCGCTGATACGCCGTCCGCCGCTGATGACCACTTTCTCGCCAGCGTCGGCAGTGTAGGTAATGGAATGCTGAAGGGTACCGGAATCTTGAGGGTCGAAGGTTAAGGCTTGAGTGAGTTCGTATGTGCCGCTGCGCAAAAGCACCTGCACGTCGGCATTGAGTCCAATCGCGATCCAGCGGCGAATCTCCGCCTTGGCGCGAGCGAGAGTGGCAAACGGCCTATCGGGCGTGCCGGGGTTACCGTCATTCCCTGTCGCGGCAACATAGAGCATGCGGGGCAAGACAACATCGGCGGGCGCCGAGTTCACCGCGCCGACCACGAATAGAAACAAGCCAATCAAGACGAGCGGAAACATTTAAGAAGATTGAGGGTGGAGGATCAAGAGTTGAGAGCGCAAAGTTGAAAGTCTCCTGTTGATCAGTTCGTTAAACAACTCGCCTAGCCCGGCGGTCCAGCTCTACCCTCCAAGATTTTTAGTAGGGCGCGGCCGACGGCGCCCCACGAATCAGATCTCGTAATCGATCTTTACAGTCGCTTTCACTCGCACTTCCGGATGTAACCTCGGTCAATCGCTTCGGTGAAAACTGCAAAACTGTCGGTTTCACGGACACAGGAATAATCGACACCATAACGCCGGATTTCACTGAAGGACGGGCGGCGGCGATACGCCCGATGAATAAACTGCCAGTCACGCTGGCAAACGTGGAGGTACTCGGACTCGGTGGCGATTGTCGTGGTCCCATTTTTGATCGAATACGGCAGCCGCTCCTTCGAAAACACTCTAAGTTTTTCATCCTGTTTTTTCTCCGCGTAATGAACGCCAGAATTCCAGATAAAATTCACGCCGAGTGTCAGGATTAGTCCGTTTTGCCGATGGACTTCGGCAAGGAACGAATCTTCCGAGTAGGGAGACGTTAAATCTTTTTGCATTTCAGCATATTGCCCCGCGCTTTTTCCGATCAGGCTATACGGGCAGCCGGGCTGGGGCGTACGCCGTGAGTCTTTACGCCGGCGTGCAATTTCGGTGAGGAGTCCGCGGCAACTGGGGGTACGCTGTAGATCAAACACCGGGTTTGGCAACAGATAATCTTTGAGCCGATCCTTAAATGGCGCCGTTGGGAATGCCAGGCAGCCCTCCGGCGCCAGTCGACTGCGCAACAGTTCAATCAATTGATTGGGGGGGGCGGCGAGCCGGAGGTTTTCCCAAGAGGAATAGACAACCAGGAGCCGCTCATTGGTGATGCGGAAATCCTCCAGAATACCTTCGAGGACCGGCAGGTCGATTTCCCGGGCAGCCAACCGATTGATCTGGGCTGAGAAGCCCCACTTGATCTGCTGCAAACTCAGCACGGTTGGATCCCCTCCACTTGACGGATCAGTGAGCCGAGAACGACAAAGTCCTCGATCGGCTGCTCAACGAGATCGAACTCGACGCCGAATTTCATTTCGAGGTGTGACACCAGACCGATAAAGTCAATCGAGTCGAGCAGACCCGACTCAATGAGATTGGTCTGATCGGTCACCGCCGTCAGGGCTGCGGCATTCTTGGTATTCTGTTTCAGAAACTGGATGATTTCAGTGCGAATTTCGCTCGAATTCATGTTCTTCACATCTCCTAGCAAGTTCACGTCTATCAAATTTTCCGTTAGAGTTCAGCGGGATCTGGTTGAGAAAATGAAAAGCCGCCGGGCACATGTAATGCGGCATCTGGGCGTGACACGCTGCCACGATAACTTCCAGGGATGGGGAATTGGGTCGGACTTCGAGAAACGCGACCAACCCCTTTGCCGCCCCGCCCTCGATGGGATGCGGGATGACCACCACCGAATCGCTCCCGTACGCTTTGCGAATCACACTCTCCACTTCCCCCAGTTCGACTCGGTAGCCTTGAATCTTCACCTGGCTGTCGAGCCGACCAAGATATTCATAGGTCGCCAGGGCGGTGTTGTACACGGCTCGATCCCCGGTTTTATACCAGCGTTCGCGTTGGTGCGTCGCCGGATTTTCGCGCGTGAAAAAAACCGCGCGCGTTCGCAGTTCATCCGTGTATCCCAGGCAGACCTGCGCGCCGCCGATACAAAGTTCCCCTTCCGTTCCGGGTGGAACAAAGTTTCCCTGCGGATCGGCAACGGCCAAGGTCGTGCCCGGCATGGGCAGCCCGATGGGAACGATTCCGTTTCGATATTCGTGCTGATGGGACGCCGCATTCCACCGAAACCACGCACAGGAAACCGTCGCTTCCGTCGGTCCATAATGATTATCCAAGCAGGCGGTCGGGGTGGCGCGTTGCCACGCGTCGGCGGTGCGGACAGTGAGCGCTTCCCCACAGAAGATGCTGACACGCAACGACGGCATGCTGCCCGGTTTCAACATGTTGAGTTCCTGGGCATACACCGCGAGGGACGGGACCGAATACCAGATCGTCAGGGCGTTGGAGCGGACATAGCGGACAGGGCTGAATTTGTCAGACTTGCCAAACGGAAAGAGCGCGCCGCCGCAGGCGAAGGCGCAGAAAATACCCAGCACCGAAAAATCAAAGGTCAGGTCAGACAACTGCGAAAACCGATCGGCGGACGTAAATTGATACTCGGCCCGCAATTCGCGGACGTAATGCGTGACATTTCCATGACTCACCCGGACCCCCTTGGGCCGGCCGGTACTACCGGAAGTATAGAGGATATAGGCAATGGTTTGCGCATCCGCCTTGGGCAACGCGCCGGGGGCAACCGCGGCGCTGTCCCGTGGCATCCCAATGATGGTCAGACCGGGCGGAAGTAGCAGCTGCAACCGGCGGAATGACTCTTGCTCGGCGTCCGCAACAAAGAGCACCCGGAGGCCGCTGTCAGCAACCATAAACGCGCTGCGGTCAGGGGGAAAATCGGGGTTGAGCGGCACGTAGCCTCCCCCGCCGAGAATAGCCGCGGCGATGGCGGCGTAGGTATCGGCTGTTTGGCCGCCGTAGATTCCCAGCAGGCGGGGTCCGCCCAAGACGTCGCAGAGCGCGGTGAATTGGCGGGCCAATGCGCTCGCAATACTGGCCAACTCCGCATAGGTCAGCGTGCGCTCACGGGTGACAACGGCGGGGCTAGCTCTGCCGCCGCTCAGCGCCGCCGCGAACAGCTCTTGAATGGAGGATTCGATCGGTGGATTCATGCGCAGAAATTTTGAATAGGTTGAGCCAACGGAGCAATTCCCTTAGAGCTTGTTTGAGAAATCATTGTCGGGCGAACTCCGACAGGAGTCGCGAGTCCGTCTCGGACTTCCAGCTTGCCTGCGTGAGAGAAACGGCGACAACCAAGATGGTTGTCACAGAATGTTCGACGGTGTGGCGAATTTTTAAACATTCTCTAAAATAAATTGTTTGCGAATAAAAACCAGCCCAGATGATACGAGCGAACCTCTTTATTGATCTCCAAGGACCACGGCAGTTTTTCAAAACACCGGGACAAGGCACGATGCGTCAGATTGTACTGCCGCGCGCGCCGGTTGCGAATCCGCACCGCGCGGTAGATTTCACCTTTGTCAAAGTTCACCAACCCATGCGCAAAAATATAATCGAAACTGCGTTGAATTGGGCCCGACAAATCGAGCGTTAACTTCTGTTGTAGGGCCTTGAGCGCCATGATCGCCATTCCGTCCTGATGCACGGTGTAAACCGGATACAGGCCCGCAACAGCCCCCCGCTGCACGTCGTACTGCCAAGGCCAGGCACCGTCAAATCTTTGAAATGCGAGCAGATTTTTACAAAGTGGCGCCAGGTCATCCTTGGTCTCCGTCTGCGCCAGCATGAAAATTGGATACACTTGATTGTTAAAACCAGCGTACCGGCTCCGCGCCGCATCGGCGCTGAAAATCACACCGTACCGGCGGTTCTTGAGTTCAACCAACGGTCCTGTGAGCGGATCCCGGCTTGCCCCCATGGCATGCAGACGCTGCAACCCGGTACAAAGAAACGCCAGGTCCATTGTCCCCATTTGTTGGTACTCACTTTGAATACGCTGCAACTGCGTTACTGTGAGCGGAACTGCCGAAATCGTTGTTAAGCGCAGGCTCGCGAACCAATAGAATAATCCCAAATCAGGTAGTGGCATCGTTTCCAGATCAGCCTGTAGCCGCTCCAGAATGCGGTCGAGATCAAACACAAAAGGGTTGCGGCCGGTCTTGGCAATGTATTGGTGTGCGCCAATGGCGGACATCAGCAAATACCGGTACGGTGTCGTATAGTAACGCCGTTCGTATTGTTTCTGCGGTTGGGCCCCTTTGTAAGACAGTTTATAGGCAAAATCGTCTTTTTCTGAATTCCATAAGTCGTTTAGCAGCTTAATGGCTAACTCTTGAAATTGTGCGATTTGATTCATGGGAGCGGGGATGAATGGCAACTGCGCGCGACTGCCAGCTGCTGGATGAATTGTTTCAGTTGCAAGGCTTTCCGGTCCATGGTGACATGCGCTTCGGCAAAGGTTCGCAACTTGGTGACATGCTCCGAATCGGCCAAGGCGCCGCGGGCAAATTCCGCAACCCGCTGGAGATCGATAGGATCTTCGGTCGCTGGTAATTCGAGATACAGATGGGAAATTGACTGCGCCTGGCTCAAATCCATTTCGTGATGGGCCACAATCAATGGGATTCCGCGCATTAAGTACTCCCCAACCTTCAGGGTGGATCCTTGCGACATTGTGAGCCGGTGCAAACCCAGCGATCCAACGGCGATGTGGCAGTGGTCAAAGAGCGCGGTGAGATCTGCGCCAGCGAGCTTGCCAGTCAGCGTCACACGGGACTCGATGTTTAACGACCGGATCAGTTCCCGAATTTTGGCCGGATAATCTCCCACCAAGACGAGTTCCACCGGCCAGGACCCGGTGTAGCGCGCCAGCCCCTGGAAGAGTCGGTCAAGCCCATGCCACTCAGCAGGACTGGCAACAAAGAGCAAGCGAAGTGTTTTGTGATCTTGCGGGATCCGCCGCGGAGCAGTCCCCTCCGGACTGATCCCATTGGAAATCGCGATTCCTTTCCGCGGGTCGGCACCCGAACGGTCCAACTCATACTCGAGGATATCCTGTGTCACCGCCACAATTCCGGCAGCATTTTGCAGAATCTTTCGGACATAGCGGCGCTCCTGTTGCAGGAGGTACGACACTCCTACATCCGCACCAGAATAGCGAATCTCGTGGGTCTCTTTTGTATTGTGTTCGAAGATCAGCTTGTTCGGGCAGCGGCGAATGAGTTTTGCGAGCGCCCGGCTGGCGAGCGGATACCGCATAAAGGCAAAATCATAGAACTGTTTGGCGAGGACCGTCGCAATCGCGTGATACCGCAGCCGATTCGCGGCTGAATACTGGATCCGGGCTTTGTAATTGCGGATATAGCGCCGGTTGAGAAAAAATGGCAGTTGGGGTTGAGGGACCGGCACGATCTGAATATTTTCCAACTCCGAGGCCGGGGGAACAAGTCTCACTTCTGGAGAAAGGAAAAATACCGGAATGGTTTTCAAGCCGACGCAGTTCAGCGCCCGGATCCGGGCGACCTCTTTTTTCGCAACGCCGGGCACGGCACTCGAATCGCCAGTCAAATAGAGCAAAGTAAGTGGAGCATTCGACATGTGAATTGTCGATGGTTGGGTGCGCCCGCCGGGCGCACCGCAGCTTCGTGCTGGAAATCCGCATTCGGCGCGCCCGGGCGCCTTCGGCCACGAGCCATTCGACAGGCTCATGGCCCCGAGCAAAGTCGAGGGGCTCAGAGTCGCGGGATCACGCACTGTCACGGATTGTTTTCAACTACATCAACCTGTCTTGGTGATGCTCATGACAATCGCCGCATCACATCGGCAATCCGGGTGGCAGCGCATCCATCCCACAACGGCGGTGGCTGCAAGGGTTTCTGCGCGCCAACTGACAAAACCGAGCGGGCTGCCGTCAGAATGGCTGCGGGCTGGCTGACCACCAGCCGATTGGTGCCCTGCGTAATCGTGACCGGCCGCTCGGTGTTAGGACGAACAGTCAGACAAGGCACCCCCAAGTACGTGGTCTCTTCCTGGACGCCACCAGAGTCAGTGAGCACAAGACGGGCGTGTCGTTCCAACGCCAGAAAGTCGAGATAGCCCAGCGGATCGATCATTTGGAAATTCTTTGTGCCGGACTGCCCGTGGGCGGCGAGGCGCTGTTGGGTGCGCGGATGCACCGGGAACAGGATCGGAATCTCACGTGAAAGTACCAGCATAGCGGCAACAAGTTTCGCCAGTGTTTCGGAATCATCGACGTTGCCAGGCCGATGGATGGTGACCAACACATATTGATCAAGGCCATAGCGATCGCGCAATCCGGGCCAGCGGGTGGTTGCAGTCGGGAGCAACTGCACCAGCGTGTCGATCATTACATTCCCCACCAAATGGATCCGCTCGGGCGCAATCCCCTCGCGCAGCAGATTCTGATCGCCATCGGCCGACGGGGTGAACAGCCGGTCGGCGATCTGATCAGTGACCAGCCGGTTGATCTCTTCGGGCATGGTCCGGTCAAAGGAGCGCAACCCCGCCTCGACATGGGCGACTTTGATGCCGAGTTTGGCGCAAACCAAAGTGCAAGCCATAGTCGAATTGACATCACCAACAACAAACACCCAATCGGGGTGCTGTTTCTGAACCACCTCTTCAAAGCGGACCATCACCTCCGCCGTCTGGTGGGCATGAGAACCCGAGCCAACCTCCAGATTGATATCGGGTTTCGGCAACTGCAATTCTTCAAAGAAAACCTTGGACATGTTCTGGTCGTAATGCTGCCCGGTATGGACCAGGATCTGGCTAAAGCACTTCGGTTGTGCAGCCATCGCGCGCATGATCGGAGCGGTCTTCATGAAGTTCGGGCGGGCACCGACCACGTGAAGAATTTTTAGCATTTCGGCTGCCCCTGGGGGTTACTCAAAGATTGTGAGGTTGGTGAGTCAGGCAGTCCGAGAATCTGTAGCAGGTTGGCGCGCTCTTTTTCCATGGTAAAGTGTTCGCGGACGCGGCGCCAGCCGGCCTCGCCCATCTGGCGGCGCAGGTCAGGATTATTGGCCAGCCTCAGGAAAGCTTCCGCATGCGCCGCCACATCGCCCGGCTCGACTAAAATACCGGTCACATCATTGACAATTATTTCCTCAACACTGCCGCTGCGGCCGGTGATGACGGGGATGGCCGCGGCCATTGCCTCGACAATGCTCACTCCAAAGGCTTCTTCCTGATGCGACAGCGGGCCAAAGCAATTATGGGCGGTAAAAATGTCCGCCCGGGCGCGCAACTCATCGCCTTGTTCCGCGGTGACGGGGCCGAGCAACCGGATGCGCGATGCCACGGGCGATCGGCGTTGCAGCAGTTCGCAAGTCATTCGCAAGTCATCGTCGCCGGCCATCGTCAGCGTGGCCTCCAAACCCCGTGCACACGCCAGCTCGAATGCGCGAATCACCAAGTCGGGCCCTTTAAAATCAGTCAAGCGACCCAAGTAGAGAATTTCAATTTCCTTTGTCCGGAGCGGCCGGACAAACGGCGCAGCGGGGGCCGGCACCCCGAAATACTTGACTGCAATCCGGTCCGGGGGAACTCCCCCGGCCAACAGGCGTTGGGCGGTACTGTGGGAATTGGCAATGATTGTTGCGCGCTGGCTCAAGCGCCGAACACGCGGCAGATAGTCCGGCGGGAAATAGGGCGTGGCCGGTTTCTGGTGCGTGCGCCAGTCCCACGTCACATCGTAACCGTGGCAATGCACAAACAATTGTTGATTGGTCTGGGCCCAGACTTCTTCAAACTTCAGGGCATCTTCTAGATAATGAATCAGCACAGTCGTCACAGCCGGATCCGCCAAGGCGTGGCGCAACACATCCGCCGCGGTCCGGCGCGGCTTGAGCCAGAGGGGAATGCCGACGCTGTGGCCAATCCGACGGAGTAAATTCGGCGGTGAATCCCGCAGTGCGATGGCGGGGATGCGGTTGCGCCAGGCGCGTTCGGAGGGCGCTGGGCAGGCAATGGCCACGATATGGGGCTCCAGCGCCTCGATCATCCGCGACATCCAGAGTTCGGACGGCGCTTCCCACTGCTGCATGATGAAAAGAATGCCCATTAGCTGAGGCTCGCAGGACTCAACGGGGATCGGTGTTATCCGCGATAAATTGACCGATCCGCTTGCCATACCGCTGCACGGGGACGGGGGCGGCGTGCAAGGCGGCCCGGACCATCCGCTTGACATTCTTCTTCCAAACTGCCGCGCCGGTCGGAGGGGGTGGCGGCAGGGGTGGTGGATAAAAGTAGCAACCGAGTTTGGACAAGGTCAGGTGTTGGTTCTTCACCAACTGATCGTGGTAAACTGCCACCAGGGATGCCAGCTCCGGATGGTCCACCAGCAAGACCGGTGGTTGTCGATCCGCGAGGAAGGCCGGCTGCTTTGGCGTGTACTTGCTAAAGTGAAAAAACACCAAATCATGCTGACCGTTGACCCGATACCGTCCCTGATCCTGGCTTAACGATCGCTCGCATAAATTCCAATGGGCCATGTTATAGCCCGGGTCTTTCTCGACGAGGACAGTTTCAAAATATAGTGGAGCCAAGCCCGCCCAATGCTGGTCGAAGAACAGGCCATCCATCGGCCGCCAGAAGCAATACTTGATCAACCGCTTTTGCCACCACGATAGGAACGCCATCGTGTCCGGATGCCTGGCCGTGGCAAGGAATCCGAGATTATAGATACCGCCGCGTAACATGTTGAACTCGTGGCCGATGTTGGGATCGGCTTCATCGTAGCTACAGCAGTGCGGGGTCAAGATCATGCTGTAGTTTTGCAACTTTGCAACAAGCGGCTGAAGGCTACCCAAAATGAGAATATCTGGATCAAAATAAATGACCACCTGAACGGCCGGATTCCGGCGATAGAGATACTCCATGTAGAACGGTTTGACCGCGGTATTGAGTTCAATGATAGTGTATCGGGCACACATCTCTGGAAACTCGGGAATGGCCAGATCCTCGACCGGGAGGACTTCGTGCGGCTGGCAGTAGTGGGGATCCAGCGCAGCGGGAAAGCGGTCGACCAGACCGATCACGACCTTATACTCCGGGTGTTGTTCCCGCACGGAATCGGCCAGTGTCTTGGCCTGAGCCAGGTAGTTCGCCGAACAGATTGTCAATATCGTAGTCAAGAGGACAATCAGGTTTCCATCAAGCAACGTGAACGACGACTTTCTCTGGTCGAGGGCGGATGGAGAGAGACCGCATTCGCCGGTCGACCGCATCGCAGATACGTGCGACCGGGATCTCAGCGGCCGGGCCACTGTCGTTATAGAGCAGGTCCGCTCGGGACGGATCGGCGAAGTTTCCGGTATACGGCATATAACGCTGGAAGTGACGATAGTGCCCGAGCATAATGATTCCGTATATGCCCACGGCATTAGCCAGATGCGCGGGGCCGCTATCTACGCCAATGAATAGACAGGAACGTCGAATCACTTCGGCGGTCTGGAGAATCGACAATTTGCCACAACGGTCAATATTTGGCGACGGACCGTGTGCGAGAGCTGTTGCGGATAGCCCCACCTCGACCAGCGGCAGGTTGTATTGACGATTTACGAAGGCGACGATCTGGCGCCACTTCTCGACCGGCAAGTCTCTCGACGAGTCGTTCGATGAACAATGGATGACGACATAACAAGCCGGCAGTTGCTCGCGATTAACCTGATCGACGACCGCGCTGGGGATATAGAGTTGGGGGGTAAGAACTGGTGGGACCAGACCCGCCGCACGACTGAAACAAGCGAGCAGACTCCCATAGGCGTAATACGTATCGCCGGTAATGCTCAAATCTCCATGAACTTTCTGTAATCGTATTCCGCAGGTCAGACATTTACGGCCTTGGGTGTTGAGGTCGACGACCCGATCGAAGAGTCGTGACTGTTGAAACCAAATCCATTCAGTGACGCATCGAACGGCCAGCGTATAATCCACCTCGGGGTGGGAATCGGCCAGATCCCGGTAGGGCTTGCCCATGCACGCGATCAGGAAGGCAGCAGGATTCTCCGTGCGAATCTGGCGGAGGACCGGTTCGCAGGCCACTATGTCCCCCATGTGGACAACCTGCGAAACGACCACAATTTCCCTGTTATGTTGAAAAACACGAACCCAACATAATCGCGATAGCAGGCAGAGGTAATCGGTTGCAAAGGCGATTCGAATTGTCAACTTATGGGCGAGAATTTTGCGTTCGTAACTATCAAAAATTCTAACGACGAAACCCCGGCCTGTCCAATAGGCCGAGCGAAACACGCGTGACACAGCTACATTTTTGTAGCGCCTCCAAAGCATCGTAATCTTCAGCGGCAGACGTGTCATGGGAATCAGCAACCGGGAACTAGTTCCCATTTTCGCTTATCGCTTGTTTCAAAAAAAGTTCAATCGCGTCGACCATGTCGTCAAACTGGAATTGTTTCTCGACTGTATCACGTGCGTTGGCTCGAACCCGTGTGAACAACTGATGATCGCTTAGTAAACGGTGGAGTTGCGCGGCACAGGCATTCGCGTCTTCTTTTTGAAAAACCAAACCATTATACTCGTCGACCAGAATTTCCGGGCTCCCCCCGGTGGCAGTGCCGACAACAGCCAATCCGGAAGCCATCGCTTCCAGCAGCCCAATACTGAAAGGTTCTTCCCAAATGCTCGGAAATATAAAAATGTCATTTCTGCGATAAAACTCGGCGACTTGGTCGCGCGAAACCAGCCCGCAAAATTCAATGGATTTCTCAAAACCGCTGGCACGAACTTCGTCCTTTAATTGTTGCAAATACTCCGGCATTACGCTGCCACCGACAATTTGGAGCGTAATTTCTTTTTCATTGTACTGCGTGTGGAGAATCCTGACTGCATCGATAGCGGTTTTCACACCCTTATGCGGTACGACTTGCCCGACATACAACAGACGGGTGGGAGGAGTTTGGGCGATTTGGTTAAATGAATACTTCCGGAGGTCAATTCCCCAATGAATGACAGCGGCATTGCTGACTGATTTGCCTGAGCGAACTGCAGCATTTTTCAGAAACTGGCTACAAAACACCACATGCCGACAGTCGAAAGCTTCCGGTTTAGTAATGATCCTGGCTCGATGCAAAATGCGAGAGAGAATTGGTTTAATGAGCTTGCTGAGAACTCGCTGTGGTTGATGCGACCAAAGGTGGAACCAAGGATCATCAGGGTTCCGCCATGTGCCGGGGCTCCAAGTGGCGAACCAGTCGTCCGACACATAAAATGCAATGGGGAGACCGAAGCGCTTCGCTAACGGCGGCAGAGTCGCCGCAATATGTGACAGATTAAAAACCAAGACGATGTCCGGTCGCCTGGCCTTGACCAGAGACTGAAAGGCGCGTTGATCCTGCCACTGCTGCCGCACAATGCTTTGAAGATTGGGGACCCGGTACTCCAAACCCCTTTGGGGCGTTGGGCAATACGGCAGATTTTCATGCAGCCAACGGTGGATGCCATTGTCAACCTGGCGTCTCGCAAGACCATACGTGCTTGTGAGCACTGTGACATCATTTCCACGGGCCTTGAGAACATCCACCACATCGCGGCAGCCCAGTTCATAGCCGCCGATGACGTACGGTGGGTAAAGGTTGGAGATAACGAGGATTCTCACAGTTTAACCAAGGCGGCAATCGATGCAAACTACAAACGAGTTCCGGTGATTTAGTCGCGAGATTTCAATGCGGTTAGCTCATGCAAATATCGGGCGACACCCGCACATACCGGGAAACGTGGTTCCCCTGCGTAGTCACCCCATACAATGATCCAGCGCATCTGATTATGCCTGATTCCCTCTGGCAGCAATGCGAGACTTAACCCTCCATACAAGACCGAAGATCACAGGCGGACAAAGCTTCTTGAAATACCACTGTAGGTTCCGTGATTGGGATGCGATCTGATTAATCGGTCTGAGATTAAGCCCGCACTCCTCAATCAGACACGTTCGATAGGCTTCCAATAGGTGGAAGGTACAGCGCTGAAGTTGCCCGGGCGTAAGGTTCCCAAGAGTTTCATTCAACCGTGTGATCGCGCGCGAAACCAGCTCCGGCCAAGTCTTGTTAATAAACCGCGTGGTCTCAGCCATCAATTGGCGGGCATTGCCTTCAAAGCGTTCGGCGTCGCGCTGCGGATGAATGCGGATATGCACATCCGGCGTTGTGAGGTAGGCGAGGTGCCCATGAGCTGTCAAA
>Ga0316230_1003332_pt1 | contig 12750 bp, 8 predicted proteins | sample TBH18025metaG_FD_206004 | JGI IMG/M metagenome (GOLD analysis project Ga0316230, IMG submission 206004) | Freshwater microbial communities from Trout Bog Lake, Wisconsin, USA - TBH18025 | ecosystem: Environmental > Aquatic > Freshwater > Lake > Hypolimnion/Profundal zone | place: USA: Wisconsin...
AATCGAGCCAACTCAACCGCGCCCGGTAAGCGAAGTAATGGCGCACCGCCCCCGCGATCATCGCCTGCGGGTCCTGCCCCGCCGGCCATTCCGCCAAGTGAACGACCAACTCCACCGGTTCGCGAACTGGAAACTCCCGCGCCCAGCCGACGATGAACTCCTCGGCATCATGGTCCAAATCCCGTTCGTGAAACGGCGACGGGTCCATCGTGTTGAAGAATTGGTTGATGTCCCTCAAGTTCAGCTCGATGCGATGTGGCGGGGCTGCGCCTTTGCCGACTGAATCCGGTTGCATGTGGGGAACCTTAGCTGACCACCTGGGAAAAGGAAAACGGTAACTACTCGCCTCAACAACCGCCGGCCGAATCGCAGGGGAGGGGAGATTGGCTGTCCGGCATGGATTCGAACCATGACAAAGAGCTCCAAAGACTCTTGTGCTACCATTACACCACCGGACAAGACGCTTCTAAATTAGCCGTGGTGGGTGACAAGCGCAAAGGAAAAACACCAGGAAAAAACGCCGCCGGCGTAGTGCGGGGCGCGAACAGGGGGCTTTACGACCCGCGGAACGCCGCATAGAATGACCGCATGAAAGCCGCTTGCCCGCGCGCCGGATCCGGCGCTCGTCGCCCTGGCACGAGCTGGGGTTCGCCTCCGCTCGGGGCCTTCACCCTCATCGAACTCTTGGTGGTCATCGCCATCATCGCCATCCTGGCGGCGTTGTTGTTGCCCGTGCTTGCGAAAGCCAAGGCGGAGGCCCGCCGCATCCAATGCCTCAACAACCAGAAGCAGTTGGTCCTCGCCTGGGCGCTGTATCCGGTGGATAACCGGGAGATTCTGGTCCAGAACGGGGCAGGGGTTCCCAACCCGGCGGGGCCCTATCTGTGGGTGCAGGGCAAAGACCACGGCGACCCACTCACCTTTAGTGCCCTCGATTACCTGATAAACCCCAAGTACGCCTTGTTCGCCCCGTACCTGAAAAACACAGATATTTATAAATGTCCCGAGGACAAGTCGACGGTGATGGTGAACGGAGTCAAGACGCCCAAGATCCGGAGTTTTGCCATGAACTGCTATTTGGGAGTTTCCCAGGCCACTTTTTCTGAGGACCCGTTTAACATCCCCTTCGGCGAGTACCCGCTTTACGTCAAGTCTTCCGATCTGGCTCGCGCCACGCCCGGCGGCCGCTTTGTGTTCATGGATGTCAACCCCGCCAACATCTGCTCGCCTGCGTTCGGGGTCGATATGGACCAGGACATTCTCTTCCACTATCCCTCGTGCCTGCATCGCGGCGCGGGGGTGGTATCTTTCTCGGACGGTCACGTCGAATCTCATAAATGGTTGGATCCGCGGACGCGCAAGACCGTTCCGGATGGGCAGGTCATTGGCCATAACGACAGTTCGCCCAACAACCTGGATCTCAAGTGGATCCGCGCTCGCTCCACCGCCAAGTAGCGAGCCATGAGAACTGCATCGCCACCCGCCACGCGCCCGGACCGGGCCGAACCCGCCCCGAACTCCTCCACGCGGCGGCGTTTCATCGTCCGATCCAGTCTGGCCCTGGCCGGCGTTGGATTCTTGCCCGCGGTTCTTCCAGCGGCGGAATCGGCCGCCAAGTCCGGTCGCCCGCTCCGCATTCTCATCCTCGGGGGGACCGGGTTCCTCGGCCCCGCTTGTACGGAATCGGCGCTGGCTCGCGGTCATGTCGTGACCCACTTCAACAGCGGGCGTACTGAGGAACGGCGCCGCGATGCCGGACGGCCCTCGCTGGTCCCCGCGGGGGTCGAACAGCTTTACGGCAACCGCGACCCCAATCTGACTGCGGATGACCGGCGCCAGGAAGGCAAGCCGGACGCGGCCCGCGACCCGAACAGCCCCAAGGGCTTGGCCCAGCTCGAAGGCAAGGAATGGGATGCGGCCATCGACACCAGCGGCTACTTTCCCCGGATGGTGCGCGCTTCGGCCGAACTGCTCGCGCCCCACCTTAAGCAATACGTCTTCATTTCCTCCATCTCGGCTTACCGGAGCATGGCGGTCCCGAATTTCGACGAATCGGCCCCGCTGGCGGTGCTTCAGGATCCGGCGGTCGAGGTGATGGGGAAAGATTTCGCCAATTACGGTGGAGGCAAAGCCGCCTGCGAAAACGCGGCGGAGGCCGCCCTGCCCGGACGCGTGACCAATGTCCGTCCCGGGTTTATTGTCGGTCCCCGAGACACCTCCGGGCGGTTCATCTATTGGCCCGTTCGCGCCTCCCTCGGCGGCGAGATGGTCATCCCCGGGGCGCCCGCCGACCCGATCCAGTTCATCGACGTCCGGGATCTGGCCGACTGGCTGATCCATTGCGTCGAGGCCGGCGTCACCGGCGTCTATAATGCCACTGGCCCGGCCAAAGCGCTTTCCATGAAGGCCCTGATCGAAGGCGTCCGCAAGGGGGTCCGATCCCGGGTCTCCTTCACCTGGCTCGACAACGGATTTCTGGAGAAACAGGGCGTCCACGAGGGCCAATTCCCCCTCTACGAGCCGCCCGTGGGGGAATCCGCTGGCGCCCATCGCTGTAACATCTCTCGCGCCCTGGCCAAGGGCCTGAAGTTCCGCCCGGTATCGGACACCGCCAAGGCCACGCTCGACTGGTATCGGTCCCTGTCCGCCGATCTTCAAGCCCGCGTCGCTCCGCAGTTCGCCTCCCGCCCCGGCCAGGAACCGTGGCTGGAAACGGAGAAGCACCTCCTGGCGGCCTGGCGGGCTCGGCCGAGGCGCAGCGGGTAGCCGACCACGATTTCGAACTTTTGCGAATCAGCTTGCCACCGGCTCGGAATCTGGCAAATTATCCTCCAGCTAAGTGCCTGCAAAGGGCCGGCCGCACCCATAGCTCAATTGGATAGAGCGTCTGACTACGGATTCGTCAACGAGGTTTTTCCCCTGAATGGACAAATGAGGACTGGTGAGGAATCCCCTTTATTTGCAGGGCTTTCATGCACTTTTCGCGATCCGTGGCGGGGACTCCGTTGGCCTGAAAAAGACCCCAAAAGAGGCAAGTAGTATCAGATCGCAGTATCAGATCTGTATCAGATCCGGGCAATCCTACCCCTTGCGACTTCCGAGTTCTTCCGACGCAACCGCGCCGTCTGATTTGTGCGGGCAGGCGGGCGGCGGCAACGGCCTTCGAGCGTTCTTGCTCGCGTTGCCACCGGTCGCCACGCGTAACGGAACCGCCTGCCCGCAAACTTAGGCGCGCCAGAGGCTTCCGGTGTTCACGCCCCCCCGCCCCGGCCTTGGCCTTCAACTCTGTGCGGCCGTCATCGGCTTCGGTCCCTGCGCGAGAATCCGCACCGGTTTGCCGACAGCGGCGGCGGCGATGTCCTCGCGCAACTCGGATTTGAGCGAGGACGGGAGTGGCTTGTAAAGGTAGGTGAGTTCCGGCGGGCATTTTCCGAGCATGGCATCCTGCAAGATTGTCCCTTCAATTTGAGCGTCGAGCATGTCCAGATACCGGTCGTAGAGCGCGGCCTGTTGCTGGGCTTGGAGGCTGGCGCTGGTGTACATCGAGGCGATGAAGGCAACGCCGGTGACCGGCGCCAGCAGCAGGAGCAGGAGGCAGGCACCGACACGGATTCCCAATCCTTGGGCCGGGTCCGGCCAGCGATCCGCGCCGCGGCTTTTGGAATGGTAGGTCTTGCCGTCCGCCCGAAACACCGCGATGTGCTTCAAGTTCTCAGTGGCGAAATAAAAGAAACCCACCAGCACCCCCAACCCGAGCAGCAGAGCTACCACCGCGTATTTTGGGCCGACAAACAAGGCGCCGAAGGCACAGGACGCGATGGCCGAGAGAAACCATAGCAGCACTCCGTTGCCAAAGGCGACCCCGGTGAAATAGCGCTCGCCCATATCGCGCCGGAAAAACGGGTCGGTGCTCGTGGTGAGCATCTTGTAGATCTTCGATCCGACATCGGCGACGATGCGCTTGCCGGCGGTCTTGTTAAAGCTCCACACAGCTTTCTCGAATTGGTCTCCAAACGGGATTTCTTCCATAGATCTGACGGGTGATGAGGTTACGGTTGGTTGTCGTCTTGCTGAAAAACGGTGACCCGAAACGGCCGGCCCTCATTGCAATTAAACTGGTGGGATACCCAGAGCACCACCGCCTGGCAGGAACCATCCCCACCCTTCTTGAGTTGGGCAAACGCCTCGGGTTGAAAAATGGCCTCGCGGTGCTGATTGAGGGACGCGGAGGACGTGGACTCGCGTTCGTCGTCCGGCTTGAAAGCATCGAAGAACCAGTGCCTGGGCTTTGAGGAATGCTTGGGTTGGGACGAAACCGAAACGTTCACCACGGTTTTCATGGCAGTTCCCATTTTCTCCGAGGCCCATTTGTTGGTTTCCAGGTCGCCGTTGGCGTGAAAGACCTGGGTGTTCATGGTGGCGAAGACCCCCTGAACGGCATGGGGGTTGTGCCCAAGCTGGTAGAAATTATGCAGGCTTTGCGAGATGATGACGTGGGCCGCCCGGCAGTCGCGGGCAGTTGGCTGAAAATCAATGTCGTGCTGGGAGAAAAACATGTGGCCCTCGTCCTCCCAGAGAAATACCGGACGGGCGGTCTTGAGCCCCTTGTCAGCCCGGCGTTCAACGGCCCGCTGGAACAGGAATTTCCAGGCGGCCTGAATCAGGAGTCCCCCCTGGCCGCAGTCTTTGATGGACAGGTTTAGCACCACGATCTTGCCAGACAAAATGATCTCGGGTGTGACGGTCGTTTCGGCGGAAATCAGTTCGTGGATGCCTCGGCCGGTCAAGGCGTTCGCCATCGCGGTAAAGCCAAGCACGACACCGCTGCGGGTCTGGTGAGCGGTTCGGGGATAAGCGACCGTCCAGTAATCGCGGACGCGCTCATAGATGCGCTTGTCCTCGGGGGTCTTCACCGCCTTCTCGGCGCGGGTAAGAAGGCTGCCGAAAACCGGGATCTCGCGCCATCGCTTGGTCGGCTCCTCGGGGGCCTTCGTGAGGAACCGGGTCAGTCCGTCCACCGTCAACGGTTCGCCCGCCAGCAGGAAGACATCAAACAACTCCCGCATGAGTTGGTTCGTGGCGTTGGTCCAAAAATCCTCCCTGCTCTGACCTGCTCTTTGTTTGGAAACGATGGCAATCAGCACCCGGAAGAACGCAATCAGGTCGTCAGTCATCGCGAGGCGTTCACCCGGACGCTCGGTTTCGTAGGCCAGCGCGTTAAGCTTGAATGGGCCAGTGGGAGTGACCACGACGCAGTCGTCACCGCGCCCGCAACGGGCGCACAGGCTTTCCCAACGCCGTGCCTCGTCTGGTTTGGCGGCCAGGACCAACCCGCCAAAGCCGGCTTGGACAAAGGCCGCCGCGAAAGCAAAGCCGCTGCCGCTGGTTTTCCCGCTGCCAGGGGCGCCGAGTATCAAGACGCCTTCGCAAGCGTCTTTAAGCCGCCAAACGTCCTCTCCGCTGTCGTCCACGCTGAAATCGAGCAACCCCTGGGAATCTTCCCAGACGAACTGGTCGGGGTTATGAATTTGAAAAAGCCAGGGGGCAATGGGGGGCGGAGCAGGCGGCGCGCAAGGGGTCTCGGTTTCCTCCTCCGGCTCGTCCTCGGCGGCTGATTCTGTCCTTGCCGCCTTCGCCGAGGCGGCGTCGGATTCCGGCTGCGTCTTGGATTCAAAGCCTGGGGCTTTGGGCGGCGGGCTCGCCGCGCCTGGAGGCTGGGGCGAGGCGGCCGGAGCAAACGCTTGGCAAAACGTCTGGACACGGTCAATCGTCGTAACCACCCCATCCGACTTCAAGATTAGGCAGACCTCCCCGGCGGTCTTGCCGTCCGCTAAAGCCGAGGCGATCCGGTCGGCCACCGCACGCAACTCGGGAAAATCGGGCGGCGGAGATGAAGTGGATTCGGGCGGTTTAGCCTGGGGCGTGGGCACGGGTTCCGGCGCAGTCGGTCTCGGGGGACTACCCTCCCCTACCAGCGGCACAATTGGGATTCCCAAGGATTCCCGAATTCGCCTCGGCAGATCCCGGAAAACGTCAACGTCCAGAATCCGGCCCTGGCTGTGGAAGCCCCAATAAACTTCGATGCAATCGGCGGGCAGATATTCCGACCGGACAAAGATGCGGCGCTCCGGGTCTTCCTTGTCCTTCCCATGAACGTTCTTCCCGCCGAAAACCTGTTTGACTCGGGGCACCGGGGCGCCTTTCGGAAGCCGTTCCATGAGCAGGCTGTGGAGCCTGGCGGTGGTGTCGCTGATGGCGTCACCGAGGGAGGCGGCGAGGCTGCCATTTCGAGCCCCGCTAAAGAATGTCGGACCAACCTCCCCTTCCCGTGCCGCCAGATAGTCCAGGAAGATGAGGGAAAGGGCTTGAGCCACCTCCCTCCAATAGAGCGGGTGTTCAGAGTCGCCCTGCTGCCAATGGGCAGGCTCGCTTTGCGCGCTCCACCGACATTCAATCCGGTCGAGTTCCGGGTGAGTGCCGCCGATAAACTTGAGGATCAGCCGCCGTCCCTCCTGCCGAGGCTTGGAGTCGGCCACTGGAAAAGACGGGGCTGCGCCTGCCCCTTGGGCAGTCGTTTCCACCTTCTGTTTCTTCGAGGGCTTCCCCATAGGCAGTTCGTTGGGCGGGATAACTACCAAGGAAACTGCGGGTTGTCATGGTATTTCCAACCGCAAGCGGCATTCTTCAGAAACACTCCACCGGCAATCACTTACGCGAGTCTTCCGTAAAGCTTTCCAGGGGTTTCCAATAAATCCTCCGGGGATTCTGGAAAGTCCTCCAATAGGCAGAAAACGGGATTCAGCGGAAAACACGTGCGTCGCGCAAAATGGCGACAGAAACAAAAAACAACCAACGAAACGACGCATGAAATTATCGAACCTGTCCCTTACCGAGCCCCAGTTTGGAGCGGCTTCCACCCCGGCAACGCCGGCCAATCAGCCGACAACCCATGACGGCCTGGCCGCCGCCAACCGCCCACGACCTGTCCACTCGGGACCATCAGGGTCCCCTCCGGTCTGTCTGGCCTACACCGTGGAAGAGGCGGCCGTCGCCCTGAATGTTTGCACCAAAACCATCCGCCGGCTCCTGGACCGCGGCATCCTGACCGCCTCAAAAGCATTGCGGAAAAAGCTCATCCCACGGTCGCAAATCGAGGGCTTCCTGAAGGCCACCTGCGACGCCCCGAAATCAATCCTGTAACCCCCTTCTCTCATGCAATTCTTAATGGATTCTGTTTGCCCTAAGCTGTGCTTAGGGGAGATGTCTGACGCCAAAAGTAGGTTGGAACTTGACGGTAATCTTCCCGTTGGACTCGGTGGGTTTTTCGTTTGCGAATTCGATGGATCTTCGATGGGAGAATTCGCTGCTGATGGTGGAGTTGATTTTGGGATTGCCACTGACTCGTTCCTTCTTTTAAACCTTATCCACTCGTGGTTGGTGTGGAAGTCGGAATAACTATCCCCCCAACCCTATGTTACGTGCCATTGCCCAAACTTCTGGCCAGACCAAGAAGTACTTCAACGAAAGCCTTACCCGCGAAGGCTACTACACCGAGGGCCAGGAAATGGCTGGCGAGTGGGGCGGACGGGGGGCTGCCCGGCTCGGCCTGACGGGTCGGGTGAGCAAAGAGGCGTTCATGAGCCTCTGCGACAACCTCAACCCGGCCACCGGGGAGCGACTCACCCTGCGGATGAAGGAAAACCGCCGGGTGAGCTACGACCTCACCTTCAACGTGCCCAAGTCAGTCTCCCTGGCCTACGAGTGGAAGAAAGACGAACGGATTCTGCGGGAGACGGTGCTCTGCGTCCGGGAGACCATGGAGCAAATCCAGGAGGATGCCGCCGTGCGCGTCCGCAAGGGCGGACGGGATGAAAACCGCGCGACCAGAGAACTGACCTGGGCGGAGTTTTTCCACTTCACGGCCAGGCCGGAGGGGGGCATTCCCGACCCTCACCTGCACGCCCATTGCGTCACCTTCAATGTCACCTTCGATGGCGTTGAGGAATGTTTCAAGGCGGCGCAACTTGGCGACATCATGGAAAACCTCCCTTACTACCAGGCCGCCTTCCACACCCGCTTGGCCGCCCGCCTGCGGGAACTTGGTTACGACACGATCCCGACGGGAATCTCGTTTGAACTGGCCGGTGTCTCGCGCTCGCTCATCGAGAAATTCAGCCGGCGGGGGGCCACCGTGGAAGCCAGGGCGGCGGCGATGGGGATCACCGATCCTACCGAAAAGGACAAACTTGCCGCCCTGACCCGCGAGAGGAAAAACCAGGAGCTGGGCAAAAGCGACTTGCATAAGCTATGGTGGGCCAAGCTTTCCCCGGAAGACGAACGGGAGCTAGACAGCCTGGGGAGAGGTTTGGAGCGCGCGCCCGGAATCGAGCCAACGGCGAGCGTAGCGCAGACCTTGGGCAAAGGCATCAAGCCGCTCACGGCGGGCCAGGCAATCCAGGGGAAGGCGACCCGGGCGGCCTTGACACGGGAAGCGGAGGAGCCAGCCAAGGCCAGCAGGCACGACATCGAGGCGGTAGGTTTCGCGGTGCAGCACGTCTTTTACACCGCCAGCGTGGTCACCGAAAAGGAACTGATGACGGAAGCCCTGAAATGGGGTTGCGGCTTGGCGACGGTCAACGGGGTAAAGGCGGCTCTCATGGAATTCCCTCTGATACGAATTCAGAGCAACGGCCGGGACCTGCTGACAACGGCTGAGGCGTTGGCGGAAGAGAGCCGGATCGTGAACCGCTGCCAGAACGGCATCGGCAAGTTTGGCTCGCTCAATCCGCGCTGGCGGATTCGGGATGAACGGCTCAACCCGCAACAGCGGGATGCCGTCCACCACGTTCTCCGCTCGGACGCCTTCATCACGGGGATTGTGGGGAAGGCCGGCGTGGGGAAAACCACGACACTCTTGGAAGCCGCCCGCGGAATCGAAGCCACGGGGAAGAAAGTGATGGCGTTCGCGCCGACGGCGGTTGCCTCGCGCGGTACGCTCCGCGAGTCGGGATTTCCAGAGGCGGAAACCGTGGACAAACTGCTCGCGAGTCCCTCGGTCCAAGAGAAAGCAACCGGAGCGGTCTGGTTCGTGGACGAAGGGGGTCTCATGTCCGCCCGCCTGGCCGATCAGCTCCTAGGCTTGGCGGATCGGTTGGGCGCGCGAGTCGTTCTGGTCGGAGACACCGGACAGCATCACTCGGTGGAACGTGGCGACGCGTTTCGGCTGCTGCAAGAAATCGGCGAGATGCCGATTATTACCATCGACAGAATCCAACGGCAAAAAGGGCTCTACCGGGAAGCGGTCGAGGCCATCTCGAAAGGCCGGCACGCCGAGGCGTTCGAGATCTTCGAGCGTATGGGAGCGCTCGTCGAGATTCCCGACAATGAGACGCGATACAAGGCGATGGCGGCGGACTTCGTCGCGGCGGTTGAAAAAGGAAAGACCGCCCTCATGGTCGCCCCCACCCATGTCGAGTGCAACCTGGTGACAGAAAAGGCGCGTGAGGCGCTCAAGGCGAACGAGACGCTTTCAAAGGGCCGGGACTGGGGCATCCTGCGGAATCTCTCGTGGTCGCCCGCGCAAAAGACCGATGGCCGCTGTTACGAGCCGGGGCTCGTGGTCAAGGTCGGCGGGCATTTGAAGGGGTTCTCGATGGGAGAGCAACTGGAAGTCGTCGAGGGGCGGCGGGGCGAGGTCATCGTCCGGGGAGAAAACGACCGGCGCCGGCCGCTCCCCCTGGAACAGGCGGACAAATTCAGCATCTATGAACGGGACCGGATCGAGGTCTGCAAGGGAGAGCGGCTCCGCGTGACCATCAACACCCGCAGCGCGGATGGCCACCCGCTGAACAACGGCGACGCCTACACCGTGAGGGGATTTTCCCGAGACGGCGAAATCGTGCTCAACAACGGCTGGCGGCTGAGGGAAGATTTTCCTCACCTGGCCTACGGCTACGCGAACACGTCGCATTCGGCGCAGAGCAAAAGCATTGATGTGATCCTGGTCGCGCAGTCGGGTCTCATCTCATCCGGCGCGACCGACGCGAAGCAGTTTTACACGGCGGTTTCCCGAGGGAAGGAATCCCCGCGCATTTACACGGAGGAGGTCGCGGGTCTGCGGGAAAATGTCGCGCGGGTCCGCAAGCGGGAATTGGCGACCGAGATTGTCTTGCAACGAACGCGACAGGCTGAGGAGCAGGTAGTCGAGGCGACGCCAGAGGAGCCGAAGGGCGAGAAGGCAATGGAACCCGTAAGAACCGACAGAACTCCGGCGCGGGAAAACAACGTGCTGCCAAAGCTGCGAGAGCAGGAGCGCGAAATGGAGATGGAAATGTGATGGTTGAAAAAGCGCGCAGGATCGCCGAGGGCGGCTTGGGAAGGGAAAGAAGCACCCAACCAGGCTTGAAGGCCAAACGGGACGCCTGGAGGCTGCCAACGGGCTGGAATCGCGTCGGAGAGAACGGCCACAAGGCCAAACGGACGGCTTCTCCCCTCCCCCTTGGCGGAGCGCGGCGGTCGGACGATCGAGCCTTCGAGTTGTTAAACTGCCAAATGTTCAAGCGTTCGGCCGATAGTAGTTTTGGCCCTGAAACCATTTGGCAAGCAATGATGCCAGCAGCTCGCTGAAATCCTGTTTGTCGGCGTCAACCCGGACTTCGTTGGCTAACCGCAAAGCGATAGTGGCGTTGGTGTGGAGGTCGTGGGGAATGTAGGCGGTGACCTGCCGGAACCTGGGATCGCTGCTTTTCCCCCGGCCCGTCGCAACGCGGGGTTTCACCGTGCTCCCCTCCCCCACTGACACAGACGCGACAGGCGCCGCATGCGCCGGGACGGTCTCGGCCCGCACGGGCGAGCTTGACGCGGCTGCCCAGCCCCTCTTCCGGGGCGGTTTAGGCAACACGGGCTTCACGACCACGGCTGCGGCGGGCGGGATCTGCAGCGACGATATGGCGGACGGGTCCTGCTGACCCTCGCCTCCGGCTGCCTGGCGTGCCTGAAGGATGGCGGCGAACTTGTTCGCATGGGCGGTGTGGTTTGGAGCGTTCATACCCTGGCCTCCGCGGGTGCCCGATTCAAGATTTCCTCGGCGACAGCAACGTAGTCAGCCCAGGCGGCAGCGGCGTTGGGGTCATCCGCATCCTTGACCAAAACCCCGGCCAATGCGGCCTTCTGGAAGGCTTTATACCGCCGGATGTCGGTGCCAAACACGGGCAGACCGGCCGCAACCAACGTCTGGCGCACGTCAACCCCATCCCGCGCCGGCTTGGGGGGAACAATGGTGAGCAGGATCTTGAACTGCGTGGCCCCGAGTTGCTTGAGCGAGTCGGTGAACACGAAAAGCGTATCCAGGGACAGGGCGTCCGGCGTAAGCGGGATGACCAACTGGTCGCACCCGCCAGCCAGGACTTCCAAGTCCTCTTTGCTCGGACGAGCCTGGGTGTCAAACACGATGTGGGTGAAATCGCGGGAGAATTTGACCGCCTGACGTTCGTCACACACCTCGAACGGAAACCCTTTGCGCTTGTGCCAATTCAGGGCGCTGCGGTTGGGGTCGCCGTCGACCAGGAGCGTCTTGGCGTGGGGCTGCATGAGGGCGGCGAGGTGAACGGCGGTGGTGGTCTTCGCTTGCCCCCCTTTCAACGATGCGACGGTGATGATCATGGCTGTTGAGTTGTTAGGAGTTTGGAAGTCTGCCTGTGGGAACTGCTGGACGGTCAGCAGTGCAGCAATCTGGACATGCAGCATTATGGAAGTTTAAACACTTGTCAAGCCAATGAACGGAACTGCTTATGTATAAAGGCCGACCTTGCAGCAACTTGAACCCCTGGACTGCTAAACCTTCGATGGTTTGAACCTTCAGAAGTCTAAACATCCGAACTTTCGCGCGAAAAGAGACGGGGGAGGGTGTCCAGAGGGCTTCGCCCTTTGGCGAGTCCGGGCAGCGCGCCCTGGTCGCGCGGAAGCGGGCGGGTGGGCGGGGCCTGAGAAAGAAAAGCCCCCGGCCGCCGCCGGGGGCTCGGTGTTTTCTATTGCAAGCGTTGCTGCGCTGCACGGTGATAGGCGGCATCTTTTTCGATCAAGACGTAGCGCCGGCCGCATTCACGGGCGGCGACTCCGGTTGATCCTGACCCTGCGAACGGGTCCACGATCAGGCCCCCAGGCCGCGAGAATGCCTGAATGAGCGGCTTGAGGCTGGCGACGGGTTTCTGCGTCGGGTGCAAACGATTGCCGGTGTAGTTCCAGGGCAGGACATCGGCAGGCGGAGAGGCCGGGGGTAGGGGATTGCCCTTGGCCAAGAGATAGGCCATCTCGTGTTTCATCCGGACATGGCGGACGCTGGAAGCGTAGCCTTTGACCCAGACGAAGTGACCGACCGGATACAGGCCGCACTCCCGCCAGACGGACAAGAAGCGATCCGCCTTGCTCCACCCGTAGAAGCTGACGCAGTAGGAATCGGGCTTCAAAATGCGGTAAAGCTCGGCGAACGCCGGGAACATCCAGCGGCGGTTATCGTCGTTGGCGATGGTCCGGCCGCTCCGGTCTCGGTAGGCCACCAGATACGGCGGATCGGTTAAAACCATGTCGGCGCAAGCGTCGGGCAATTGGCGCAGGAGGCTGAGGCAGTCGCCATGGTTGACTTGGTTGACCATACGGGAGAGGGGATTGGCCTCGGCCTCGGCTGCCGCCGCCCGTTCCCCCGCTTCGGCGGGAGTGATGCCTGGCAGGGTAAACGCGCGCCGCAATTGGCGG
>Ga0316230_1003337_pt1 | contig 12731 bp, 12 predicted proteins | sample TBH18025metaG_FD_206004 | JGI IMG/M metagenome (GOLD analysis project Ga0316230, IMG submission 206004) | Freshwater microbial communities from Trout Bog Lake, Wisconsin, USA - TBH18025 | ecosystem: Environmental > Aquatic > Freshwater > Lake > Hypolimnion/Profundal zone | place: USA: Wisconsin...
AGCGCATCCCTTCCATTCTCACGTCAAGTGGCCCGCGCGGCGCTTGGAATTTCCATCCGGTTAGAATGAGCCCATGGGCGGACGCAGACAGGAACGGCAACTCCAGCAGCGGCGCGAAGCGCTGGAACGGGCCATGGAACAGCCCGGGACCGGGACGGAATCCGTGTTCTTCCACGACCACGCCGATCTGGTGCGGGGCCTGGCGGAGGCGCTGGAGGGCGCGGGGCTGGCCGAAGCCTGCCAGGCCCTGGCCCGGCACCTGGAGGAGGACCGGGAGCACTGGCTCCGGCGCCTGGAGCGGATCGCGGCGGAACCCGCCCTGCGCGCCCGGCAGGCGGAGCTGGACCGTGACTACCTGGAGCTTTTCGCCGGCCATTTCCGCCGCTGGGGCGCCGCAGGCAGCCACGGCGAACGGGTCGCCGAACTGGAGGCCAGTCTGACCCTGGCCGCCCTGCGCGGCGCCGAGCGGCTATGGGTCCAGGGAATGGGCCGGCCGGTGCTGCCGGTGCTGGTCCAGGAGGCCCTGGCGGTGCTGTGGCCGGCGATCTACGGTCACGCCCGGCGCCATCAGAAATGACTCACTGGGCCAGCAGCGCGGCCTCGGCCGCGGTGAGCGGCGCGTCCCCGCGCTGGTGCTGGAACACCAGCTCCGTGCGGTCGCCGGCGGGCTCGTCGATCCGGACCCGGTCGATGAACTGGCCGCCGTTGATCCGGACGCGCTTGACGAAGGCCGCGGCCTGGGCGTTGGGCTGCAGGTTCACCTCCCAGTGGCCGGGATCGCCCTCTCCAGTCACGGTGAAGAAACTGTCCAGCACGTGCCAGTCGCCCTGGGCCAGCGCCTGGAAGATCCGCCCCATCTGCGCCACCATCGGCGCCGCCCCAGCGCCCTTGCGCTCCCTGACGCCGTCGCCGTCCACCACCATGAGCCCCTTCGGGCCCATCACGTAGGTCAGCGCCACCGGGCGCTTGAGCGCCCAGATCACGCCCTTGTCCCTGGCCAGCACCAGGCTGCCGCTGGCCTTCAGGGGCCGGGTCAAGGCCGCGAGGCTGCGGGTCTGGACGAAGTCCAGGTGGATGCAGGCGGCTTCCTTCAGGTGGGCGGTCAGGCTGCCGGGCAAAGCCTGGCCGTGCAGCGCCATGGCTGGGAGGAGAAGGGTCAGCAGGATTTTCACGGGTCGAGGCTCCATCGGTCGTTTGAGCATAGCGGGCCGCGAACCGTCGTTTGAACGAGATACCGCTGCGAACCCGGTATCCACCCGGGTCCGCCACCGGTAACATAAGCGACACCCTCTATTGCTGAAACAATGGATGTCACGTTCTCGAAAGTTTTTCATGCAAACCGTGCAGAGGTTGAAATCAGGCGAAATTCCACCCGCCGCGCCCCTCAAGACTCTGGCTTCGGCAATGCTTTGCCTTTTCTGCCTATCGTGCGGTCCGCTTTCATCGCGCATCGTCTACGATTCCAAGCCGTCCGTCGAGCGGCTCCAGCACGGACAAACCACCCTCGAAGCCGAAGTTGACGCACTGGTCAAACCTCTCATCGAGAGCCAGGAAGCCACCTGCCTTGAAGTGGGCGTGCTGCTTCCGGATGGCTCCGTCCAAGCCTATGGCTATGGCAGCGTCAGCGATGGCGGCCTGGCCGTGGCACCGGATGCAAACACGATTTTCCAGGTGGGATCGATTTCCAAGCTGTTTACCGCATCTGTTCTCGAACTCCTCCTTCAGGAAGGCGAGATCAACCCTTCGGACACGGCTCGCGAGATCCTCCCTTCGACAATCGAATTAAGCGCTGATTTGGGGGAAATCACCCTTTACCAACTGGCCACCCACACGTCCGGGCTGCCTCGGGAGCCGGTAACCCTGAACCAGTTTAAATTTTTCATAAACTATGAATTCACGGGAAAAAATCTTTATGGATATATGGACAAGGCTTGGCTAACCGAATACCTGAAGACCACGAAAATCAAACACGAACCTCACAAATTCAAATATTCCAACATCGGATACGCCCTGCTTGCCTATCTCATCCAGGCAAGAGCCGGGGAACCCTTTCAGGATCTGGTCACAGAAAAACTATTTACACCGCTCGACATGAAAGATACCGTCTTTTCCTTGTCCGATGAGCAGCATGGCAGGCAAGCCGTAGGCCATGTGGGTGACCAGCCCTATTTCATGAAACGCAATACCCCCCTGAAACCCTGGGAGATGGGAGAGGTGATGGCGCCATCCGGGGGCGTCTATTCGACCGTCAACGATTTGTTGATTTATGCCAAGCATACGCTGGCCGTTGGCGATGCGCCCCTCGACCGGATCCTGCATGAAACCACCGAACCAAGGGTCAATCAACAGGATGGGGAAATGGCCGCCCTGGGCTGGACCATCTCGGAATCAGGCGGGGATCATACGAGAATCACCTACAAGCATGGAATGACTGCCGGTTACAGCGCCTATATCGGCATGGACATGGCCAAGAAAATCGCGGTGGTGGTGCTATGCAATGCTTTCAACTGGAAGGATAAAATTGGCCACAATCTTATCCTTCGGCTGTCACGGACTGCCAATCGCCCATAAGCCGGTTGCCTTCATCAGTACAGGGTCCAGCGGCAGGCCTGCAGGCCGGCGCAGAGCGCGCGCAGGTCGCCGTCCAGCGGCCGATCTTCTTGCACGAACGGGACCCCGGCGCCCAGTTCGCCGCGCCAGGCCAGCGCCTCGGCGGAAAGCCGCTCCAGGGCCGGGACCTCCTGGCGCCTGCGCAGTTCCAGTCCCTGCAGGTTGGCCAGGGCCAGCGCCGCGGCCACCTGCCCGGTGAGTTCCAGCACCCGCAGGCAGTCCCGGGCGGCGATGGTGCCCATGCTGACCTTGTCCTGGTTGTGGCATTCGGTGGAACGGGAGAACACCGAGGCCGGCATGGTCAGCTTCAGGGCCTCCGCCGCCCAGGCGCTGGCGCCGATCTGCACCGCCTTCAGGCCGTGGTTGATGGCGGCCCGCTCCGGCGCGGAGCCGGACAGGTTGGCGGGCAGGCCGTTGCTGTAGCGCGGATCCACCAGCAGGGCCAACTGGCGGTCCATGAGGTCGGCCAGGTTGGCCACGGCCACCTTCAGCCCGTCCATGGCGAAGGCCACGTGACCGCCGTAGAAATGGCCGCCGTGCAGCATCAGCCGTGCCGCGCCGTCGAACAGCGGGTTGTCGTTGGCGCTGTTCAGCTCGTTCTCCAGGTCGCGCCGGATCCAGGGCAGCGCGTCGCGCAGCACGCCGATCACATGGGGCGCGCAGCGGATCGAGTAGCGGTCCTGGATGCGCCCGCCGGCGCATTCCTGGCCGCCCAGGTCGGCATGGATCCAGCCGGCCGCCTCACCCTGCCCCGCGTGCGGCTTCAGTTCCGAAAGGCGTGGATGGAAGTGGTCCCGGTTGCCCTGCAGGCAAGCCACCGAGAACGCCGTGAGCCGGCAGGCCACCCGGCTCAAATAGTCGGCCCGCTGGAAGGCCAGGCAGGCCAGCCCGGTCATGACGGCGGTGCCGTTCATGAGGGCGAGCGCCTCCTTGGGGGCCAGTTCCAGCGCCGGCAGGCCGGCCCGGCGCAGGGCTTCCCCGGCCGGGCGCACCGCGCCGTCCTGGAGCGCTTCGCCTTCGCCGATCAGCACGGCGGCGATGTAGGACAGCGGGGTGAGGTCGCCGCTGGCGCCCACTGAGCCCTCCGCCGGAATGCGCGGCAGGATCCGGTGGTTGATCAGCGCCGCCAGCGCCTCCAGCAGTTCGAAGCGCACCGCCGAATAACCCTGCGCCAGGGAATTGAGCCGGACCAGCAGCACCGCCAGGGTCTCCTCCGGCTCCAGGAAGCGGCCCAGGCCGCAGCCGTGGTAGCGCAGCAGATGGTGCGGCAGTTCCTCCAGCAGCGCCGGGGGGATCGGGGTCGTGCAGGAATCGCCGTAGCCGGTGTTGACCCCGTATACCTCCACCCCCTCCCGCAGCAGGTCACCCAGGAAGGCGCGGCTGGCCTCCACCCGGTCCCGGAACCCGGGGTCCCCGGACAGGGCCACCGGCTGGCCGCCCAGGGCCACGGCCAGCACCGCTTCCAGCGTCAGACGAGCGGAACCCACCGTGACCGCCATGTCAGCGCGCTCCCCAGAAATCGAAGAAGTTGAACCATTGAAACGGATGGTCACGGCACGCGGCCTCCAGGCTCTGGGCGTAGCGGGCGGCCCATCCGGCGATGGCCGCGTCCCGGCCGGCCCGGGGCAGTTCGATCCGCTCGGCGAACGGCGTCAGGCGCACCTGATAGCGCTCGCCGTCGTGCACGCAGAACATCAGGTGCACCGGACAGCGCAGCAGATGCGCCAGCAGGAAGGGTCCGATGGGAAAGGCCGCCGGTTCGCCCAGGAACGGGGCCAGCACGGTGCGGCCGAGGTCGCTGGGAGGGGTGCGGTCGCCGACGATGAACAGGCATTCGCCACGGTCCACCTTCTCCTGCAGCATGATGGCTGTGTACGGGGAGACGGCGGACACCTGCACCAGGTTCACCCTGAAGCCCGGGTTGAGCCGGTTCAGCAGTTCGTGGAAGCGCATGGCATTCTCGCTGAACACCACGGCGTTCAGGCCCGGCAGGCCGCGCTCCCGGCCCAGGGCGCGGAGCATCTCCAGGTTGCCCAGGTGGGCCCCCAGGATCACCGCGCCCCGCCCGCTGCCGTGCAGCGCCAGCAAGGCATCCAGATCGCCGCCGTCCACCTGGATGCCGGGTCGGCTTCCGGACCAGGTCAGGACCTTGTCGGCCGTGGCCCGGCAGAAGCAGCGGAAGTGCCGGTAGACCGCCCCCGCCCCGGGGCGCCGGGGCAGGTCCGGCAGGGGGCCGAACCGGGTCCAGAGCCGGCCCAGGTAGTCCCGGGAGGCGCGCCGGGCCTGGCCTCCGGTCAGGAAGAAGTACGGCACCAGGCATTCGGCGGCCAGCCGCAGGCCGCGCGGGCCGAGCACGCGCAGCACCGCGGTCACGCTGCGGTAGCCGACCCGCCAGCCGCGCTCCTTGACCCGGTACCAGGGCACTTTACTGGCGGCCGGGCGCCTGGAAAGGCGCAGCAGCAGGCGGGCATGCATCCCCACCAGCCGAAGGGTGTCGCACCAGGGGCGGAAGTGGGAGACGCCGTCCGGGGGGTAGGTGACCGCCACCGGCGCGGTCAGCACCGGCACCCCGGCCCAGTGCAGCCGGACGATGATCTCGGTGTCGAACGACATGCGGGCCGGCAGGGCCTCCCGCTCCATGAGGGCGAGGGTCGGCCCCAGCGGGTAGAGCCGGAAGCCGCAGAGGGAATCCCGGATATCCAGGGAAAAGGTTTCCAGCCAGACGAAGAGGTGGGACACGAGGCGCCAGTATTTCCGGGCGGTCGGCACGCTGGCGTCATAGCGCGGCACCCCGGCGACCACCGCTCCGGGCCGGGCCCGGCCCAGGGCCAGGAAGGCGGGCACCGCCGCCGGATCGTGCTGGCCGTCGGCGTCCACCTGGAGCGCGTGGCTGAAGCCGTCCCGTCCGGCCTGGCGCAGGGCCGCCATCACCGCGGCGCCCTTGCCCTGGTTGGGCGCGAGCGTCAGCAGCCGGATCTGCTCCTGGCCGGCGGCGAGCCGCTGCAGTTCCTGGCGGGTGTCCGGCGTGCTGCCGTCGTCGGCCAGGTAGATGGGCAGGCCGGTCGTCACCAGGGCCGCCACCGTGCGCGCCAGGGCCGGCCCAGGGTCGTAGACCGGCACGATCACACAGGGCTGGAAGCTCATGGCTGGAACAGCCCGGCCAGGGCCCGGGCCGTCAGTTTGCCGCGCGCGTCGTAGGGCAGCTCCCGCGGGAAGCGCCAGCGTTTCGGCAGGGCGAGAGCTTCGAAGCGGAGGCCCAGGTGGGCCCTCAGGGTGCGCACCAGGAGCGCGCGCTCGGCCGGGGCCCCGGGCTTGAGCACCACTACGGCGCCCAGGGTCGGCCGGACCCCCTCCAGCAGCACCAGGGCGGCCCGGGCCACCCAGGGCTGCGTTTCCAGGGCCATTTCCAGTTCCGGCAGGGCGATCCGCTTTTCTTCCAGCTTGATGATGCGGTCCAGCCGCCCCAGCAGGCGGAAGCGGCCGCCCGGGACCGGCTCGGCCGCGTCCTCCAGCCGCACCGCTGCCGGACCGGCCCGGAACGAGGCGACCTCCAGGGCGTCGGCCTGGAACGCCACCGCCACGTCATCGAACGGGGTCCAGTCGACCGAGGCGGGGTCGGCTCCCTGGTTGCGCCAGGCGATGCCGCCGGTCTCGGTGCTGCCGTAGATCTCCACCACGCGCCCGCGCCAGAGCGCCGCATCCGCCGGGTTCAGCGGGCCGCCCGAAGAGAACACCACCCCGGGCGCCACCGGCAGGCTGTCGAGTTCCATCAGCCGCGGCAGCCGGGACAGGTGGGCCGGGCTGGCCACCAGGGCCACCGGCGCCGGCTGGGCCAGGGCGCGCAGGAACCCGGCCGGATCCCCCGCGGGCTCGCACAGGAACGGCCGCGCCGCCGCCAGCGGCCAGAGGATGCGGAACAGGCAGCCGTAGATGTGGTGGTGCGGCACCGTCCCGACCACCGGGCCTTCCGGCATCAGGTGGCCGAAGGTGCGCTCCAGCAGGGCGACCTCGGCCTCGGCCTGGGCCACGCTCCGGACCACGCCCTTGGGTTCGCCGGTGCTGCCGGAGGTCCAGAATTCCAGGTTGCCGTCCAGGGGCGCCGGCCGCGCCGTGCCGGGCCGGGTCTCCCACAGCACGCCGTCGGCCTCCCGCTCCAGGCCGGACAAGGTCGCGGGCAGGAAGTTGGGCGGCAGCGCCACCGTGCGCCCGGCCTGCAGCAGGCCGACCAGGCCCGCGGCGAAGTCCCAGGCATCGGGGCAGGCCAGCACCCAGCGCCGGCCCCCGGTGCGCCGGGCCTGGTCCGCGGCCCAGCCCGCGGCCGCGGCGAACGCCGCCCAGGTCCTGGGGGTGGTGCCGGAGAGCGCCACGGTCTGGTCGGGAGAACGCGCTCCCAGGAGCAGTCGAGAAAGGGGGAGGCAGCTCATTCCCCGGTCAGGTCCCGGCTTCCAGCGGGCCCTGGCCGTTCCGGGCCACGAACGCGACCAGGCTGCGCACCGTGCGGAAATGCTCCTTGAGGTCCGGGTCCTGCTCCGCCGCCTGCACCTGGAAGCGCTTGCGCAAGGCGATGCCCAGCTCCAGCGCGTCGATGGAGTCCAGCCCCAGCCCCTCGGCGAACAACGGTTCGTCATCCCCGATCGCTTCCGGCGTCAGGTCCTCCAGCCCAAGGGTGGCGATGATGAACTGTTTCATTTCCAACGGGGTGATGACCATGCCCATAGCTTTTCCGCTTCCCAGGTAGTTCGTATTCCCAATGATATAGGACCTCAGGCCAATTGCCAGGAGGATGGCCCGCCCCGCAGCGCCCGCAGGCAACCCAGGGACTGGGGCAGCGGGTCGGCCGGGTCCTCCCCGGGCATGGCCAGGCGCCGGGCCGCGGGCGTGCCCACCAGCAGCGCCACCGCGTGCAGCAGGCCCCGGGGGGCGGGATCCGCCCAGGGATCCGGCAGGCGGTCGTCGCCGTAGACATACAGGACTGGCGCCGACGGGTCGGCCGTGAAGGCCGCCAGGGCCTCCACCAGCCCCCAGCCGAAGCTCCCGGCCCCGGCGGCCACCGCGGAGAACGGCGCCCGGTCGCCGTTGATGATGGACCATAGGCCGGGCACCGAATTGTGCACGGACATGGAGAACAGGGTGGGGGAGACCTCGGCTTCCAGCGCCAGGTCGCGCAGGATGGCCACGGTCCGGTCCGCCTCGCCGTGCCGGGAGGCGAACACCATGCGCACGTCCCCGGCCGGCGCCACCCGGTGGGCGCAGTGGAAGCAGGCCCGGGCCAGGGGGCTCAGGCGCCGCCGCAGCTGGCGGTCCACAAAGGCCACGTCGGGTTCGCCACAGGCCAGGTCAAGGAAGCCGTCCGCACCCGGGGCCAGGAGCGGATCCGCGGGCTCCTCGCCGAACCAGGCGGCGGCGCGCAGAAGAGGCAGGACCAGGGGGGCGTAAGTCATGGATGACCCGGAAGACGAAACAGCAGTGCGGGGAGCCGTCCGCTCATCGTATCCTCGCAGGCATGGCCTCCTCCTTCTACTGGCACGACTATGAAACTTTCGGGGTGGATCCCCGGGCGGACCGCCCGGCCCAGTTCGCCGGCCAGCGCACTGATCCGGACCTCAACCCGGTGGGCGAGCCCCTGGAGCTCTGGTGCCGGCTCAGCCCGGACTACCTGCCCAATCCGGAGGCCTGCGGCCTCACCGGCATCGGCCCGGCCGCCGCGCAGCGGCTGGGGGTGTGCGAACGGGACTTCATCACCGCGGTGAACCGGGAGATGGCCGTGCCGGAAACCTGCACGGTCGGCTACAACAACCTGCGCTTCGACGACGAGCTGACCCGCAGCACCCTGTACCGCAACCTCATGGACCCGTACGCGCGCGAGTGGCAGAACGGCAACAGCCGCTGGGACCTGCTGGACGTGCTGCGCCTGGCCCGCGCCTTCCGGCCCGAGGGCCTGTGCTGGCCCGACGGCGAGGACGGCGTGCCCAGCTTCCGGCTGGAGCACCTCACCGCCGCCAACGGCATCCCCCACGCCCAGGCGCATACGGCCCTGGCCGATGTGCGCGCCACCATCGCCCTGGCCCGCAAGCTGAAGGAGGCCCAGCCCAGGCTCTGGGACTTCGCCCTGAAGGCGCGCAACAAGCACTGGGTCCAGACCCAGGTGGATCCGGCCCACCCCCAGGTGCTCATCCATGTGTCCGGGATGTTCAAGGCGGCCCAGGGCGCCTTCTCCCTGGTGTGGCCCCTGGGCTTCGTACCCGCCCGGCCCAACGAGATCGTGCTCTGGGACCTGCGCCACGGGTTCGAGCCGTTCCTGGAGCTGGACGTCGAGACCCTGCGCCGGCGCATCTTCCAGGGCAGCGAAGCGCTGGCCGGCCAGGGCCTCACCCGTCTGCCCGCCAAGACCCTGCACACCAACCGCTGCCCCATGGTGCTCCGGGACCTGCGCCTGCTCACCCCCGCCGTGGCCGGGCGCTACCAGGTCGATCTGGCCGGCGCCCAGGCCCTGGGCGCGCGGCTGGAGGCCCAGGGGGCCTTCCGCTCCCGGGTGCTGGAGGCCTTCGGCGCCGGCTTCCCCGAAACCGCGGTGGACCCGGACTACGCCCTCTATGGCGGCGGCTTCTTCTGCAGCCAGGACCGCGAGTGGATGGACCGCATCTGCCGCACCCCGCCCGCGGCCCAGGCCGGCCTCAAGCCGGCGTTCCGGGACCGGCGCCTGGGCGAACTGTGGTTCCGCTACCGCGCCCGGAACTGGCCCGAGACCCTGTCCCCCGCCGAATCGACCCGCTGGGAGGCCCACTGCCGGAGCCGGATGGAGCAGGCCCCGGTCAAGGGCCAGCTGGACCGCGCCGGGTTCCGCGCCGCGCTGGCCCAGTGCCGCGCCCGGCGCCCGGACCAGGAAGCGCTTTGGCGGGAACTGGAGGCCTACGGAATCAGCGGATCCCCTTGCCCTTGAGATCCAGGGCGAACCGGTAATCCTCCCCCTGGATGTGCTGGACCAGCCAATCCTCCAGGAAGTTCATCACCGGCAGGGTCAGGGTGGCCGTGCCCGCCTGGAACTGCGCCACCAGATCGGCCACCTGATGCACCAGGTCGGCATGGATCTGCTTGTGCTTCTGCGCCCCGGAATAGTTGTGCTCGTCCATGAGCTGCTCTTCCATGGCGAAGTGGGTCACCGTGTAATCCTTGAGAAAAACCAGGATTCCTTCCACTTCCTGCTTGCCCTTGCCCTGCTTCATGGCGCCATGCAGGCGATTGAAGATCTCCACCAGCGACTTGTGCTGCTCATCGATCTTGCCGTGCCCTGTCTCGAGCCGGCTGTCCCACACGATAAGCGCCATGCCTTCCTCCAAAATCCATAGGGTGTACCCAAATTAAATAGATGATTCCTACTCCTGTCAATCCAGGGAAGGGTGAGCGCGGAGCCACGCCTCGGCCCCGTCCGCCAGGATGTCCCGGTGCAGGCGCATGGGATCGCCGAAGAAGGCCGCCCCGGCCGCCGAGTCCAGCTGGTGGGTGGCCAGGAGGTCCAGGGCGTCCCTGGGCTGCCACAGCCCCTCCGCGTAGACGATCCGGCCGCCTTCCCGGGGTTCGGCCAGGAGCCGGGAGAAGTACTGCAGGGTCACCTCGCCCTCCCGGGCCATGTGGGAACCGATGATCACCACCCGCAGGGCGCGCCAGTCCGCCGGGTCCATCCCCTTCCGGAACCCCAGCACCTTGCCGTGCAGCGCGTCCAGTTCCAGCTCCGCCGCCTCGGCGGCGTTGGCCAGCAGCAGGGGGCCCAGTTCGGCGGTGAAGCGGGACAACCGGCCATCCGCCAGGCCCGCCGGTTCCAGCCTGGCGTCCAGCAGGCGCAGGCTGGCGTCCAGGATCCGTTCCTGCCGGGCCAGGGCCGGACCGGAGCACCAGGAGCCCAGTTCGGCCCGGGCCGCCACCGCCAGGGCCCGCAGGGTCCGGAGGGTCCCCTCCGGAGCGCCGCCCGGGGCGCTGAGCAGCACCTGCAGGGCCAGGGGCACGTGGGCCACCGCCTTGAGCCGGTGGTAGCGCGCGGGCCGGATCGCTTCCCGGGCCACCTCCGCGCTGTTCCGGTACAGCATCAGCCAGTCGCCGGACACCACCAGCACCGGCCCGCCCCGGGCCAGGGTGTCCGCCTTGGCCTGGGCGTAGGCCTGCCGGAACGCGGCGTTGAACTGCGCCAGCGGATCCTGGACAGGAGCCAGCAGTGATAGCACAAGTATAATATTACCAATAATATACATACGAAGTCCAGCCCGCGGCGCGGCACTGCCGCCGATGGGAAGACCACTATACCCGCGAAACCAGCTTGCGGGTGATCAGGTGCAGAAGGTGCGCGTTGCCCATGGGATCGGTGCGCAGGATCAGGTTGACCGTGGTCTCCACGTCGCCCAGGGCCCGGTGGGCCGTGCCGGCGCGAATCTCCAGCCGGGCCGCCAGGTGCTGCAGCCGGGTGTTGTCAAGCTGGGCGTAAAGCTTGCGCCAGGGGATGCCGCGGCAGGAGCAGCCCCAGACCATGGCATCCACCTGGGGCACCAGCTGGCGCACGAAGCCCTTGTCGAACCCGCTGTTGTGGGCCACCACCAGATCGGCGCTGCCCAGGATCCGCGCCACCCGCTGGGCATCGATCCGGCAGCCCTTCACCATGGCGTCGGTGATGCCGTGGATGGCCGTGGCCGCGGCCGGGATGGGCATGCCCGGGTCGTTCAGTCCCTGGTAGGTATCCAGGGTCCGCAGCAGCCGGCCGGTGGCGCCGTCCACCTCCAGCAGCATCACGGCGATCTCCACCAGCCGGTCGCGGGAGGGATAAAGTCCGGTGGTTTCGGTATCCACCACGGCGATCCGGTAAAGCTGCTGCAAACGGCACCTCGATGCTGGGTAAAGCCATGATCATCCCACCGCCGCCGCCCAACCGGAAGCCGGAACCGGTTGGCAGGGCGCGGGGCGCTCGGGCATACTTCCAGGAAGCCCGGTCCCGCCACGCTGCCAACCGGACCCATGCCGCTTTAGCTCAGTTGGCAGAGCGCCCGCCTTGTAAGCGGAAGGTCTCCGGTTCAAATCCGGAAAGCGGCTCCAGCGGGATTCTGACCAAGCATTAGGAACCCATTGATTTCATTGGTTCCTATGGACTCCAGTTCGATCGCAAAGAGCAAGGAGGCACCCGCAGGTGAGCCTCTATTGTAGTGCATTCCGACCAGAGGTGTCACCAAAACGCCACAACTCTTCCAGGCCCAAACCCCTTGTGTTGTATGGGGTTTACCGAGCACGCACCCATTACGGCGAATGCCTTCCACTTCTCTGGGGGGCAGTTCCCTTCAACTGTGGGCTTTTCCCTGTCCAGCAGCCTTGCCAGGCAGGCTGTTTGGCTTAATAAGTGAAGATCAGAGCCCCCAGGAGACATCTAACTGCTTCGTCTCGCCGCAGTACGACCGTGACAATCGCTGACGCCATGGCAAAAAAGCTGGGGATCACGGCTGGATGATTTTTCCCTCCGGAAGTTCATAGCCACCCTTCTGGACATGCCCCTTAAACCTTCCGGATGTGAATGGGGAAACAAATCCCTATTTCGGAGCGAATCCCGATGGCAAAAACCGGACGAGTGGTGATTTGCTCCCGAATAATATTTCCCCGTCCCGTCATAGCGCCCCAAATAATCCGATCCGATATCTGCAACCGGGGAAATTATCCAAATTCGCATTAGGCCAAATGGGCTCGATGGCACAGGACAGGAATTAGAAACTAGTCCAAACCAAGAATATTCAGAAAATGACTCTACCTATGGTCGCCAGGATGCCCCGAAAACAGAAAATCCCATGGTCGAAAAAATGTTCGGGCATTATTATATTTTTTAAGCCATTTTTGCATAATTTTTTATACCCCAAATTTTTGATACAGCCATTACTTTAAAATTTTCTGGGCAATCATAAAATTTTATAGTCGTTCTATCCATTTTTTTGATACGAAAAAATATATGTCGAGCCATTTCATATTCTAAAACTCAAAATGATGGAAACATAATAATATTTATTTTGCTTGTGAGACTCGTTATCTATTTATCTCGTTTTGTTTCAACGTTTAAAAATTTTTATTATTTTTGGGATACATCTTGACGTTTTTGTGGA
>Ga0316230_1003338_pt1 | contig 12731 bp, 18 predicted proteins | sample TBH18025metaG_FD_206004 | JGI IMG/M metagenome (GOLD analysis project Ga0316230, IMG submission 206004) | Freshwater microbial communities from Trout Bog Lake, Wisconsin, USA - TBH18025 | ecosystem: Environmental > Aquatic > Freshwater > Lake > Hypolimnion/Profundal zone | place: USA: Wisconsin...
GCGACACAACAACATATTTGCAGAATGAGAAAACGCTTAACCGCTACCCGCTTGCGACAACGGCCACAGGGGCCTTGTGCAGGTGGTTTGCCGAGCCCCTCGTGTCATCGGGGTTAGGCCGCCATAAGCCCATGAACGGTTCAAATAATTTGTCCAACCGCGCCAAAACTCCCCAGTACCCGATGAAGCCTTGTTTGGCCAATCGCCGCGTGGTTGAGGTCCTTGCTGGCCTGACTTGGGAGGCAAGCTTGAGGTATCGAATTTACTCGTGCCCGGACAATCCGGACTACAATTTCGTCTCTGGCGCGACCGCCTTGATTTTGTTCAACCGGCATGGCGGGGCGCGTGTTCCGTTGGAGGTTTGTTCTGTGGCAAGAACCGCTGCGGGTGAACTCGAAAACTTGGCTGGCGTGGCGCAACCATTGCGCACCCGATTGGCGCAATACCTGACTGTAATGGGAGCCAACCAACAAATCATCCGCCCCGGATGTGCCCATCGGTTTTATTTCTTGAGTGGCGAGCCTTGGCCAGTGCGCATGCAGGAGGCCACGGCGGCGGCGACCGCGACCGAATGGACGGCCATTCTTTCCATCTGCACGGATCCGGATCAGTTCTTCCGCTGGCCCTTAGTTGGCCAGTTGCTCTGGCCCGGCTGCATTCGGACAGAACAGGATGGTGAACACCGATATCCGGATGAACTTCTGGCTCGGCTGGCGAAGCTGGGAATACCGCCCGACACGCGCACGAATGGTCCGGCGATTGTTTCATTTCTGGCGGCGGGAGGAATTCGGCCCAGTTGGGGAGATGAAGGCTGGCACATTCATCACATCTTCGACGGAACCCAAGGTGCGCCTCATGCGGTTCGCGACGGGGTATTGTTTACGCATTCGGCGGGCTTGGTGGCTCCTCATCCGGTCGCCCACCACCTGGCGCACCAATTTGTTTTGTTGAAATGGCTATTGCGCCGTGAAGCCTTTCTCCGGTTTTGTTTTGATCCGGCGGGCGATTTTTCCCCGGGATGATCGAGAACATTGTACCGCAGCCTAACGTCCGGCCCGCGCAGATGCAGGCCACTTGCTGCGTGGAGCTCGCCCCGCTTGTCTGTCTGGACAAACCGGTCATCATTCCGGTGGAACTCCATTTTCTCAGTCCCGCCTTGAGCATGGGATGAATACCGGGTCGCCCGACGTATATTTGAGTTAACAACAGGCTGGAGTGGAAGGCAATGCGCTTGAGACCATGGATTGCCAAAAAAATCGATGCACTTAAACCCACGGTCCATCGCGGTTGGCGGAAGCGGATGATTCTGCTAAAAATGAATCTGCAATCCATTGTTCGGCGCCTGCGCGGTCGTCTCAAAAATGGCGGGGTTGACAACCGGCGGAAATGATACTACTCATATGAGTAGTATATGACCGATTTGACCATCCGACAGCGACAGGTTTTGGATTTTATTCAATCAGCGAGGCAGTCTGCCGAGGCCTCGCCGACGTTGCGCGAGATCGCGGCGCACTTTGGCTTCAAGAGCTCCCGTGCCGCCGCCGATCATCTGGACGCCTTGAAGCGAAAGGGGTTTCTCCAATCGGAGCCGGGCAAGGCGCGGACGTTGCGAGCGATTTCCCCGTTGGCAGACTTGCGCAGCCCCATTGTGGAGATCCCACTTTTCGGCTCAATTCCGGCCGGGTTGCCCCAAGCCCGCGAGCAGGACGCTGAGGGCTGTGTCTCGGTGGACGTGGAGAGCATCGGCTTCAAGCCCACCCGAAACACGTTCGCCCTGCGCGTCGCGGGCGATTCCATGGTTGGCCGGCACATCCTGAACGGCGATGTCGTGGTCTTGGAGCACGGCCCGGAGCCGCGCCACGGCGAGGTCGTTGCGGCCTTGATTGACGGCGAGAACACGCTCAAGACGTTCATCAAGCGGGATGGCAAGCCGTATTTGAAAGCCGAGAACCCAAAATATCCCGACCTGCTCCCGGCGCAGGAATTGATGATTCAGGGCGTGTTCAAGGCTCTCATTCGTAAGGCGACCACATGAAGCCTTTGTTCAACCCGCTGCCATAATGTGACTGCGTATGAAACTGAAGCTCATCATTCCATTCCACCGAGCCAGGCAAGTGATCCGGCAATTTGGGCAGGCAAAACTCATCAAACTGGCCAACGGTCAGCACGAATTGATCGGCGGCACTGATGTTGACCGAGCCGCCGCCTTTGAATGGGCCTCCTTGCTCGCCCATGAAATCGTTTTCACGCATTATTATCGTGAAGCAGCATCCCCAGATCGTGCTCGCAAATATTGGGCACGGCTTTGTGCACCAAAAACAAAGCGAATATCTCCGCCTCGGAGAACGGCATTTGGGGAAATTGATGTTTCTTATTACCGCTGACCTTGGCCAGTGCTGAGCCAAACACCTGGCGGTCACGGCCCATCCAGGATTGGAGGTGTTGTGGACAGGCATCAACGAAATTTGACCACGATTGATATAAATAAAAAAACAGCGCGAACCGAAATTCACGCTGCCGAACCCAAGAGCCAAATTATCAACCCAGCTTCGCATGGCTGCCATCGCAGAATGCGCCATTCTTGGTTTGCTTGCAGGTACACCAAGCCACCGTCTTGGCTTCCGTGATGTCCACCTTTAACGGTGCAAATGTCGAACCTTTGTGCGAGCCATCACAAAACGGCTGGCTTTTGGATTGGCCGCACGAGCACCAGTAAAAACTGGCGGGCTTGACGGCTTGGACGATGGGTGATTTTCCGGCGACTGTTGGTTTGTTCATATAATATTTCAATGGTAATTTAAACTGGAGGATTGTAAAAGGGTTAATGGATGGGCCGGTTGGAGCGAATTGATCCAAGGAATTTCCCAGTGTGGCAAGGAACAGCCTAGTCGCGGTGGGCACGGTGGAAGGTATCGTTGCTTGTGCGAAAGATTTTTAAACAAACCGTTGCGGTGGAGTTCCCGCAGCAAGATACCGCGGCCGTTCCAATTTCCATACACCAAGGTTCGCCACCATTTTTTGTGGTGCTGGGTGGCTCTGGAATGGCCCTCACCGGCCCGACCCCGACCAGCCACCTACACATAGCCGGGGCCGCAAACAACGAAGACCAGGCGCGGGTGGGGCAGGTTCTTATTGCCACCGCCGAGCGCTTCACCCTATTGGATACGTACCTCACTTCCGGCGTCCCCTACACGATTCGCTGTTATTCCGAAAGTGCGCGGGGTGGGTTTGCGGTCGGTGCGCGGGTGGTCGCTGAGGATGTGGTGGTGGATTTTTTCGCCGGCCGGGAAGCTTCACCCCGATTTCCCGCAGTGGTGGAACACATCTGCTCGGAATTGCGCCGGGTCTTTGGCGGGCGAATTCAGGTTCTATGGCCGGAATAATTTTAAATTGGAGCCATCCCATGAGCAAAACCAAGCATGACCTGCCGGTGGAGGCGCGAGCAAAGGCAATGGCATCCCTGCGGTCCCTGGATTCGGTGCGCGGCAACCACAAATCCATCTCCAACCACTGCTTGGTCGAGCGGTTGGCCGGCTCATCCCTGTTTCGAGATTTCCAGCGGGCGTTCGAGGCCGCCACGGCCCTGCCCTTGACGCTGCGGGCGGTGGAAAGCTGGCAATTGGCCCATACGGAAAGTCGAAACCAGAATGGCTTCTGCGCGATGATGTCCCGGACCAACAACTCCTGCGCCGCCTGTTTGCAAATGCAGCAAAGCGTCTGCGCTGGTGTCAATGGCGTGCCCTGCACCTTGAGTTGCGCGTTCGGTCTGCATGAATCCGCAGTGGGGGTTAAAATCGGCCCGGAGATCGTTGCCTACCTCCAGACCGGCCAAGTGTTCTTCGAACCGCCGAGGCCGGAACAACGCCGGCGCGTGCTCAAGCAAGTGAGGGAATGGGGGCTCAACCTGGACCAAGGCGAAGCCGCCAGGCGGTATCAGGCAACGCCAGTGGTTGACCGGCAGGAGTATCAAGCGCGTGTTAAACTGCTCCAATTCTTCGCCGATCAGCTCGGTGGGCTGGCCAATCAAATCGTGTTATTGCAAAAAGACGCTGAACCCCCGCAAATCACCCACGCCCGGGAATTGATCGAGGCCCAATACCGGGAAGAACTCTCGCTGACCATGATGTCCCGGCAGGTCGGCATGAGCCAGTTCTACTTTTGCAAGCGGTTTAAGCAGTCCACCAGCATGAATTTCACCGACTATGTTTCCCGCGTTCGGACGGAGAAAGCGAAAACCCTTTTACTGAAACTCAATATTCGGGTCAGCGAGATTGCCTACGACGTCGGATTCCAGTCGCTGACCCAGTTTAACCGGGTGTTCAAACGCATCACCGGTGAATCGCCCACGGGGTTCCGCCAGCAGCTTCAACATGCCCATCAACCATCGTCCGAAACCTGATTTCCCTGGCTCTTACTATGAAAAAAACACTGTTGCTCGCGATTGCGGCGTTGCCCGTCATGCTGTTGTCGTGTGCCACGCCCAAGCCCCGCCCAGTGTTTCACAACACGGATGATTCGGCGCTGATCGTCGAAACGCTCGACAACCACACCTGCCGGGTCATATCGCCGGCCGCTTCGAGTCGAGAGGAAAACACGCTCGCGCTGTGTCAGGCAGCCTCGTTTGCCCGGCGCCAAACGGCGGTTATCATCCTGCAAAACTACTTCGAACCGCAGCTTGGACCGCAATTCCGGGATCGCACTCTAGACTGGTTCGTCGAACTGCGCGGCCTCGGCTTCCAGCACATCTTTTTCTTGCAAGGAAACGGCCTGCTTGACCCGGATGGTCTGAACACCCTCGCCGAATACGATTAACGGCCGAGATTCAGCGGGCATTCCATTTGAAGCAGGAGAAAGCTCAGGGGAGCAGTCGCTGATATTCTTAATGATTGCCAATGTGAAACCAGACGCACCCGGTTAAAGCAAATACAATGACGACGCAGAATAGGAAAAAGATGATTTTCATACACCAACCCTCGCATCATTTGAAACTGGCGGCAATGGGGTGTAACCCGACTGGCGCTATGGGGTGTTCACCCCATATACAGTTTGGGCCGGTTGCCCGATATTTAGCTGAGATTCTTGAATGAAAAATAACGGTTTCCAAGCCAGCGCTCTGAAAACGCTTTTGCCCAAGTGCCCCACGGGCATCCAGGGTCTCGACGAAATCACCGGCGGCGGGTTGCCGCGGGGTCGGCCCACGCTGGTATGCGGCGGCGCGGGGTGCGGCAAAACCCTGCTGGCCGCGGAGTTCCTCGTGCGCGGCGCGACACAATTCGGCGAGCCGGGGGTGTTGATGGCGTTTGAGGAGACGGAAAAGGAATTAAAAGCCAACGTCGCATCGCTCGGCTTTGATCTGGAGGGTTTGGTCCGGCGGAAGATGATCGTCATTGATTACGTCCACATCGAGCGCAGCGAAGTTCAGGAAAGCGGCGAGTATGATCTGGAAGGATTATTCGTCCGGCTTGGTTACGCGATTGATGCCATCGGCGCCAAGCGCGTGGTGCTAGACACTCTCGAAGTGTTGTTCGCCAGCCTGCCCAATGAAGCAATCCTGCGCAGCGAACTGCGCCGGCTCTTCCGCTGGCTCAAGGATAAAGGCGTGACCGCCGTCATCACCGCCGAGCGCGGGCGCGAATCAATGACGCGCCACGGGCTGGAGGAATACGTCTCCGACTGCGTCATCCTGCTCGATCACCGCGTCAATGACCAGATTGCCACGCGGCATCTGCGCGTGGTGAAATATCGCGGCGCACAGCACGGCACCAATGAATTTCCTTTTCTCATCGGCGATGAAGGCATCAGCGTGCTGCCGATCACATCGCTCGCCCTGAATCACAAGGTGTCGGCCGAGCGGATTGCCACCGGCATTTCCCGGCTCGACGCGATGCTGGGCGGGCGCGGCTTTTTTCGCGGCAGCAGCATTCTGCTCACCGGCACGCCCGGCACCGGCAAGACGATCGTTTCCGCCAACTTTGCCCAGGCCGCCGCGCGGCGCGGGGAGCGCGTGCTCTTTTTCTCGTTCGAGGAATCGCCCGACCAGATCATCCGCAACATGCATTCCATCGGCCTGCGCCTGGAGCCGCTGGTGAGCCGCGACCTGCTGCGTTTTCATTCGGCGCGGCCCTCGCTTTACGGTTTGGAAATGCATCTGGCCACGATGTTCAAGGAGATTGCCACCTTCAAACCGCAAGTGGTTATCATTGACCCCATCACCAGCCTTATGGACTCGGGCACCGATTCGGAAGGCAAAGGGATGGTGACGCGGCTGATTGATTATTTAAAAGCCGGGCAAGTGACCTCGCTCTTCACCAGTCTGACGCAGGGTGGGCACACCTTGCAGCAAAGCGAAGCCGCGATGTCCTCACTCATGGACGCCTGGCTGCTGTTGCAGGATTACGAAGGCAACGGCGAACGCAATCGCGTGCTCTACGTGCTTAAAGCGCGCGGCATGGCCCACTCGAACCAGATCCGCGAGTTCCTGATTTCGGACCGGGGCGTTGATCTGGTGGATGCCTACATTGGTCCCAGCGGCGTGCTGACGGGTTCCGCCCGCGCCGCGCAGGGGGCTTTGGAAAAGGCCGCCGGGTTGTCCAGCCAGCAGGAAGCCGCCCGCCGCAAGCGCGAATTGGAACGTAAGCGCGAGGCGATCGAACGGCAGATTAGCGGACTGCGCTCCGATTACGAAAGTGAAACCATGGAACTGCGGCGCATTGACGAACAGGTCGGGACCAGCACGCTCATGCTGACCAGCGAACGGACCGCCTCCGGCATCTTGCGCCAGGCGGATGCCAAGGTCGCGGTCCACGCCCGCCGCCGCGCCCGAAAAGGAACGGTGAAGTCATGAAAACAAAAATGGTGAAACGGCGGCCCCCCGCCCCGCGCCGGATTGCCAAGCTCTGGCAACTGCGCCTTTACGTGATGGATCAGACGCCCAAGTCGGTGACGGCGTTTGCGAACCTGAAAGAGTTTTGTGAAACCCACCTCAAAGGCTGCTATCATATCAAGGTGATTGATTTGTTAAAGCAGCCCCAACTGGCCAAAGGTGACCAAATTCTGGCCATTCCCACCGTGGTGCGCCAGTTGCCCAAGCCGGTGCGGACCATCATCGGCAACCTGTCGAATATCGAACATCTGCTGGTCGGTCTCGATTTGCGACCAGCGACTTAATGGAGATGAAATCACCGAGATCAAAATCCACCCGCCGTCTGGCGCCGCCCTTGGAGAAGCCCCTGGCGGCCCACCCGGTGGTGAAGTACAGCTTGCGCCTGTTCGTAGCGGGAGCCACCCTGCGATCGCGCGAGGCCATTCTGCGTGTCCGGGAACTCTGCGCCGCCGATCTGAAGGAGCATTGCCAGCTTGAAGTGATTGACATCTATCAGCAGCCCGGTTTGGCGCGCGACAACCAGATCGTCGCAACACCGACGCTGATTGTGGAGTTTCCACCGCCGTTGCGCCGGTTCATCGGCAATCTGGCAAACATCAGTGGCCTGTTTATCGAGTTGGACCTGGTTAAGAAGGCCAGGATTATACTTTGAAAACCATCCGCCAAAGTACATCCGTCCGCCTCGCGCCCACCGGTGAAATTGCCGGTCTCCGTGCGCGCCTGGCCGAAGCGGAAGGAACCCTCCGCGCCATCCGCACCGGCGAGGTGGACACCGTGATGGTCGCGGGCATCCCCGACAGCAAGGTGCTCATGCTCTCCGCGCACAGTGATAACGCGTACGCGGATACCGCTATTATGTCCGAGGCGGTGGGCTTCCTCCGCAAGCAGATATCGAATGACTGCCTTCGTTTCGTTCGAACGCTTTATCCTGTTTCCGACTCAGAATTTAAAACTTAAGCCCGCAGTCAGATAAATCGTGGCACCGGGGTCGAACTGGGCCGAGTGGGCACCAGCGGTTATATTCATGTCGGTCAGGCACTGGAATTGCGCGCCGATATAGGCTCCCCAATGCCGGGCAAAATCGTAGCGGAGAGTTGCGCCCACAAAGGCGCCGTATAGCAGGTCAGTTTTGGACGAATGGAGGGACGACTGGGAGACGCCTGAGAAATCGTAATCAATCGAGGCTGGAGCCAGAGCCAAACCCGCACTGGCGGCCAGGCTGAATTTCGAAGTGAAGTTCCATTCAGCGAAAGGGCCGAGACGAATTGTCAGCAATTGGCCGCTCAACTTTTGCTGGCTGGGCAGGAGGTTGAATATGGACGTACTGGTTTGTGTGGGAGTATCTCCGAGCAGCGCCCCAGGCCCTTGGAAGGTTCCGTGGTATCCGGCACTGGGAGGCAATACCCCATTGAGCTGATAGGCGTCCGTACTGAAGGTAGTATTTTGAATACTGCTGCTGTTATCGTGCAGGTCAATATCTGTGTACCCGAACCCAGTTTCCAGTCCCCAGCGAGTTGAGGAGCCGAACGGCAAGTGACCCAGGATGCGCTGATAGACCAGTTCAAGACCGAGTTGGGCATCGCTAGTGCTGCTGCTATCGCCCGCAGATGAAATGCTCGTGGATGGAGCCGAGTGGAATTGCATGGTATCGCCCACTACCTGGGAGGCATTTTGATAGCCCCAATTCCAAGTGAGGCCACCGGCGTTGCCACTGCTGTCTCCAAGGACGTAGCCGTCCAGGTAATGACCGTTTGCGCCGCCAGCGGCCGGACCCGCAGAGAGGGAGTTGGGGGCCAGGGAGCGGAAGTGAGCCTGAAAATTCATGCCAATCCGCGGGCCTAGACTGAAACGGTTGAGGTCGTCGTCGCCAGAGGAATCTTCGGCGTGCGCGGCGAACGGGGCAGCAGCAGCGAGCGTGAGGGTGGTGGAAAGGACAATGCGATTCATAGTGTTGGTGGTGGTGGTGGTGGTGATAAGTATCAGGGCAAGCTCAGGACCCGGTAGAAGCGGCTGCCGCTGGTTGCAGGTTTGCTGTCGGTTTTTGGCGGGCCATCATCATACCATTGCACCCTATTGGACGGCGCAACGATAACCGGAATGGCGGTGCTCCAGTTTTGCATGTCGCTGCTGTATTGCATGGCATAGCTGTGACCCTGGATGGTGGAGAACTCAATGAGAAATCGCCCACTTTGCAATTCCAAGCTGCTATTAATCGCCATGACCGTACCGGTTTCAGTCAACGAAATGGGCGCGATGAACTGCACGACAAAAGTGGGCTGGGAAATGGCGTGACGATTGGCGCGATAATACTCAATTAACAAATCAGCGGTGGCTCCGGCAGCCAGCGGAAGACCATATTGTACAAAGGGAGTGCCGTTGGTGGTGCCGCTTGCGTTGTAAACCTGTACGTCAGTCGGGAGGCCGAGGACCAAGACGCGAAGGCCGGTGACGGCGTTGGGACTGCCGTTGGTCAATTGTATGGTTTGTTCGAACAGGCCCGTCTGGGGATTCAGCACGATGGGGGAGGCGGTGCTCACGAAAACATTCGTGGCAACGACCAACCCGCCGGCGATGCCGGTGCCTGTCAGGTTGATATTAAAAGGGTTTGCGGTGTTGTCACTGTTGGCGATATGCAGCGTGGCGGTCAATAGGCCCGTGCTGCCAGGCGCGAATTGGACGGTAAAAGTGGTGTTGCTACCGGGACCCACGGGCGCGACGGGATTGGTCGTGACCAAGAAACTGGAGGCATTTGCACCGTCCATGGTAAGGCCCAAACCGGTCAGATTGGCGGTGCCGAAGTTGGTGATGATAAACGTCAGGCTGGAATTGGTGCCGATACTCACAGAGCCGAAATAGTTGGTGTTGATGCCATTGGTTAAGTTGGTGCCGGCCGGTTGTTGTACCGCAATCTCAGGGGCGGGCAACCCCCCCGAAGAACCATTGAAGGTTACTCCGGCGCTAAAGGCCAGAAGTCGGCCCACCAACGTGCTGCTGGTGTTCATGGTAATGGCCTGATCCGCCATAATGGTGCCTTGAAACGAGGAAAAGGTGCCGAGAACTGCGGAAGTGCCGACTTGCCAGAATACATGATCGGCCTGCGCTCCACCCGCGAGGAGGACTCTTGTACCGCTGCCCAACTGCAAATCTTGTGCGCACTGAAAAATCCAGACATCATCCGGGCCACCGGTCAGGGTGACGTCCGCTCCCGTGATCAGCGCCGTGACCGTAAATTTGTAAAGGCCGGGGGCAAGATTCATTCCGCCAATATTTCCGGAGCCGGGAATCAGGCCTGGGTTGAGATTGGGGCCAGAAGGGACAGGCGTCCGGCCGGCGGCGTCGTTATAAGCCGTAGTCAGGTCGCCTTTCGCTGTGGTTAACAGAGCGGCAGCAATCACCGCGCAAGGGGGTCCACTGGCATCGACGGCATAAATTGTTCCGTTTACTTGAGCACACGTAACCCCAATGGCAGAGCCGGCAATCGGACTGGCGCCGACATTTCCATTAATGATGCCCCCGCCGGTGGAAGTAATGGCGGCGCCGGCGAGAATCGTGAATTGGGCCGTGGTGCCCAAGTTGACCGGCGCCGGACCGGCGGCCCGCGAGGTTCCAGCTAAGCCAAGAGAGGCCATTGCAAAAGCCAGGCTGATGAGAATCTGTTTCGCCCGGCTGGCTTCAGCTCTTTGGGCGCCATTTGCCGCCGGTGCGCTGGCGGTTTGTTCTTCCGAACCGATATTTTCTAGTGTTTTCATTTTTTGCTCTACCGACTGGTTGACTTTGACCATGAATTATTCCAACTCGATTTCTCCAATTGTCCTGGCCCGTGGCTCGCAGTGACTTCAGATCAACCCGGCTGGCTGTACGATTTACTTGGGGCTACAGTAGCAGCCTTTCGGACACTCTGATATAAGGTGTTTTACCCATATCTATTTCTATGATAAATCCGCCCGGGCTTCGCCCGCCGGTGAAATCGCCGGTCTCCATGCGCGTCTGGCCGAAACGAAGGCAACCCTCCGCGCCATCCGCACCGGCGAGCGAGCGGCCTCGGTGTGGGGAACCGTGGGCGTCAAATCCGTACCCGGCCAAGGCACCACCATCACGGTCCAAATTCCGCTCGAAAGAATCCGGACGGGCCGCCGTTCCCCGCCGCGGAAACCCAAGCTTGGATTCTCATTCGCGGGCTGAAAGACCGGAACATGACAGCCCAGGGCAACGCCCTGGGACAGGCGGCCCCGCAAATCCAAGCCCTGAACGGGCGGCACAATCAATCTTACACATCACATTCAAATGAATTGGTGACCGCGGTGAAAGAAGTCCTGGCCGCATTGGGGATGAAAGCGAAAACCGGGCCGGTCGGGTTACACCTGATAGCGCCGGGTTCCATGCCGGGCTTATGTTGGTTGGTGAAACACAAAGCAAATGATTCAAACAACTAGAACGAAAGAGATACTATGATAATAAATTGCCGCGAAACATCCAACCGCAAGGTTACAACCAAACGCCTAATTTGGCTCGCGCTGCCGCTCACCTTGGCCGTGGGTTGCGCCTCCGATCCCAGCCGGTCCGCTTGGAACGACCAATCGTACACCAAATTCCCGGCCCCGCCCACCGCGCCGATTACCCGGCGTGAGGTGGCAAACGTGGCCGTTGGCCATGAGATGTTTGACACGTTTCTGGCGATTACTAACGCCAACTGCAATCTGTCAGCTGTGTCCGAGAATGGGGTGGTGGTATTGGGCGGGGACTCTTTTACCGGGAAGGAACGGCAGCGTTTGGTCAATCAAGTCTCGGAACAGGCCGGCGTCAATGAGGTGCAGGATGAACAGGGAGACGACCTGACAAAAACCGCGGCCGCCAAACCCGGTGTGGAGCCTTGAATCCGAACTTTGAAGTCGAATTGCGCTACGCCCGTAGCGCAGGCTTTCCAGCCTGCGGGAACTGGCGACTTTCCAGTCGCCAGTTCCCGCACAGAAACACGGGACTGGAAAGTCCCGTGAACCCGCAGACAGGAATGTCTGCGCTACAACACCTTGCGGACGCCGAAGCGGCGGAAGTGGTTGGAGCCGGCCCGCGGGTTGAACATGGATAAAAACACCATTAGTTTCTGGATGACCGTGGCGGGCACGATCTGCTGGGGCGTTTGTTTCTGGTGGATGCGCCGGCTTTCGAATAAGCAAAATGCCTTGCTGGCGCAACTTCGCGAACAGGGCAAACGCATCGAAAAACTATCCAAGATCGAGCACGACCTCATCAAGGAAGTCCACCCCCAAGTCAACGAGATCAAAGAAGGCATGGAAGAGATGATCGCGGCGGTAAAGGAGAATTCCGAAAATCATCCGCTGCCAGCCAGGCAAAAGGAGCGTTAAACCGGAATCCGATGACCGAAAGAAAGAAAACCGCATTAGGAGATTGGTACGAGAATTCAACCTTACTTTTCCAGAGCGGCGGAAAACTCATTTCCGAGTTCGGACTTCGGGGATTCGGATTTCGCAGTTAACGTGGAATTCTGGCGGGCGTCGGGTTATACCCCATAGCGAGGTCTCCATTCCGCACGTAAACTGATTCCGTTAATGACTCGAACTGGAACGAGCAATCGTTTTGGCATGGCGGTGGCCGGTCTGGCTACCATATCAAGTCAACCAAACCAAAAATTTGCTATACACAACCAAATATGAAAAAAATCCTGTTACTTGCCTGCATGTTGTCGCTCCTCTCCACCACCGGCTGCTTGGTGGGGGATGGTCGCCGCCATGAGCGTGCGCACTACGAACGTCACGACGAAGTCATCGTTGCACCACCGATCATCGTGGTGCGGCCGCCGGAAATCATCGTGCGCTAATTGCAGCCTGAG
>Ga0316230_1003339_pt1 | contig 12721 bp, 6 predicted proteins | sample TBH18025metaG_FD_206004 | JGI IMG/M metagenome (GOLD analysis project Ga0316230, IMG submission 206004) | Freshwater microbial communities from Trout Bog Lake, Wisconsin, USA - TBH18025 | ecosystem: Environmental > Aquatic > Freshwater > Lake > Hypolimnion/Profundal zone | place: USA: Wisconsin...
CATTTTCCAGCGCGGGGAATTTTTCCTTGAGGAGGGCGTCCACCTCGCGGAGCAGGACGTCGAAGGCGCGCACTTTGTCCACGATCACGCGAAAGCATTTCGCCAGCTCCGGGCTCCACTCGACCTGGCCCGGTTGAGCGGTCAGGAGAATGCACTCGATCCCCGGCACCAGCTCTTTCGCCTTGCGCGCGAGTTGCACCCCGTCCCCCCCGGGAAGGACAAGATCGAAGATGCCGAGATCCGGCTTGTGGTGTTCGACGGCCAAAATGCCTTCCTGGACGCTGGTGGCGGTGGCGACAACCTCGATGTAGGGGACGGTCTTCAGAGTGACCACGAGAAGCTCGAGGAACATGAGCTGGTCTTCCACAACGAGGCAGCGGAGTTTCATGGGGTCCCGCATATTCTCAGAAGTGCGCATGGCGTGCAATCACGGTTCCGGGAGGGCGAGTTCGACCTCGAGCCCGTGCTCCAGCGGTTTGAACGCGAGGTGGCAGCCGTTGCATTTGATCTGCGCTTTGCAGATCGCGAGGCCGAGCCCGAGGCCCTGCTGTTCGCGCTTGTCGCGGTGGAACTGTTTGAACGGCCCGATCGCGGCGATTTCCTCCTCGGTCATCCCGCAGCCATTGTCGCGGCAGTTCAGGGTGAGTTGCCCTCCGGTCATGGCCATGTTCACATCGACCTTCGAGCCCGGCGGAGAGAATTTAAAGGCGTTGGATATCACTTCGTTCGCTATGCGGTCCAGGCAGTTCCCGCAGCGCGTCGGGGCTTCGATCGTGTGGAGAACGAGGTCGTTTTCCCGCCCGGCCTCCTGGGCCACCCTGGTGGCGAGAGACGTGACCAGCAACCCTGCCTCCAGGGGAGTCTTTGAAAGGAAGGGGTCGTGCCCGGCGCTCAGCGAGAGATACAGAATGTAGTTCAAGGCCGTCCTTTCGAGCCGGTTGGCGGATTCCTCCATGAGGTCCAGAATCTCTTTGACATCGCCCCCGAGTTTTTTTTCATCCAAGCGGAGGATCCCGATCCCGCCGATGATGGCGCTGAGCGGGGTCCGGATCTCATGCGGAAAATACTCCAGCTTCTGGGCCTCGAAACGCTGGAGTTCGATCTCGGCTGCGGCCCGGCGGCTTTCGGAGCGTTCGAGCCGGGACTTGATGGCGGCGAGGAGGCTGTCGCTGGTGAACGGCTTGGTCACGTAGTCGTCGGCCCCGAGGTTCATTCCGGCGCGCACCTGGTCCTTCTCCGCGAGCGCGCTGAGGAAGATGAACGGGACCTCGCTTCCTGACGGCATTTTCCGGACGCGGTCGAGGATGTCGTAGCCGGTCATTCCCGGAAGAATGATGTCGCACAGCACGAGGTCGGGGACGATTTCCCTGAGCTTCTCCAGGGCTGGCGGTCCGGAGTCGAAGCCAGCAACTTCGAAGCCGTTCAGCTCGAGCAGCATTTTGGTGTTTTCCCGCAAGGGGGCGTTGTCTTCGATGAGGAACAGGGTTGGCATGGTGGTCAGGTGGTTGGATTGAAATCGGTGGTCGCGGCGAGCGGGATGGTGACAGAAAAAATGGACCCGTCGGGCTGCGGCGCGTATCGCACCCTCCCCCCGTGGGCCTGTGCACATTTCTGCGTGACGAAGAGGCCGAGGCCGGAACCGGGCTTGTCGCCGACATTCGACGCCCGCGAGAACGCGTCGAAGAGGAATTGCCTCTCCGCCTCCGGAACCCCGATCCCCCGGTCGCGAACCGAGAATGTCAGGAAGTCTGGACCGGCTTCCACGCCGAGCTCGACCATGGTGTCGTCCGGCGAATATTTTATGGCGTTTTGCAGCAGGTTTTTCAGGACGTGGTGGAGCAGACGCTCGTCGGCTGCGGCACCCAGCCCTGCATCGCGGAAGGTGATCTCGATCCGCGAGGGAGATTTTGAGTCGGACTGGACTTCCCGGCAGCACCGTTTCAGGAAGTCGAGAAGGGCAAAATGGGCGGGGGTGAAGGGCAGTTTTCCCTCCTCGAGCTTTCCGGCAAGGAGGAGGTCGTCGAGGGTCTGCACCATGGAGGACACGCCAGTCATCAGATCGGCCAGGATCCCCTGCGAGCGCTGCGCGGGCATGCCGGCCCCGAAATTTTTCAGGAGTTCGCTGGCGAGCATGATATTGGCGAGTGGGGTTCGGAGCTCGTGGCTTGCCATCGAGACGAACCGCGACTTGAGCCGGGTGAGTTCCTCGGCGCGGGCCAGGTTCTGGAGGACGGTGCTTTCCGCGCGCTTGAGCTCGGTGATGTCCCAGTTCGTGCCGATCATGTGAAGGGGCTTGCCGTCGGCATCCCTCTGCACGAGAGCCATCGCGCGGATGTGGTGGGTGCTACCGGACGGCCAGACCACCCGGAACTCTGTGTCGAAATCTTTTTCGCCGCTGATAGCCGCCTGGATTTCCTGGTCGCCCCGCTCGCGGTCATCCGGGTGAAGGCCTGCCGTCCAGGCCGAGTAGGCTCCGCCGAACTGGTCCCGTGTGATTCCGTAGAGGGCAAACATCTGGTCGTCCCAAACCAGTTCGTTGGTGGGGATGGTGTAGTCCCAGATGCCGACCTGCCCCGCCTCCGTGGCCAGCGCCAAACGATCGATGAGCCGCCGCCTCGCCTCTTCCTGCTGCATCCGCCCGGTGATGTCGATGAACGTCACGACCGCCCCCACCGCCACGCCATCAATACGCTGTGGGTAGGACCAATATTCCGCAGAAAAACTGGTGCCGTCTGCCCTCCATAGCACCTCATCATCCACGTGCGAGGGTTCGTTCGCTTGGAACGCGCGAAAAATGCGGCACTCTTCGACCGGAAAACTGGTGCCATCCGCATGCTTCTGGTGGATCTGCCAATGCATGTTCTTCCCGAGCAGCTCGTCTTCACGCTCATATCCCAGCATCCGCAGACAGGCCGAGTTGCAAAATGTGCACTCTCCATGCATGTCGATTCCGTAGATCGCTTCCGCTGTGGAATCCAGCAGGAGCTGGAGCCGAGCCTTGCTCCGGTTCAGCTCCTCGGTGCGGTTTTTCACCCGCTCTTCCAATGCCAAATGGGCCATGAGCAAAGCGTCTTGCGCCCGCTTGCGCTCCGTGATGTCGCGGATCACGCTGAGGAGCATTTCCTGCCCTTCGAAAAAGATGCTCTGGGAATTCACCTCCACGGGCACGGCAGCTCCATTCTTGCAGACATGCGTGGCTTCAAAAAGGAGGCCATTCTTCTGCGCCTGCTGCATCTGGAGGCTCACCGTTTCAGGTGATTCTGGAGCGCGCAAATCCCCGATCCGCAACTGCAACAGCTCTGCGCGGTTGAAGCCGTAGAGTTTTTCGGTGGCATGGTTGCACTCGAGAATCCTGCCATCCAGCGCCACCAGGAGCAGCGGGTCGCGGGCGTGCCGGGCGATCAGTTGGTTCTTGGTCATTTCGGCGACCAGCCTCTCGAGTTCCTCCCGGCGACGGAGGAGCACGCCGACCAGAATGGCAAGCGCCGACGTCAGGATCAGCCCGACCAGAAGGGCAACCAGGCCCGCCTGCCCGGGATGGTGCCCCAGAACCATGGGCTCCCTTTCGGAGAAGGCGGTCGCGGCAAAGACTTTGCCGAAGGCGAAGACGCAGCGCTTGACGGAATGTCTCGCGCTGAGATCTCCGCCGGAATCGCCAGTGGAGGAGAGCAGTTCCGGCGCTCCATCCTTGCGCAGGAGAGAAAGCTGCATGGGCAGCGAGGGAGCAATATCGCCCCCCAAGAGAGTGCCCATCCGCAGCACGGCCACGGCGAAACCAAGCAAGCGTCTGGAATCCCCCGCGCTGAAGACAGGCCGAAATATTAACATCCCCTTCTGGTCGCCCGTCTCCTGCACCAGGGTGATTGGGTCGGTGCCGGTGGTCAGCCCGGTGCGCGCCGCCTCTTCCAGCGCCGCGCGGCGCCGCGGCTCCGAGCCGGCGTCGTAGCCCACGGCGCGCTCGTTGCCTGCCAGGGGAGCTACCTGGAAGACAGGATAATAGAAATCCCGTTCTGCGGCCGGGACCCGTTTCCCTTGCGCGTCCTTCTGCCAGATTTCAAAGCCCTTCCATCCCGCTGCGCGGGCCTCCCCTTCGAAGCGGGGCTTGTCCGCCATCGCAACGGCCGGGATCCATTCCCAGGCTTGGATTGCCGGGTTCTTTGTCAGATAGGACGTGTAGCGCTTGAACTCTTCCGCTGTCGCCGTGGGATTGGTCTCGCAGAAGAGTGCCAGCCCCTCCAATTCGGTATCCCGGAGTTTGCACATCGTTTCCGCAATGGCCGCGGTCCGGCTCATCGCAAGCCGCCTGAACGCCTCGTCGCGGTCGTGGGTTTCACGGTCATGGCACATCCATGCGGCGAACAGGGTCAGGGCGATTCCGACTGCGGCAACCAGCGCCAGCCCGAGGTGCCTGAGCTGCCGGGGCGGTCGCGCGTCGCTCAAGGAACGCCGCTCCAACAGCACCGAGCCCGCCAGAAGAACCAAGGCCAGCACCAGCGTCAGCAGGACGGGCGGCACGCCAGAGAGGGCAAGCATTCGAATCCAATCACGGGCATCAATGTCCATGCCGAACACGGCCAGAACCTGGTCTTTATCCGAGGACGCCTTCGGTTCAAAGATCGGGACCAGCGCCGAAACCCAATTGCCCCACCGGTCGGTGTATGGGCCTTCGGCAATTTCGGTCCGGGAGGTAAAGGCGCGATGGATGCCTGCCGTGGCTTCGCCATAAACTTGCCCGGGGGGGGAGTAGTCCTTCGAGGTGGGCGGCTCGCTATCCACGAAGATAAAGAGTGAGCCGTCGGGCTTGCGGCCAAGGAGATAGATGAACCGGCAGAGCGGGTTGGCTGAACGGACGGTGACGAGTTGTTCCTTGAGCCGCTGGTAAGCGGGGCTGGCCAAGTCCGCCTCCGTGCCGGAAAGAGCCTGGAGGCGCTCGACATCCACCGCTTGCGCGACCATCTGCGTTTTCTCGAGCAAGCTGGCGCGCATCTCGCTGTCAGCCCGCGAAACCATCCACCAAGTCAGGCATGCCCCGACAGCGAGAACGGCCAGGCCGTCCAGGAGGAGCGCCACCACCTTCAGGCGATGTTTGGCGGTGTCGTTGGGTCGGAAGATATGCCGGTTAATCATCCGTCGGGGTTGGCATCCGGGTTCAAATCGGTGGTCGCAGCGAGCGGGATGGTGATAGAGAAAACCGACCCGTCGGGCTGCGACGCGTATCGCAACTGCCCCCCATGGGCTTGCGCGCATTTCTGCGCGACGAAGAGGCCGAGCCCGGAGCCGGGCCTGTCGCCGACGTTCGACGCCCGCGAAAACGCGTCGAAGAGGAATTGCTTTTCCGCTTCCGGAACCCCGATCCCACGGTCGCGAACCGAGAGCGTGAGCGAGTCCGGCCCGGCCTCCACGCGGAGCTCGACCTTGGTGTCGGGCGGCGAGTATTTCAGCGCGTTTTCCAGGAGGTTTTTCAGGATATGGAGGAGGAGTCGCTCGTCGGCCGTGACATTCAGTGCACCATCGCGGAAGGCAATCTCGATCCGGGAGGGAAGCGTCAAGTCCGGCTGGACCTCCAGGCAGCAGCGTCTCAAAAAATCGGGCAGGAGAAAAGAGGTGGGCGTGAAACCCAGTTTCCCCTCCTCGATCTTTCCGGCAAGGAGGAGGTCGTTGATGGTCTGCACCATGGATGCCACGCCGGTCATCAGATCGGCCAAGATCGACCGCGAACGCCGCGCGGGCATGCTGGTCCCGAAGTTTTTCAGGAGCTCGCAGGCGATCATGATGTTGGCGAGCGGGGTGCGGAGCTCGTGGCTTGCCATCGAGACGAACCGCGACTTGAGCCTGGCGAGTTCCTCGGCGCGGGCCACGTTCTGGAGGACGACGGCTTCCGCGCGCTTGCGCTCGGTGATGTCGATGAATGTCACGACCGCCCCCACCGCCACGCCATCAATGCGCTGCGGGTAGGACCAGTATTCCGCAGGAAAACTGGTGCCGTCTGCCCTCCATAGCACCTCATCATCCACGTGCGAGGCTTCGTTCGCTTGGAACGCGCGAAAAATGCGGCACTCCTCGACCGGAAAACGGGTGCCATCCGCATGCTTCTGGTGGATCTGCCAATGCATGTTCTTCCCGAGCAGCTCGTCCTCGCGCTCATATCCCAGCATCCGCAGACAGGCCGGGTTGCAAAAGGTGCAATCTCCATGCGTGTCGATGCCGTAGATGGCTTCTGCCGTGGAATCCAGCAGGAGTTGGAGTTGAGCGTTGCTGCGTTTCAGTTCCTCGGTGCGGTTTTTCACCCGCTCCTCCAACTCCAAATGGGCCTCGCGCAAAGCGTCTTGCGCCACCTTGCGTTCCGTGATGTCCGTATCGCTGCCACGATAGCCGCACAGGGTCCCTTCTGCGTTCATGTTGGGAGAGCCATTCGTGGAGACCCACAGTTGCCGTCCGTCTTTGGTCTGTATGGCGTTGACAAGATCCACAAACGGCTGCTTCCGCGCGAAGGCTGTGAAGGCGGATGCTTTGAACGCCTCGCGCCCGGATTCCGGATGCAGGTCGTAGAAGTGCTTCCGGCCCACCAGTTCACCCGGGCGGTAGCCCCAAACTCTCCCCGCCACCTGGCTGACATAGGTGTAAAGACCCTGCGCGTCCACTTCCCAAGCTACGACGGAACTCTGCTCGGCGAGATGGGCATAGCGGGCTTCGCTAGCTCGAAGGGTTTCTTCCCCCCGCTTGCGCTCGGAAATGTCGCGGGCCACTTTCGACATGCCGATGATCTTGCCAGCGGCATCCCTGATCGGCGAGGCCGTGATGGAAACATCCATCAACTCCCCGTCCTTTGTCTGCCGCAGGGTTTCAAAGTGAATGACGCTCTGTCCTCGCCTGATCTTCCCCAGACTGCCTTGCTCCTCCAGCTGCTGGTTGGCGGGGATCAGCCGCAGGATGGATGTCCCCTCCATCTCGGCGGAGGTGTAGCCGAAAATCTTTTCCGCCCCCCGGTTCCAGGAAGTGATGGTGCCGTCCAAATTCTCCCCGATAATGGCGTCGTCCGAGGAGTCGACGATTGCCGCCAGCCGGTTTGAAGCCTCAGTCGCCATCTTGTGTGCGGTGATGTCGCGGACGACACCCACCGAGTGCCATTCGCCTCCGAGCGCGACCGCCGATATGGACAAGGAGACAGCGATCTCTTTGCCGTCCTTGCGGATCGCGGCCATTTCGAGCGTCTTGCCGACGGCGCTCCCCTGGCCGGTGCGCTGGAACTCCGGGTGGGCGGCGCGATAGGCCGAGTGATAGGGTTCGGGGACGAGCAGGCCGTGCAGGTTCCGTCCGAGGGCTTCCTCGCGGCGGTATCCGAAGATGGCCTCGGCGGCGGGATTCCAATAGGAGATCAGCCCGCCGTGGTCCATCATGATGATGGCGTCTTGGGCCGATTCCGTGATCGAACGCATCTGCACCTCCCTTTCCCGCAGGGCATCCTCCGCCTGCTTGCGCGCGGTGACGTCAATCAGCGCGACATGGCCTACGGGCGCATCTGCTTCGTCCTTTGCGGCAGTGACTTCCAGATGCGCAAAGAATGCCGTGCCGTCATGCCTGGCCATCCGCAGGTCGCACTGCTGCGGTTGGAGCGTATCCAAGAGGTTCTTCCGGCACAGGTAGTAGAGCTCCTGGTCTTCCTTGGAGATGAAGGAGGACAAGCCCCTTCCGACCAGCGTGTCGCGCTCCCGGCGGAGGAGCGTGGCGGCGGTGAGGTTTGCCTCGAGGATCAGCCCCTTTTCGCTGACCGTGCAGTAGCCGACCGGGGCCAGATCGTAGAGGTCGAAATACCGCGCCCGTGAGGCATCCAGGTCCGTTTGCGCCCGGCGCAGATCTTCGTTCTGCATCTCGAGTTCGATCTGGTGGACGCGCAGCTCGTGGAGCGAGGCCCGCAGGGTTTCTGTCGACAGCACATCGAAATTCTCCAGCGAGTCATCGAGCATTTCCCGGAAGACCTTTTCCGCCCGCTCGCGAAGGGAGGCCGCCTGCGGAGACTCTGGACGCCTCTCATTCATTGGATGCAGCGCTCCGGGATGAAGGGGAAGGAAGGAATCGCGAGGACGGCCCTTCTGTCCTTCATCCTTGGATATTCCTTGTTGGACATTGGATATTGAGTCCTTTCTTCCGCCTGATTCATGCCGCGCCTCCTTCCGCCGCACGTTCTATTTGTGCCACGGCTGCAAGCTTCGCAGCGATCTCGTCCTTTTTGAAAGGTTTTGAGAGGTAGTCGTCCATTCCGGCAGCAAGGCACCGCTCCCGCTCACCAATCATCGCCTGTGCGGTAAAGGCAATGATCGGAACATGGCATCCACTCGCCGCTTCGATCTCCCGGATTTTTCCTGTGGCATCCAGACCGTCCATCACTGGCATCGCGACATCCATGAAGATGGCGGAATACTTGCCGGGCGAGAAGGCCTCGATGGCTTCGGCGCCATTGGTCACGAATTCGACGCGATGGCCAAGGTTTTGGAGCATCTTGACGGCAACGACACCGCTGGCCCTGTCGTCGTCAACGACGAGCACCGGGCGTGCGAGCGGCTCTGCGCTTGGGCTGGAGGGCGATGCTCCGTCAGCGCCGATGAATAAATGGGACGGCACGGAGGCCATCCCTCCAGCGGGAACTTCCAGGGGAAGTCTGAGGGTAAAGATACTGCCTTTGCCAAGCGTGGATGTCACGGTGACCGTGCCATTCATGGCCTCGGCCAGCCGCCGCGAGATGGAAAGCCCGAGGCCCGTGCCGCCAAATGAGCGTCCGATCGCTGAGCTGGCCTGTGTGAACGGCTGAAACAGCCTGCCGAGAGCCTCGGCGGATATCCCAAGCCCGGTGTCTTCGACGGAGAAATCCACAGCCGGCTGGTTGCCGGAAGTTGATGCCGCAAAGCGGAGGACAACTGATCCCGCTGATGTGAACTTGACGGCATTTCCAAGCAGATTGATGAGGATCTGGCGGACACGACGTTCATCGCTGGTCATCAGCTCCGGCACTCCCGAACCCGTTTCGCTGTGAAGATCCAGCCCTTTTTCAATGGCGGATTTCCTGACGGAGAGGATGGACGATTCCAGAAGCCCGGCTATGGAAAATGGTGCGCTGTGGAGGTAGAGCCTCCCGTTTTCCATGCTGGAGAAATCGAGGATGTCGTTGATGATGCTGAGAAGATGTTCCCCGCTGGAGCTGATCGTCTGCGCATACTCCCTTTGCTCGTCGTTGAGTGGCGTGTCGGAAAGGAGTTCAGAAAAACCCATCATGCCATTGAGCGGGGTGCGGAGTTCATGGGTCATCATGGCGAGGAATTCGCTTTTCGTGCGGGTGGCTGACTCCGCCGCCGTCTTGGCTGTCTTCAACTCCTTCTCTGCCATCTTGCGATCCGTGACGTCAATCAGCGCGATGCGGCAGACGGGCTCCCCGTTTTCGTCGCTTGCGACGGTGATCTCCAAATGCGCAAAGAATGCCGTGCTGTCCGGCCTGACCATCTGGAGGTCGCACTCCTGCGGTTGGCGCGTATCCAAGAGCTTCTTCCGGCAAAGGTAGTAGAGTTCCTGGTCTCCCTTGGAGATAAAGTTGGCCAAGCCTTTTCCGACCAGCGCATCGCGCTCCCGGTGGAGGAGTGTGGCGGCGGTGAGGTTCGCTTCGAGGATCAGCCCCTTCTCGCTGACCGAGCAATAGCCGACCGGGGCCAGGTCGTAGAGGTCGAAATACCGCGCCCGCGAAGCATTCAGATCCGCCTGCGCCCGGCGCAGATCTTCGTTCTGCATCTCCAACTGGATCTGATGCACGCGCAGTTCGTAGAGAATCGTCCGCATGGACTCTGGCGACAGGGCATCGAGGTTCTCCGACGACAGCTCCTCTCGTTCCCGGAAGTGAGCCTCGGCCTTCTGGCGCAGCGAGACCTTTGAGAGGGGTTCTCTCGCATGAGGGAATGGCTTGGTTGAAAATTGGGACAGGCTGTAGAATGGGGCCGCCGCCGGAACCTCCTGTGGTTGTTTCTTCTCAGTGCTCATGGCGAATGTGGCGCTCCCGGGACGCAGAATTTTCCGGGCGGGAAGAGAAAGAGGAATGTCCAATAGCCAACAAGGAATTTCCAATTTCCAAGGACGGAATCGCGGGAGTGGCATCCAATGGCTTCATGTTCGATCCTTCGAGGTTTTGGCCGTCTCGACACTCTTGAACAAGACCGCGATCAACTCGTCGGTTTCTTTGAGAAGCGGGGCGAGATGTTCTGGCGGCTTGATTAGTTCCGCCCGGACGATGACATTCAGCCAAATCTCTGTTTCACGCAGTTCTTTCAGCGCGATCTTGAGCTTGTGAATGAAATCCGCCTTTGATTCCGCGCTCTGTGCCTCGCCGTAGTTTGGCGCCGGGGATGTTCCGCTTCGCAGTAGTTGCAGGCAGATGTGTTTGCCTGGTTTGCTATCCGGCAACGCCTCGGCGAGCCTGATTATCCTCACCGAGAAATCAACCAGCCGATCCTGCAAGTCGAACTTTCTGTCCTTCATGATTGGATATTCCTTGTTGGACATTGGATATTGAACTCCTTGTTTAGCACTGGATATCGCGTTCTTCTTCCGCCTGACTCACGCCGCTTCCTCCCCTCCGACCGCGCGTTCCGTCGTGGCGATGGCATAGATTTTTCCGGCCTCGTCGAGGAGGGCGGTGGAGATGATCGAGACCTCGACGGTCGCGCCGGATTTGGTGAGGCGTCGGGTGCGGTAGGGCTCGAGGATTTTTGCGTGGCTGAGCTTGGCAAGTGAGTCCAGCGCGCCCTCGCGCAGGTCCTGCGGGATGCGGTCGCGCACGTTCATTGCCAGGGCCTCAGCCTCGCTCCAGCCATACAGCCGCACTGCCCCCGGGTTCCAGGCGATCGTGCGGCCCTCGAGATCCTGCACGGTGATGGCATCGCGGGCATCGCGCACGACCACCGCGAGGCGGAGTTGGTCATTGGCCTTGCGCAGGGCCTCCTCCGCTTGTTTGCGAGCGGTGATGTCCACAAACGTGAGCACCGCGCCTTCGATCACGTTGTCGAGCGTGCGGTAGGGCTGGATGCGCAGTGCATACCAGTTGCCCGCCGTGGTCTGCACGTCCACCACTTTTGGCACCAGGGTATCCAGCACCGCCTGCACGTCCGCCACCAGGCAGTCGTAGCCGACCAGGTTCGAGACGACATGGGCCACGGGCCGCCCGACATCGCTGAGGATCAGGTTGATGATCTCGGTCGCGGCCGGGGTGAAGCGCAGGATGCGCAGTTTGAAGTCCACGAAGACGGTGCCGATGCCGGTGCCGGCGATCAGGTTGTTCATGTCGTTGCTGGCCTGCGACAGATCGGAGACCTTGTTTTGCAGCTCGGCATTGACCGTGGACAGCTCCTCGTTGACCGACTGCATCTCCTCCTTTGCCGTCTCCAGTTCCTCGTTCGTGGATTGGAGTTCCTCGTTCACCGACTGCATTTCCTCGTTCGAGGATTTGAGCTCTTCGCTCGAGCTTTCCAGCTCCTCGCACGTGCTCTGGAGGTATTCCTCCTTGGCGCGCAGTTGCAGCTTGAGCGCGGCGACGCGCGTGTCGGACGTGTCGGACGTGTCGGACGTGTCGGACGACGGTGCGTCCTCGAGGATGACGAGGTAGAGGAGAGGTTCGTGGGTTGCGGTGTCCGTGATCGGGCGGACGGTGAGATTGACGCCGGTGAAGTGGCTGTTGGTTTTCACGCTCAGGCCGAAGACCTGGACGATGTCCTTTGTTTCGACGGCCTTGCGCAGGGCCACCGCCAGCTCCTGGCGCAGCCCCTCGCGGGCCATCTTGAGGATGTTGCTGGTGCCCACCGCGCCCGTGGCCGGCTCCAGATACATCCCGCTGCGACCGTGGAGGTAGAGGATATCGCCGTGGGCCTCGACCAGCGCGGCCGCCGCGACGACCTGCTGCAGGAGCGCGTGCTCGGTCATCTCTCTCATCGGGATTCTCGCAGGAAACGCCGCCTTGGCCGAGAGCGGCTGCCGGAGGGAATCCAACGCCGGTGTCGGCTGCGAAAAGGCGAGAACCTCAGCGCGCTGTTTATCGAAATGCCTCTCCTTCCGCTGGTAGATCTTATTTTTCCGATCCTGCGCTTTGAAGAGTGCGTCGGCCTCGCCTATTCCCTCGGACGTGCCGAGGAACAGAAACCCGCCCGGGTTCAGCGCGTAGTGGAAGATCGGGATGAGCCGCTTCTGCAGATCCCCGCCCAGGTAGATCATGAGGTTGCGGCAACTGATGAGGTCGAGCTTCGAGAACGGCGGGTCCTTGATCACGCTCTGCTCGGAGAAGACGAGCAGGTCGCGGATGCCCTTGTGGATGCGGTAGCTGTCGCCGCCGGGCTCGGGGGAGAAAAACCTGGCAAGGCGTTCGGGCGAGACATCGGCGGCGATGCTGGCGGGATAAACCCCGGCCCGCGCCGTGGCGATCGCGTGGCTGTCGATGTCGGTCGCGAACACCTGCACCGTGAAGCTTTGCCTGAGCGCCTCCATCCGCTCCACCAGCAGGATGGCCAGCGAATACGCCTCCTCGCCGGTCGAGCAGCCGGCCGTCCAGACGCGGATCGTCCCGCCTGTGGGCTTGCCCTTGAAAAGCTGGGGGATCACCACTCCCTCGATCTCTTGAAAAGCCTCGCTGTCGCGGAAAAAGTTGGTCACGCCGATGAGGAGGTCACGGAACAACGCCTCCACCTCGGCCGGGGTG
>Ga0316230_1003342_pt1 | contig 12716 bp, 8 predicted proteins | sample TBH18025metaG_FD_206004 | JGI IMG/M metagenome (GOLD analysis project Ga0316230, IMG submission 206004) | Freshwater microbial communities from Trout Bog Lake, Wisconsin, USA - TBH18025 | ecosystem: Environmental > Aquatic > Freshwater > Lake > Hypolimnion/Profundal zone | place: USA: Wisconsin...
GCTCGCCCAGCAGGTTGAAGACCCGGCCGAGGGTTTCCTTGCCGACCGGAACGGTCAGGGAGGAGCCGGTGTCAACAACGGCCATGCCGCGGCGCAAGCCGTCGGTGGAACCCAGGGCCACGGCGCGAACCTTGCCGCCGCCGAGGTGCTGCTGGATTTCACCGGTCAGGTGCATACTGGTGGTCTTATCCTGCACGTCGACCTTGACGGCGTTGTAGATGGAGGGCAACTGATCTTCGGGGAACTCGGCGTCAAAGGTGGAACCGATGACCTGGGTGATTTTTCCGGTAGCGGGCATATTCAGAGCTTTCCTCTCGGGATGGGCCACATAGTCCAACAACCATTGGGGTTTACGACACGGCCTTGGCAAACGGAAGCGTGCGAATTCTAACCATCTTAGGCTGGTCGGCAAGAGAACGGCAAGTTTGGCGTCAGGGGCATGACAGGAAAGAGAGAATCAGGTAGTATTGATCGCATGGGGTGTTAAGGAGAGGTGTCCGAGTGGCCGAAGGAGCAGCACTGGAAATGCTGTAGCGGGCTTAAACCCGCTCGCGGGTTCGAATCCCGCCCTCTCCGTTATAGTGGCCCGGTATGAACGTAACTGTCGTACCGGGCCACTTTTCTGTTTCCACCCTGCCGTCATATCAGCCATTAGTCCCCAAATGGTCCCCAGCGGTTTGGCTTTACTCCAAAGCTAAGTCAATGGCCACTGTTCCTGCCAACGGCAGGTCAGGTCCGAGAAAATCGCTGTTAATTGCGTGTAATCTTAATTTCGTGGTCACTCACGATCCGATACGAGCTAGTGAGCCATAGATGTTAATCCGGTGGGCACATCCCACTAACATCGGAAAAATGGTCGCCCCGGCTTTAAATAATTCGCCGGGGCTGAGCAGAAAGCCCCGGATGGACACGATTGAACAAGAAGCCCCACGCAAGCCCTTAACACTCACAGAGGTGCGTGAAGCATTCGAGCCGCTCTCGGCCCAGTACCCCCCTATCCTGTTACTCAAGCATGCCTCCGACATCTCCGGTTTCACGCCGGGAACATTGCGTAAGAAAGTCAGCCAAGGGTGCTTCCGCAACAGTGTAGCCAGAGGCAAACCCCTACGGTTTTGGCGTGAGCGTTTCGTTCTTGAGTTGATGAACAGGCCCGCATCATCCAAACCATACCCCGCATCATCCAAGCCATGCGCTGAGACGAGAAAGGCGGATGACCGTGAAGCTGCTTGACCGCCATGCCTGCGAAGGAACCGAACCCGTGGTTTACATCGGCCACCGGGAATACCGGAGGAAAGACGGCACGACTTACGCCAGTCGCAAATGGTATGCTGATTGGTGCTTTCAAGCGAAGCATCAGCATCAAGCTCTGGGCACGACCAACAAGGACTCCGCGATTCGTAAGGCCCATGAAATCTGTCGGCGTATCGGGAACGGCGAGGCAAAACCGAAGGTCTTCAAGCTCACGAATGAGGAACTTGCAAAACAGTACCTCGAATTGAAGAGGAACGAAGGCCGGAGCGGAAAGACGTTGGAAAAATACGCCTTTGGCCTGACATGCTTCGCTGAATGGGCGAAGGAAACTCGCCACCTATCCGCCGTGGACTTCGGATCGCAACTCTTCTGGTCATTCATCCAGTGGCTGCGAGACCAGAACAAAAGCACCAAGACCATCTACGACCGGGCAATCCTCATCAAACAGGCATTCAAGTGGGCAGCGAAGGAAAGGCTGATCCCTGAAAACCTTCTGGCAGGACTGAGCATCGAAAAGCCTGTGCCGAATGAACAACCCTGCTTCACGGCCGAGCAGGTCGCCGTGCTGCTGCAAAATGCCGATCCCCACGAAGCAGGCATCTTTGCGACGATGGCCACTCTGGGGCTGAGGATTGGCGAGGTGCGTGATCTAAAATGGTCGAACATTCTCTGGGACCAAGGCGCTGCAGGATTTGTCGTTATCCGAAGCGGCGGCTCGACCAAAGGAAGAACCAAGAACAAGAAGGTACGCCGTATCCCACTGAATCCCCAACTCAAGCCCTATTTGACCAGCATTCCACGCTCGTTCGAACGAGTGTTTACAGCACGCCCTTCCGCTAAGCACCCAGAGGGCGGCGGAATGATCAGCGAACGACGATTGCTTGTCTCCCTCAAGCGACTCTGCAAACGATGCGGTTTTGACAATCCACATCAATACAAATTGCATACGTTCCGGCATACGTTCGCCAGCCGATCCGAAATGTCCGCAGGCTTTCGGTCAGGTAGGTGACGATCACCTCGTCCACCTTCGGGGTAATCTGACCGATTCGCTTCAGGTAGCCGTCTGGGTCATATGGCGACCTCGGCTCATTCTTCAGCACCGACTGGCCATATTCGCTGACGTGAAAACACGGGAGTTTGTAGTTCGCTCCGTCGTTCAATCCCGGTCGAACGATGCCTTCGATCACCAAGTCCCAGAAGATGTCCTGCACTCTTGCGTTATCAAGGCCACAGAGCGATACGGAGCCGACGAGGAACCCGGTATTAACGTGTCGTAGACCGACTGTGTGTCGCTGCCGTTCGGTCTCGGGATTGTCGGTGAAGCCTCGTTTCACCGCCAGCCCAGCCACTAGCTCGGATAGGTTGCCAAGGTCTCCCGAGGATGGGAGGGCTTCAATGACCAGCGACCGCATCTGTTCATACGTTATTGGGAGCTTGTCCTTCATAGTCCAATTGTACCGACCCCTACTCTTGGGGAACATCCTGTGCAGCGATATGGGCAAGGAATTCATCGTTGATACTGCGGCCCGCTGCGCATCACCGGTGAATCGTCGATCAGACCTGCGATCTCCTCACCGACCTCCGACAAGAGGGAATTGATGGATTTGAGATACACCTGCTTCAACTCGTGGATAATCCGCACGATCTCCTGCCCCTAAAGCGCCTTATCGTCGAAGAAGACCGTCGTCTAGGCCGCACGTACCACCCTCCTGAGCCAGAAAGCCGCAAGCGGCTCTTCATCCCAGAAACAGTGGCCGACGCGACCCCTAGCTTAGAGGAGGCAATGGAACGGCTCAGGCAGTTTCGGTGGCCGGATTCCCCGGATTGGACGGCATGGGATCGGCTGGTCCATGTTGGCCGTATTGCTCCACAAGGAGAAACTACGCCGCCTTCCGCTGGTTGTAAAAATCACCGTGGGTCGGCTCATAGCCGTGTGCCTGCAAGACATCTTCGATGGGTGTGCGTGAGTTGTACTCTTGAATTACTGACGGGCTGTTTGGGTTCGGCACATAGCTCCGTTCACGCTTAACGTGAACTTTACGGTCCTGCCGGTCAGTCTCATCAAAGGACTTGATGACCTCGATGATCTGGTCCATCAAGGCAGCGTCGATGACCGGAGGATTGAGCGTGTCTCCATGTTCAACGGTGTAAATTCTTCCGCTCTTGTGCAGACTTCCTGCGGCTACGGTCTGAGAGCCTTCACCCATGAAATCGACGATGGTCTTGTAGCCTTCGGTTTCGGGCACCTTGGCCATCGCCAAGCCCAACTGTCTAGGTCTGCTCTCGGTGGACCGAAAGATCACGTGTTTCCCCGGTGTACCACTGTCTCTGCCGCTGCGAACACCGGGCAGGGTGTCTAGGTCAAACCCTGTCTGGTCGAGCACCTTTTGTCGAACGGCTGGGTACAGGCCGTATCGACAGGAAATCAGTTTTTCAACAGCGACCGCCATCGCATACCTGACTCAGCCGTAGTCGCCTCATGCACCACGAAGTTGTTACGGCTCGTTAGTCTATTGCCGACAGTCATTGGACACCTGCCTTCATCTGATGTTCGGTGTTCGCATCGTCCGCTCCACGAGCATCCGGTGCAGACACCATATAGCTGCGGCCCCTGACAACGATCTTCCCCTCCTCAATGTACCGAGCCAGAACAACCGGCAAGACGGCGACGTTGCCTGTCCTGCGATTGATCCAGTGGCCCGTAAGCGGTTCGCCCGGATACGAGGCCAGCAGGTCATAGATGCAATCCGCCAACTCGGTGTTGACAGACCCTCCGATCTTGGGGACGAGGGTTGAAAGGTCGGCCTGCAATTCGTCGATCTGCCGGGCGTACTCGGCGAGCATCTCGTCTCGCTCCTTCTCAACCTCTGCAATGCGCTCTCTCAACGTCGAGATCAATCCATCACGCACGCTGCGAAGCTCTGCAAGGCGTTTTTCGGTTTCAGTCATGGCTATACCTCTAGGTCAATGCGTCACGGTTGCCGGGCGCTGTAGCATGGCCGTTGGCGGCCCCGGCTACTGCCTCGTCCATGGCGTGGGTGCTAGCCTCACAGTCCCCAAGGCAGTCCCCAATCGGAGGTCAAAGACGGTCACTCACAACAACGACGAGTCATAAATATTCTCGATGGAAATTGCGTGAATGTCCTTGTTTTAGGGCACAATCTGCATTTCTCCGAAAATACAAGGCTTTCGCTTGCAGACTCCCGCCCTCTCCGTTGAAAAACAGACGCTCCCGTATCCGCTTATCACAGAAGCGTTTACGGGAGCGTTTGTGCTTGACACAGACAACTGTGTCAATCGTGAGTCATTCAGCACCGGGCAGACCGCCTCCACGGCTACCTGGTCGATGCAGGAGAGAATGTGGGGATTCCGGACGTATCGGCAAATCCCTCAGCCTTACGGCAGGTACACTGACCTGCTACCGACCATTGGTACAGGCGTTTGTGAATGCAATCAAATATATCGATTGCCATGGCATACCAGAACCGCTCTTCCTATCGTTCGATAAAGCCATTAAGGCGATGTTCCCTGCCCTCCCGACCCCCGAACCCTTCTTCCCTCTCCTCCGCGCGCTCTGCGCGCCAATCTTTTCTCTTCCCCCCTTCCGAACCACTACATATGTATCGCCTGGCCCACCGCCGCTCCCGCGGCCTCCATGACGGCTTCGGAAAGCGTGGGATGAGGGTGCATGGTGGCGATGAATTCGGCTTCGGTGGCTTCGAGGTTGCGGGCCAGGACCATCTCGGCCAACAGTTCGGTGACGGATTGGCCGATCATGTGGACACCCAGAAGCTCGCCGTACTTGGCGTCGAAGATCATCTTGACGAAGCCGTCGGTTTCGCCGGCGGCCAGGGCGCGGCCGCTGGCGGCGAAGGGGAACTTGCCGATGCGGATGTCCATCTTGAGCTCGCGGGCGCGGCGTTCGGTGTAACCCATGCTGGCCACCTGGGGATGGGTATAGGTGCAGCCGGGAATGAAATGATAGTCGATGGCATGATCGCCCTGGCCGCAGATGGCCTGGACGCAATTGACAGCCTCGTGATGGGCGACGTGAGCCAGATCGGGATGGCGATAGGCGTTCATGGACATCTGCTCGGGCCACTGAATAGCGATGCAATCGCCGACCGCCCAGACGTTGTCGAGGTTGGTCTTGTAGCGGGGGGTGACCTTGACGCGGTTCTTGACGATCTCCAGGCCGGCCTCGGGCACGGCCAGGCCGGTAACGTTGCCGGTCACGCCGGTGGCGATCAGAACGGCATCGGCCTCGACGGTCCCGGCATGCTCGCCGCTCAAGGTGAGCTTCACGCCGGTGGCGGTCTTTTCGATATTCTCGGTCCGGGTCTTCACGCGGACATCGATGCCGCGCTTGACCAGGAGGCGTTCCAGGAGAATGCTGATATCGGTATCTTCGATGGGCAGAAGGTGATCGAGCATCTCCACCAGGATGACCTCGGTGCCGATGCCGTTGTAGAAATCGGCGAACTCGCAGCCGATGGCCCCGGCGCCGATGATGGCCAGGCGCCTGGGCTGGACGGAAGGGTTCATGGCTTGGCGGGAAGTGATGATCCTGGCGCCATCGAACTCGACGCCGGGCAGCGGCGTGGGGCGGGCCCCCACCGCCAGGATCACATGATCGGCGGTGATTTCCCGCGATCCATCCTTGCCGGTAAGCCGCACGCGATGGGCGCCGAGCAATTGGCCGGTTCCCACCTCGTGCTTGACCTCGTGCTTGCGGAAGAGGTGGGCGATACCGCCACAGAGACGGGCGGCGATGGAGCGGCTACGGGCGATCATTTTGGCGAAATCCACCTGGACCTGGCCAACCGTGATCCCGTGCTTGTCGGCTTCGGTACGTATCTTGCGGGCAAAGGAAGAGTCCTCCAGCAGCGACTTGGTGGGAATGCAGCCCCAGTTCAGGCAGGTGCCGCCGAGGTTCTCTTTTTCGATGCAGAGAACGCGTTTCTTGAGCTGTCCGGCGCGGATGGCCGCCGCATAGCCGGCGGGACCGCCGCCGATGATGACGATGTCGAACTGATAGGCGGACTTGGGCTGCGGCGGGTTTACTTCAGCGGACATAAGTTTACTCCAGTATTCACAGTTGAGCGTTTCCTAGACAAGCATTCTTCCCGGGTCTTCCATAGCCACCTTGAGCGTCTGGAAAAACTCGGCGGCGACGGCGCCGTCCACGACTCGATGGTCCAGAGACAACGTTAGGGTCATCATACTTCGGGCAACGATGCGGTCGCCATAGACCACGGGACGTTTGCCGGCGGCGCCGACGGCAAGAATGGCGACTTCGGGCGGGTTGATGATGGCCGTGAACTGGCGCACACCCATGCTGCCAAGACTGCTGATGGAGAAGGTGGCTTCGGTCTGCTCCTCCTGGCGCAGCCGCTGGGCGCGGGCCCGTTCGATGAGATCGGCGCCGCGGAGACGGATTTCCTTCAGGCCCATGCGATCGACTCCCCGCAACACGGGCACGATCAGGCCATCGGGAATGGCGACGGCAATGCCTAGATTCACATCCGTATAGCAGGTGATTTCATTGGTCTGGGAGTTGAAGCGGGCATTGAGCATGGGATGGCTGGTGAGAGCTACGGCCACCGCCTTCATGACAAAATCGGACAGGGAGAGGCGAACGCCCTCGGCTTCCATGGCGGCGTTGAGACGCTGGCGCAGCGAGCTGACTTCCTCCAGGTCGATATCAATGGTTTCGTGGTAAACGGGAATGGTCTGGGCGGATTTAAGGAGCTGGGCGGCGATGGCGGCACGCATTTTCGTGAAGGGAACAACCTGCTTGCCGCCGCTGAGGCGCGGCAGAGGCAAGGGCGGCCTGGGACCAGCGGCGCCGGCGGACAAGGAAGCGACGCTGCGCCCGGCGCTCTTGCCGCGGAACGCCAACACATCCGCCTGCGTGACCCGCCCGTCGGGACCGGAACCCTGGATCCGGTCCAGGTCTATGCCCATGTTGCTGGCGGTGCGCCTGGCCAGCGGCGAAGCCGCGATCCGCTCCCCTGCGCCGCCACGCCGGCGCAGCGCCGGATCAGTGGGGATGTCCTTGCGGGTGGCGCCATGCAGACGATCGCCCATGTCATGAATTTCGCTGGAGCTGGCGACTTCCAGGGTCGAATGGGCGGCATCGTGATGGGGCGAGGGATGGGATTCAGCGGGACTGGACGCGGCGACGGCGGCGACCGGGGCGACGCCCTGGGAATACTGCTGCTTGAGCTGGACCACGTCCTCGCCGGACCCAGCCAGCACCGCTATCAAGGCCCCCACCGGCACTTTTTGCGCCTCGGCAACCGCCTGAAAGGCCATGATGCCGTCGTCGAACGCCTCCATCTCCATCGTGGCCTTGTCGGTTTCCACCTCGGCGATGACCTGACCGGCTTTGACGACATCGCCTTCCTTGCTCAACCATTTAACGAGCGTCCCCTCGGTCATGGTGTCGGAAAGCTGGGGCATGGTAATCTCAAGCGGCATATTGACTCCGGGGAAACTAGGCCGCAAACGCGGAACGGTAAAGGATAAAGGTTGCAGGACGCTATCGATAACACACTTCCCTGACGGCGGCGATGATGCCGTCGACGCTGGGCATCATGGCTTCCTCGAGGTAGTGATTGAACGGCACGGGAATTTCGTCGCAGTGGACATACTCTATGGGGGCGTCGAGGTAATCGAACAGCGGTTTGTGAATCTTCTGGAGGATGCCGGCGCCCATGCCGCAGTAGCCGTAGTCCTCATCGACAATCACGCAGCGGTGCGTCCGGGTCACCGAATCGATAATGGTTTGGGTGTCCAGGGGGCGGAGCGTGCGCAGATCGATAAGCTCCACGTCGATGTTGTGTTCCTTGACCAGCATATCCACCGCCGGGCGCACCACGCGCTGCAGAGGGCGGCCATAGCTGATGACCGTGGCATCGGCGCCGGGACGCTCGATGCAGGCCACGCCCAGCGGCAGCGTGTAATCGCCGGCGGGCACTTCCCCGACTTCGCTGAGCATCTTTTCCGATTCCAGAAAGATGACCGGATCGTCGCAGCGGATGGAACTCTTGAGCAACCCCTTGGCCTGGGCGGGCGTGCTGGGGGCAACCACGATCAGGCCAGGGATGCGGCTATAGATGCTCTCGACGCGATGGCTGTGGGTCGCGCCCAACTGGTGTGCGATGCCGTTGCCGCCGCGGAAGACGATGGGGACCTTGAACTGGCCGCCGGACATGTACCGGATATTGGCGGCGTTGTTGACGATCTGGTCCAGGCAGACCAGCGTGAACGACCAGCTCATGAACTCGATGATGGGGCGCAGCCCGCAGCAGGCGGCGCCGATGCCCAACCCGGCGAAACCGGCCTCACTGATGGGGGTATCCAGCACCCGGCGCGGCCCGAAGCGGTCCAGCATGCCTTCGGAGATCTTGTAAGCCCCCTGGTATTCGGCCACTTCCTCGCCCATGAGGAATACGTTCGGGTCACGATCCATCTCCTGGATCATGGCCTGGCGAAGCGCTTCTCGGAACTGCATCCTAGGCATGGTAAGGGTAGCTTTCGGCAAGAATGTCGTTGAACCGTTCGTCCAGATCCGGATGCGGATCGGCATCGGCCCCAACCACGGCCTGATTGATCTGTTCATTGACCTCCTTCTGGAGGTCGTCGATCTGCTTTTCGGTGAGCACGCCGCGCTCGCAGAGGCGCACCTCGTAGACGGCGATGGGATCGCGGAGCCTGGCCCGCTCCATTTCCTCCCGGGTGCGGTATTTCATGGCATCGGACATGGAATGGCCGCGGAAGCGGTAGGTATTGGCCACCAGGTAGCTGGGCCCCTGGCCCAGGCGGGCGCGTTCCACAGCTTTGGCGAATTCGGCGATGATCGCGTCGAGGTCGTTGCCATCAACGTTGTGATGCGGCATGTGATAACCGCAGCCGCGTTCGGCCAGGTCCTTCTCGGCACTGGACCGGTCCACCTGCGTGCCCATGGCCACGCCGTTGTTCTCCACCACGAAAATCACCGGCAGGCGGTAGAGGCCGGCCAGGTTCAAGGATTCATTGTGGGTCCCCTGGTTGACTGCCCCATCGCCAAGGAAGGTGAAAGTTACACCGCCAGTGCGCTTGTACCACTGGGCGAACGCCATGCCCACGCCCAGGGGAATCTGGCCGCCGACGATGCCGTGGCCGCCATTGTTGCCGGCCTCTTTCTGGAACAGATGCATCGACCCGCCCTTGCCGCGCGAGCAGCCGGTGACCTTGCCGAAGAGTTCGGCCATGGCCGTGCGGGGGGACATGCCCAGGGCCAGGCTGTGCCCGTGACAGCGATAGCCGTTGACCAGGTAATCGCGCGACTTGTCGAACAAGGCGGCGGCGGCGACGGCGATGGCTTCCTGGCCGCTGTAGAGGTGACAGAATCCCCCGATCTTCTGGCCTGGCCTGGTATATTCCTGAAAGGTGCGTTCCTCGAAGCGGCGGATGAGCATCATCATGCGCAGGCGCGCAATTTCCACCGGCGCCGGCCCGGCATCGCCCGCGGGCGAAGGGGACGTGCGGGTTGCGTTATTCCCTCCCAGTTGATCTACAACCGACATCGGCACACACTCCCGGCGGGAGAAAAACGGCACGCGGAGCGCGCCCTACACGAAAAAAACGGCACGCCCAGCGTGCCCCGCCAAACACATTACAATCAGCCCGGGTCAAGCCCCGGCGTCATCAACATTTTGACGCCGGCGACCTCATTATTACCTATCGCCACATTCTAGGCCAGTATGGACAAGAATAAAGAGCCTGCTCTCCCAGCAGCGCACGTCAAGCAGCAGAACCGGGAACCTTGGGAAAAATTCGCTAAAAGCCATATGGGCTTGAAGAATCACTTCCCAGAATGATAATGGAAATTCTCGGGATAGGAGCAGCGAACGGTCACTGATCCATATCCGTAATAAATAACGCCAACCAAGGACACTAAAATCACCATGCCCCGCACCACAACCATTGCATTGACCGTCCTGTTGCTTGCCGCCAGCGCTATCGCCCAACCCAAGCCGGCGAGCCAACCGGCGGGGTCGCCGTCGATAGTGCCTGCCGCCGCCAAGCCGATCCTGTTCATAGAAAGCCCGCTGCGATTCCACCTGATGTACCGTCCGCCGACTGTCCCGGTGGAAGCCCTTACGGCAGCCGGCAAGCCGGCAACCCAGCCGGCGATCCTCAAATTCGGCTTTACGGGAGACGTGCCTATCCGCTCGACCCACACGGATCCACCGCCGTCGGCGTGGCGAAACGCCGACTTCGACGACCGCGACTGGGCCCGTTGCCTGGGGCCAATGTTTCAACAATACGACCCCACCGCGCCCTACGGTTGGAATCCGGAAGTGGCCCCGGTGTCGCTGGGACAGATCGCCGTGCGCAGCAAGTTCATGGTCACGGACCCGGCGGCGGTCAGCGAACTGTATCTGGCCCTGGGCTATCGCGGCGGAGTGGTGGTTTACCTCAACGGCAAAGAGGTCGCCCGCAGCGACCTGCCGGCCGGCGAACTGACCGCTGACACTCCGGCCAATGCCTACCCGGATGAGGCGTGGATCGACGCGACCGGTCAGGCCATCCCCGCCGCCGTCGACTGGAACGCCGACCATAAGGCCCGCGTCCCCAAACGTGAGCGAGCCCTGGCCCCGATGAAGATTTCCACCGCCGGGCTGATTAAGGGAATCAACGTGCTGGCGGTGGAGATCCACCGCAGTGATTTCCACCCCTGCGCGCTGACGTGGTGGAGTTCGGCCAACCAGGAGCATGCCTACGGCCGGTACCGCGGATGGACGCCCGTCGGGCTGAACGACCTGAAACTGTGGGCGGTGGGCTCGGGGGCGACTGCCAATCTCGACCGGCCCAAAGGTGTGCAGGTCTGGACCGCCCCGACCTATGATCGGCTGCAATATGTCACGCTGGGCGACCCGCAAACCGAACCGGCCACCATCCGCATCGCCGCCGCACGCAACGGCTCGTTTTCCGGCCAGGTGGTCATCTCCAGCAGTGAGCAACTCAAAGATGTTAAGGTCGTCATGAGCGACCTGTCGGCTCAGGGACCCGCCGCCGGCAAGATACCCACGACAGCCATCCGCATCTCTTACGTCCAAAAGGGCGACGTGACCGATTATTTCCGCAGCGGCTATCCGACCATTGTATTTGAGACCCTGGCCGAAAAGCCACCGACCACTCAGCCGATGGAGAAGATCCGCGGCGAATCCCGGCTGCGGACGGCGATCGGCCTGCCGCCCGAGCCGCCGGCCGCCTGCATCCAGCCCATCTGGATTACCGTGCAGACCCCCAAAGACGCCGCCCCCGGCGAGTATCTTGGCAAACTGACGCTCTCGGCGGCCGGTGAGCCCCTGGCCCAAGTGCCGGTGAAGCTCACCCTGGCCGACTGGACCCTGCCCGATCCCCAGGCCTTCCGCACTCATGTGGGTGTCTACCAGGACCCGACCACACTGTCGATGTACTACAAGGTCACCGAATGGTCGGAAGAGCATTGGAAACTGGTTGAGCGGTCGATCGCCATGCTGGGCCGACTGGGCAACAAGATGGTCAATATCCCAGTGGTCGAGCGAACACAGTTCGGCAACGATGAGGGCATGGTGTTATGGGTGAAAAAGGCCGATGGTGGCTACGACTACGATATATCATCCATGGACCGTTACCTCGGCCTGGTCAAGAAATATTGGGGCACGCCGACATTCGTGGCCCTGCATATCTGGCACTCCGGCGGATGGGATGGCCGCAAGGCCGATCAGGAGAACACGGTGACGGTGGTTGATCCGGCCACGGGCAAGCATGAGCACATGCAGGTGCCGGTCTTCGGCACCGAGGAGAGCAAGAAATTCTGGACCCCGGCCCTGGGGGCGATTAAAGAGCATCTGGTTAAACTGGGCGTGGATAAGGCGATGTGCCTGGGGATCATGTCGGACGGTGGGCCACCGGCGAATGTGTTTAAGATGTTCAACGAGATCATTCCGGGCATCGGCTGGTCGCGCGGATGTCACACGTCCACCAATGCCACGCAGCCAATACCACTGCCGGGGGGCGGACTTATAATTTGCCAGGAGTTCTGCTACGGCCGGGACATCGCCGACCCGGCGGTAAAGCTGCCGAAAATATGGGACGCGACGGGACCGGGCATAAGCTACCTCCGCGAAGATTACGACCAAGTCCAGCCATACATGGTCCGGCTGACAGCCGAACGCAGCCTCTACGGCGGGACCCGCGGCTACGGCCGACTGATCCTCGACGGCTGGACATTCAAGAGTACGGTAGCGGGCAAAGAAAAATGGGTATGGATGTACAACCGCTGGCCGCAATCGAGCTGCGGACAGCGTGAACCGGTGCTGACCAGCCTGGCCCAGCCGGGGCCGGATGGGGCGATGGATTCGGTGCGGTTTGAGTTATTGCTGGAAGGCACACAGGATGCGGAGGCGATGATAGTCATCGCCGAGGCC
>Ga0316230_1003351_pt1 | contig 12696 bp, 9 predicted proteins | sample TBH18025metaG_FD_206004 | JGI IMG/M metagenome (GOLD analysis project Ga0316230, IMG submission 206004) | Freshwater microbial communities from Trout Bog Lake, Wisconsin, USA - TBH18025 | ecosystem: Environmental > Aquatic > Freshwater > Lake > Hypolimnion/Profundal zone | place: USA: Wisconsin...
CAGGTTAATCTCATTTTCTGCAAAGGTATTTAAAACTTTGGCCAAAGCTCCATGAAAATGGCCAACCTCGAAACATAATGAAGCTTTATTTGGGACCTCTGCTGAAGTGGCATGTTTAGCCAGGATAAGAAACCGGGTGTAGTTCTTTTTGTTACTTTCTATCCCTTTGTCAATCACTTCAAGACCGTATAATTGGGCAGATCTCAGGTTACTGATCGCTGCCGCATAGGTGATCTTCTCTTTAGCAATCAGTTTAGCCACTGCGGCATTATCCCCAAGTTCTTTCGTTTCAACATTTGGAAAATATTTTTCCAGATATTCGGCACACTGAAGGAATGAAACCGGATGCGAATAGATCTCTTTAATATCCTTCTTGCGCACTCCGGGAAGGACCATCAGATTCATCTGAATGTGAATATAGATTTCGCCGATTACCCGAAGATGGTAATCACGGATCAATGAATAGTTTTGAAGGATGCTCCCTGCAATTGAGTTTTCAATAGCCAGCACGGCAAAGTCAACCTTATCTTCATCAATTTGTTCACAAACTTTGCGGAACGATTTACATTCAACAATTTCTACCTCATCGCTGAAATATCGCCTTGCTGCATCCTCATGAAATGACCCTTTTATCCCTTGTATTGAAACTTTTTTCACGCAACTGATTTATTTATTCTGACTGACTTATTTTGGACGCAATGTAAAAAAAATCCCTGAAATAACTTCAAATCATTCGTCATATACCGAAAGAAACACGCTAATTTAGGATCAGAATTAATTTGGTGGGGTTCATTTCAATATGTAATCCCCTTTCTGAATAGTTAAACACGCCCTCTGAAAAGTATAGACCAGCTTCTGAAAAGTGTACAGTGCCTTCTGAAAAGTATAGACCAGCTTCTGAAAAGTGTACAGTGCCCTCTGAAAAGTATAGACCAGCTTCTGAAAAGTGTACAGTGCCTTCTGAAAAGTGTAAACCATCTTCTGAAAAGTGTGACCTGTCTTCTGTAAAGTGTATAGTGCCTTCAGAAAAGTACATCCTCTCTTCTGAAAAGTGTATGGTGCCTTCTGAAAGGTACAAACTGTCTTCTGAAAAATTTACTCTTAAAACCTTATTTTAAAAAGAAGCTGCGGTCACTATTGCAGTATCCGCAGCACCTGATTCCTAAGAAGATTTATATTTCAATAAAAAATGGTTGATTACATGATGTTTTTATAGGTTCCAAATTTAAGTTTCGAGATCTGCTTATATTCGGGGCTATTGGCGCCAAAGACAGATTTGATATAGCTTTTCGAGTCGTTACCCATGTGAACCAACCCGGTTATGGGTTGATAAAGCACCTTTTCGCGGTTCATACGTGACTGATCCAACTGAATTTGGGTATCGGCAACCAACTGATTATCCAATGTTAGTTCTGCATGAAAAGCTGATAATGCATCAACTGTTAAGTCAGTCTCATTGGGTTTATAAGCCGGGAAGCTGGCGAGAAATTGGATCAGCCTATAAAAATTGTCCAGTTGCTTTTCGTATCCCGATTTATGGGAAGCGTTTTCTTTTACCATCAAAGGGTCTGCCACGGCATCATTAACAGTAGGCTTAGATTTAATTGCATTGACCCGACCTCTTTGAATTAAATAGATCAATGAACGGATATGCACCCTGGCAGACTCGTCAGCCACGAGTGATTTAAATGCATTTCCGGCACGGGTTGCAAGTTTACCCATCGAATCGAATGCTTTACCGCGTACATTCTTTGCATTTGTATTGGCAGGCAGGACGCTGTCTACCGCATTTACGGCACCAAGGCCAAGAAGATATGCGGCTTGTAAGGCCGCCGGGGTGATTAGGGCATTTGCCGGATTATAGGTATCGCCATAACCCAGAATAGCGGAATTCAACATTTTCAGGTTGGTCACATTGGTGTTGGCGCCTGAGGATAGATTACTTGTCATCATACAAATTTCACGATTAAGAATTTAATAATTCAAACCATCTATTTATTGAATAACATCTTTAGGATTACCTAAAATACGAAATATTTTGAAATAAATTGATATTATTCTGAATTATTTTCATTTTAGTCTCTCAATATCAATACTTTTTGATCTCCGCCTTATTAAATATCCTAAATTTTCATCTGATATCTATTATTACAGAGTCCTCATAATTGAAAATCCATTGGAGAGAAATTATTGAATGAAACCAGTCCAGTAAGATTATGGGGGTATAATCACTAAGGAAAGCCAAAGTCAAATGAACCTTGGTTTAAGAAAGATCTCAGTTTGCAGGGTCTATAATCCTGATAATTTAACTTAAGTAGTTGAAAAATAACAAATAAAACATTCATTTAAATCCTGGAAGAATTAAATATGAAAGCTTAATCTTAACAAATTAGAATTTTTATGTACTTTAACCGGATAAATACAGATCCTTGATTCAATGCCTAACCAGAATCCGGAACAAATTGCAAGAGATCAAATTGATAAGCAGTTAGCTGCTTGTGGCTGGCTTATTCAGGGTATTCATAAAGTCAATCTTCATGCTGGTATTGGTGTTGCAGTAAGGGAATATCTTACAGATGTTGGTCCTGCTGACTATGTATTATTTGTGGATGGTAAACCCTGTGGAGTAATTGAAGCTAAAAAAGAAGATGAGGGGCATAAATTAAATGTGCATGAAGGGCAATCTGAGGGTTATGCAGCAGCAAAGCTCAAGCACCTAAAAAATGATCCATTACCTTTTGTTTATATCAGTACCGGGGAACTGACAAGATTTACAGATTTCACAGATCCTAAACCAAGAGCCAGAGAATTATTCAGCTTTCATAAACCTGAATGCCTCAGAGAATGGCTGAAAAAAGATAAATCACTTAGAAAAAGATTACAGGATTTACCTGTTTTGCAAACTGATGGATTAAGAGAATGCCAGGTAAATGCTATCACCAATCTTGAAGTTTCCTTCAGGGAAAACAGACCAAGAGCCTTAATCCAGATGGCAACTGGCAGTGGCAAGACCTTCACAGCCATCACTACCATTTACAGGCTGCTGAAATTTGCAAAAGCAAAGAGGATATTGTTTTTAGTGGATACCAGAAATCTTGGAGAACAGGCAGAACAGGAATTTATGTCCTTTGTTCCAAATGATGACAACCGAAAATTCACTGAATTATACAACGTACAAAGGTTAAAGTCAAGCTATATTGCCACAGACAGCCAGGTTTGCATCAGTACCATTCAGAGGCTATATGCAATCCTGAAAGGCACTGAATTGGATGAACAACAGGAGGAAGTAAATCCCAATGAATATAAGTATCAGGCAAAAGTAATCCCACCAGTTGAATATGATCCAAAAATGCCTGTTGAGTTTTTTGATTTCATTGTGATTGATGAATGTCACAGGAGCATTTACAATCTGTGGAAGCAGGTACTGGAATACTATGACGCTTTTGAGATTGGTTTAACAGCAACACCGGATAAAAGAACAATTGGATATTTTGATCAGAATCTGGTGAGTGAGTATTCTCATGAAATGGCTGTTGCAGATGGTGTAAATGTGGGATATGATGTATTTATCATTGATACCAAAATAACACAGCAGGGTGGAACACTCTGGCAGGGTGAATACATTGAACACAGGGAAAGACTGAGCAGGAAAAAAAGAATGGAATTGCAGGATGAAGATGAAAATTATTCATCACAGCAGTTGGATAAAGATGTAGTTAACCCCAATCAAATCAGGACCATCATCAGGAGTTTCAAAGATCATTTACCTTCCATCTTTAAAGAGAGATTAGATCAGAATGGAAACTTTGAAGTTCCCAAGACCTTAATCTTTGCCAAAACAGACAGTCATGCAGATGACATCATCAAGATTGTGAGAGAAGAATTTGGTGAAGAAAACAAGTTCTGTAAAAAGATTACCTACAATTCAGATAAAGACAAAAAGGATTCAGAGGATAACATCACTGAAAAAGGAGAAGATCCTAAAACCACCCTGTCACAATTCAGGAATGATTATCATCCCAGAATAGCAGTTACTGTTGATATGATTGCAACCGGAACTGATGTGAAACCTTTGGAATGTCTGGTTTTCATGAGGGATGTAAAAAGCAAGAATTACTTTGAGCAGATGAAAGGGAGGGGAACAAGGACTATTGACCTGGATAGTTTAAGAAAAGTTACCCCAACTGCCAAAACCACCAAAGACCATTTTGTAATCATTGATGCTATTGGTGTAACCAGAAGTTTAAAAACTGACAGCAGACCATTGGAGAAGAAACCAGGAATTCCATTAAAAGATTTATTACAGGCAATTGCTGTTGGAGCAAGAGATGAAGAACTGTTTACTTCACTGGCAAACAGATTAACCAGACTGGATAAGCAAATTACACCAAAAGAGAAACAGAAGTTTGCTGAAATGGCAAATGGGAAAACCATTTCTCAGGTAGTAAAAGATCTGTTGAATGCTTTTAACCCTGATGTGTTAGAAGAAATAGAGAGTAAAGTCAAAAATGAAAAAAGTGGTTCTTCTCCTGATGATATTGAAAAGGCTGTTAAAACTCAAATTGAAATATTCCAGACAGAAGCTGCCAAAGTGTTTACAGGAGAACTGAATGAGTATATTGAAAATGTGAGAAAAGCTCTTGAACAGAAAATTGATTTAGCAAATCCTGATGAAGTAACCCATATTGGATGGGATCAGGAGAACAAGGATAGGGCAAATGAGCTGATTCTTGCTTTTTCAGAATGGATGGAACAGCATAAGGATGAATTAACAGCATTGCAAATATTTTATAATCAGCAATTCAGAAGAAGGGAACTCACTTATACCATGATCAAGGAGGTACTGGAAAAACTGCAAAGTGATAAACCTTCTCTTGCTCCATTAAGTGTCTGGAGAGCTTATGAAGCATTGCAAGAATGTAATGGTTCACCCAGAAATGAACTGACTGCCATTGTTTCATTGATCAGGAAAGTAACTGGATTAGATTCTATACTGTCAGCATATGATAAAACTGTGGACAAGAACTTTCAGGATTGGGTATTTAAAAAACAAGCAGGGGCTACAAAGTTTAATGAAGAACAGATGCAGTGGCTTAGGATGATCAAAGATTATGTAATCAGCAGTTTTCATATTGAAAAGGATGATTTTGATTTGAATCCGTTTAACGCGAATGGAGGACTTGGCAAGTTTTATTCTTTGTTTAAAGAGGATTACGAAACAATATTGGAGGAATTAAATGAAGCATTGGCAGTATAAGGTCTGAACCGGAATGTAAATGTCTGAACTTTGATTTTTTTGATTGGTAAGAAAACATGATATAAAGATGGTAAGATGATAAAGCCGGAGTATAAATATTCTGAATTGACGGGTAAGATTATTGGGTGTGCAATGGAAGTTCATAAATTCCTTGGAAATGGTTTTCAGGAGGTAATTTACCAACGTGCTTTAGCTCATGAAATGGAAATTCAGGGACTATTGTTTTCACGCGAATTTGAAATGCCTGTTTTTTACAAGAATTTGCAGGTAGGAACACGCAGGGTTGATTTTTTGGTTGAGGAGAAAATTAGTGTTGAGCTCAAAGCGTTAATTAACCTGGAAGCAGTTCATCTTGCTCAGGCAATCAATTATCTGGAGGCTTACAATCTTGAAATAGGATTGCTGATAAATTTTGGAAACATAAGGCTTGAATTTCACAGGCTTGAGAATAAGAAATATAGGGCTGAATTGGGAAAGTCGGAAATGTGAAAGTCTGAACTATGATTTTGGGGATTAAAATGATTAACAAGAATCAAATAATTAGAGATAAACACTATTCAATCGGAATGAATCGTGGTAATCACTAACATCAAATAAATCACAATTCAGATGATGTGGAAAGTCGGAACGGTGATTTTGGTGATTAACAAGAATTAAATATATAAAGATCGACGTTATTCAATCGGAAGGAGTCAAGGTAATCACTAACATCAAATAAATCACAGTTCAGACGATGTGGAATGTCGGAACGGTGATTTTTGGGATTAAAGTGATTAACAAGAATTAAATAAATAAAGATCGATGTTATTCAATCGGAAGGAGTCAAGGTAATCACTAACATCAAATAAATCATAGTTCAGACAATGTGGCAATTGTTTGGTCAGGAGACAGAAGATATTATTAATGAATTAAATGAGGTATTGGCTGCATGATGAAATTAAAAGAAAATATAATAAATCAAAAACCAAGAGAAAAAGCTGGTTCGACTTCATCAAGTAGATTTGATTATCAGAAAGACTGGTCCTTATGCCAACTGCTTGAATACCATAATTCAGAAAGCGATTATCTATTTATTTTTGACTATCACGAAGATTTATTAATATTAAACTCTGAAACTAATCCTGACAAAATATCTTTTTATCAAATTAAAGGGAATAAATCAACAAATTGGACAACAGACCGATTGATTAAAAGTGAGAAGGACAAAAATGGGAATCCTCTTCTTTCAATATTAGGAAAACTTTATGAATGCAAAAATAAATTCGAGTTAGAGACAAAATCACTAAACTTTGTTTCAAACACAAGATTTAACATAAAGTTAAATAATGGTTTGACGGGGATCTCTAAGAATGAAATCTGTATCATTGAAATTGCAGATAAAGATAAAAAGAAAATTAAAGATAAATTAGTCAATGAACTATCTATCAATAATAACCCAATATTTGAGGACATTACATTTTTAAAAGTAACTGAATTAAGTTTAGATGATAGTTCAACGCACAGTAAAGGAAAACTAACCGATTTTCTCCAATCCCTTAATCCTAATGGCAAATATGCGATTCCCGCATTGTATCAAAGTCTTTTTGACGAAGTAAGACGTAGAACTGGATATAGTAATGATATTTACTCTTTTGATGAATTAGTTAATAAGAAGGGTATAGGAAGGACAATGCTTGATCAATGGTTAAATAATATAGTTTCCAAAGACTTTGATGAATTGTGGAAAAGAATTGAGAATAGATTAAATGTTGACAATTTTGCAATCAACGAAATTAAGAGATTACATTCATCTTGGACTGATTTTGAAATTGCTTGTTTAAGTCATGACAATGGTATTGTAACTCAAATCAGAAAAAAAGTCAAAGAAACGTTTATAAATCTTGATAATAAGGGATATTTAAATGGATTAGATGTAAAAGAAACTTTGAATCAAATGTATCTTGAGTATACCAATAATCCAGTATCTCAAATGGTATATAATGATTCATTTATTAAAGCTGTTATTTTAAATGAAATCTATGAATAAGGGTGATTTTCAAAAACTAATTAGAAATCTTAGGAAGAAGAACTATGAAAAAATTCATTTTATCAGAAATGCTTCTACTTTCAACAACGGAGAAGAAAGCCAAAAAAGTAACTTTCAACCAAAGTCGAACAATAATATTAGGGAAAAATGAGACAGGAAAGTCTTCTTTGCTAAAAAGCATTTACAGTACTTTTGGAGCAACTCCTGCCAAGCAAAATGCAAAATGGGGAAAAGTGTCTTTAGTATCTATGGTCATTTTCCAAATAGATGGAGTTGAATATAAGATACTTAAGGATGGTAAATACTATGTAATATTTGACCATAATGGTGATTTACTGAAAATATATGACAACGTAACTAATGGATTAGGTCCATTTTTAGCAGAATTACTAGATTTCAAAATAAAATTGCCAAATCAAACTGGTGAAATGATTACACCTCCTCCTGCATTTTTGTTTCTTCCATTTTACATTGATCAAGATGCAAGTTGGCAAGAAGGATGGAAATCATTTGCGAATTTGTCACAAATCAAGAATTACAAACGTTCAATTATAGAATATCACACAGGAGTAAGGCCTAACGAATATTATGAAATAACTGGAGAAATTAGTAAATATGAAGAAATAATTCAGAATTTAGATAAAGAAAGACTATTGTCAAAATCATTACTTGAAAAAATTAAAGAAAGATTATCCGAAATTGATTTCATAATTGATATTAATGACTTTAAGGAGGAAATAAAGGGATTACTGGTTGAATGTCAAACATTAAAAAATGAAAGAGATAAAATCAAAAACAAACTTGTTGACTTTTTTAATATCAAGATACAAATTGAGTCACAAATTGAAATTACAAAATACACACTTAATGAAGTTCGAAAAGACTACAATTACGCAGTCTTTGAATTGGAGGGGGGCGTAGATTGTCCTACTTGCGGCAACCATTATGAAAATTCATTTATAGAAAGATTTGAAATTGCAAAAGATGAGAATCGATGTAAGGATTTATATTTAAATCTAAATCACGAGCTTAATGAAATAGATGATAAAATTGAACGAGAAAATCAGTTCCTAATTCAAAAGAGTGAGCAATTGTTAATAGTTGAAGCAATACTTGAAAATAAGAAAGGAGAAGTTAGACTTCGGGATTTAATTGAGAATGAAGGGAAAAGAGAATTAAAAAAAGTTTTTCAAGAAAAAATTGAAGAACTTAAAGTTTCAATATTTGAGAACTATATATTACAAAAAAGGCTAAAAGAAAAACTAAGTGCTTTGGAAAATAAGAAAAGAAAAGCGAGCATAAAAAATGACTATTTAGGCTTTATGCATCACCACCTAAAGGAGCTTTCTGTTTCTTTAAGTGAAGATGATTATAAAGATTTTACAAGAAACATTCCAAATACAGGAAGCGCTTTACCTAGATCATTAACCGCTTATTACTTTAGTATTTTGCAAATCATACAAAAATATGGTTCAGCTACATTTTGTCCTATAGTAATAGACTCTCCAAATCAACAGGCTCAAGATGTGGATAATATAAAGAAGATTCTCCTATTCATTAAAGAATTCCAACCGGATAATTCACAATTAATTTTAGGATTGGAAGAGGATTTTGGTATTGATTTTGGCTTTGAAACTATTCACTTAATGGAGAAATATAGCCTACTTCAAAAAAGTGAATACAATTCTGTATATGAAGAATTAACTCCTTACTTAGACAAAATGTGGTCAAGTAATATAACTGGAAAATTATTTAAATGAACAAAACACTAAGTATACCTCCACAGTGGCAAATCAAAAAACTTGGTGAAGTTTGCTTAACTACAAGTGGTGGAACGCCAAGCAGGGGAAATAAAAGTTTCTATGAAGGAAAAATTCCATGGGTAAAATCAGGCGAATTGAACAAAGGGCTGATTACTGAAACTGAAGAAAAAATTTCAGAAGAGGCAATTAAAAACTCAAGTGCCAAGATATTTCCAAAAGGTACCTTATTAATTGCCCTGTATGGTGCAACAATAGGTAAACTTGCTTTTCTTGGTATTGATGCTGCAACAAATCAGGCAGTTTGTGGTATTTACAAAAATGATAATATAGATTCTAATTACCTCTATTACTATTTATACTCTAAGAAGCCAAGTTTAGTAAAGCAAGGCATTGGTGGAGCACAACCCAATATTAGTCAGGGTATACTGAAAAATTTGGAAATACCTATTCCTCCATTTTCTGAGCAACAAGCCATTGTTTCCAAAATAGAAGAACTGCTTAGTGATTTAGAGAATGGGAAACGGTCACTTCAACTGGCACAACAGCAATTAAAGATTTACAGGCAAAGTTTGTTTAAATGGGCTTTTGAAGGAAAACTCACAAATAAAGATGTAATTGATGGGGAATTACCAAAAGGGTGGAAATGGGCTAAGCTTGGAATGGTATGTAACAAAATACAGGATGGATCACATTTCTCACCACAAGTTCAATATGATGAACCAGGAGCAGATAGGTATATGTATATTACTGCAAAAAACATTAGGAATGATTACATGGACTTTAGAAAACTAAGTTTTGTAGATAAAGAATTTCATGATTCTATTTATGGAAGATGTAATCCTGAATTTGGAGATGTGCTCCTTACAAAGGATGGAGTAAACACAGGTGATGTAACTCTAAACACACTAAAGGAGCCTTTTAGTTTGCTTTCAAGTGTTTGCATTTTCAAGACGAAGAAGGGTGAATTAAAGAGTGAATTTTTGAAATATTATATCCAAAGTCCATTTGGCTCAAAATTAATTTCAGAGAGCATGACTGGAACAGCAATCAAGAGAATAATTTTAAGAAAGATCAAAGATGCTTTGGTAATTATTCCACCTCTTGCAGAACAACAAATAATTGTTGATGAATTAGAAAGCAAACTTACTGTCTGTAATAAAATAGAAGAAACCATCAGCCAAAGTTTGCTTCAAGCAGAATCATTAAGGCAGAGTATTTTGAAAAAAGCATTTGAAGGGAAACTACGTCTGAACAATGATTCTGATGATTTTTCTGAAAAACATGAATTAAACATTACTACTGAATCATAAACAGGATTCAATAAAAAGTCACAAAAATCAAATAAATCAAAAAAGTCACAGTTCAGACATTTTCACAAGAATCAAAAAAATCATAGTTCAGACAATGAGTAACAACACATCAAGCATAGTATCTAAAGTCTGGTCTTTCTGTAATCCCCTCAGAGATGTAGGGGTAGGTTATGGTGACTATTTAGAACAACTTACCTACCTGCTATTTTTAAAGATGGCAGATGAATACAGCAAACCACCATATAACAGACAATTGAATATCCCAAAAGAATATAACTGGGAAAGCTTAACAGCTATTAAAGGTGCAGAACTGGAATTACATTATTCTGTTCTCCTAAGGGAGCTAAGTACACAGAAAGGAATCCTTGGACAGATATTCACCAAGAGTCAGAATAAGATTCAGGATCCTGCCATGCTGGCAAAGATCATTGATATGATTGATTCTGAGCAATGGTTGGTCATGGGAGCTGATGTAAAGGGTGATATCTATGAAAAACTGTTGGAACAGAATGCACAGGATGTAAAAAGTGGAGCTGGTCAGTATTTCACTCCAAGACCCCTAATCAGGGCAATGGTGGAGTGCATCCAGCCCCAACCTATGAAGACCATTGCTGACCCTGCTTGTGGTACAGGTGGCTTCTTTTTGGCAGCTTATGACTATCTGGTAGCCAATAATAAACTGGATAAGGACCAGAACAAGTTTATCAAGCTCCAGACCTTTTATGGAAATGAAATTGTTGCAGGAACAAGAAGACTTGCACTGATGAATATGTTCTTACACAACATTGGTGATATTGACAGTGACAACTTTATTTCTCCTGCTGATGCATTGATAGCAGCATCCCCAATAACCTATGACTATGTATTAGCTAATCCTCCATTTGGGAAAAAGAGCAGTCAGACATTTACCAATGATGAAGGTGAACAGGAGAAGGATGATCTAACCTACAACAGACAGGATTTCTGGGCAACTACCAGTAACAAGCAACTGAATTTTGTACAGCATATCCGGTCAATGCTAAAAACTACTGGTCTTGCAGCAGTAGTTGTTCCAGATAATGTATTGTTTGAAGGTGGGGCAGGTGAGACAGTCAGGAAGAAACTGCTGGAAACTACTGACCTGCATACCATTTTAAGATTACCCACTGGCATCTTTTATGCTCAGGGAGTAAAAGCCAATGTGATATTCTTTGATAATAAACCTGCCAGTAAAGATCCCTGGACAAAGGAAATCTGGGTGTATGATTACAGGACAAACATTCACCATACTTTGAAGAAGAATCCTTTAAAACTGGATGACCTGAAAGATTTCATCACATGCTATAATCCCTCCAACAGATTTAAAAGGAAAGAAACCTACAATGCAGAAACTAATCCGGAAGGGAATTGGAGAAAATTCAGTTACGATGAGATTATCAGCAGGGACAAAACCAGTTTAGACATCACTTGGTTAAAGGATAAATCCCTGGCTGATCTGGATAATCTACCTGATCCTGAAACCATAGCAGAAGAGATCATTGAGAATCTGGAAGCAGGATTAGAGAGTTTCAGGGAGATCATGATAAAATTGAATCAGCACTAAGGCAGTAGAATATGAAAAGAAACATTCCCGATGAATCATCATTGAGAGTAAGCGCTGAAAACAGAATCCCTGTAACACTTCAGGTATCCAGGAAACCGATAAAGTGTCCTGTTTGCTGTTCCAGGAAAATTGCTTCTTATTTTTATGGGATGCCAATACTTACAGAAGATTTGCAGAGAAAGCTTGACGAGGGCAAAATTGTTCTGGGAGGCTGCTGTATTGTTTCTATTAATCCTAAATGGGCCTGTTTAGACTGCCAAACAGACTTTTACAAGAATATGGATTATTAATGCTGGCATAAAAAAAGTAACAAGATATTAAGAAACTGCCAATTTTGTACAAATGGAAAATAAAGAGATCCGCTGGAAACAACGCTTTCAGAATTATAAATTGGCTTTTTTAAAGCTAAGGAAGCCATCGCAATGAATTATCACACGATTAAAGCGGCACCAAATTTGAAGATTCAGAGGGAATATTGCGAGATGCAATATATCCGGAACTGCAATTGCTTTATCAGTTCTTTCTAACTGAAGCAGGTCATGAAGAGCCAAATCTGTTATATGAATATTCTTTCAAATAAATACGGCCTCAGCGACAGGGATATGCAAACCTTGCATGATATTCTTTATAAATATCCGGAGGTTTTGCTCGTGAATATTTTTGGAAGTCGTGCCAAAGGGACCAGTAAACCGGGCAGCGATACAGATTTGGCTATAATGAATAAAGGAACAAGCAGTCAAACCTTGCTTAGACTGAAA
>Ga0316230_1003355_pt1 | contig 12685 bp, 12 predicted proteins | sample TBH18025metaG_FD_206004 | JGI IMG/M metagenome (GOLD analysis project Ga0316230, IMG submission 206004) | Freshwater microbial communities from Trout Bog Lake, Wisconsin, USA - TBH18025 | ecosystem: Environmental > Aquatic > Freshwater > Lake > Hypolimnion/Profundal zone | place: USA: Wisconsin...
CACCAGCATCTGCGACCAAGCTTATGATTTACTAAAACACCTGCGCTTGATCGGCGATGGCGAACTGGACTTTCGCCTGTGCTGTGGAAAACCTCAACCGGTGTCGGTGGCCGATCCAACTGCACTGGATGCGCTGGGAAAATTATTTCAGGAACGAACGGCTCTGACTATAAGCTATGGCCGGCCGACGCCTGAGAAATTGGATCATACCCGGAAGGAAATGCGGCGGGTGGAAGAAGCCATGCTCAACCAACACCGCACCGCCTTGCCAGCATTTCTCCAATGCAAGATCAAGGCATCCGGACCGGAACCGGAAACCATGGGGCTGTGCGCGCAGTTGGGGACGAATGCCTTACCGCTGCTGCCGGAAATCGTTTCGGGAGTCTTTCAACACGACAACCGTTCCACACAATGCAATGCGTTGTGGGCCTTAGGCAACATGGGTCATTCTGCCGCCGAGGCCCTGCCCGTGGTAATTCTGGCATTGGAATCAGACGATGCCACCATGGTTCGCCCCGCCGCCCGTCAGGCGTTAAAAAAACTGGGTGCCGCGCCCCCCCAAGCGATGCCTTATCTGGCCCGATTGCTGTATCACGCCAACGCCGTGGTCGCTTTGAATGCCGCGAAGGCTGTGTTGGTTGCCGCCGCCTTACCTCCAAATTTTCGAGCGGGACTGGACGATGATGAGTTTGTCCTGAAAATCCAAACCTGGTGGGAAAATACCGGCTCCTGGCAGGCGTGGGTGGCTAAGCTCGACAAGCCACAGCCCGCCGGAAGTTGAGAGAGGAATTACTATGCGAATTAAACTATTGGTTGGGTTGGTTGGGTTAATGATGGCGGCGCAGATTCACGCGGCGACGCGGGTGGCGCTGGTGAGTTTATGCCATGATGAGGCATCAGAGAACCTGTCGGCGTTGTCGGCGGTGCTGGTGAGCCAAGAAACGGGGTTGGTGGTGGTGGAGCGGCGTGATATCGAGAAAGTGCTCGGCGAACAGCAAAAAGGGGCCTGCGGTCTGATGGACAGCCGGCAGGCGGTCACCGTGGGGAAATTACTTGGGGCGGAGTTGTTCGCGGTGTTGGAAAGCTCACTAAATCCGAAGGAAGGCGGTTCGTTGGTGGTCTTTGAAGCCGGCACCGGCGTGCGGTTGCTGGATGAAATGTTGCCAGTGGGCAAAGTTGAAACGGTGGCGGCGGCGGTGGTGGCGGGCGTGCATCGGAGTGAGACGAAGCGGCTCCAGCGGGTGGGCGGGATGCTGACGCTGGGGCTGGCGGCGGTGCGCAACGCCGATCTGCCGCCCGAATTGAACAGTTGGTGTTCATCGGTGGGATTGCTAGTGGAACGGCAGATGGTGTCTGCGACCAACCTAGCAGTGTTGGAACGCAAACGGCTGGAAAACGTCAACAAGGAGCGGTCGCTGCCGACCACTCAAGCCAATCAACAACTGCTGGCCTCGCTGGTGACACTGGAATTGGAATTTGGCAAAGACACGGAAACCGCCAGCGGCAAGAGCGTGGTAGCAAAAGCGCTGTTAACCGATGCCGCCGGCAAACGACTGGCGACGTTGAGCGCGACGGGGACAAAAGAAAGTGGCGCGCAGCTGGCGAAGCAACTGGCGGAGCAGATTTTGAAGACGCTGAACGGGGGCGAAGTGCAAGTGACCGCCGGGGACGTGAAACTGGAAGCGCAACGGTTTCTACGGGAGACCTCATTCTTGGACGATCAGAACGACACCGAAGAGGCGTTGCAGGCATCTGAAGCGGCGGCGGCCTTAGACTCGAACAACGTCAATATCATTAAGGATCTCACCCTGCGGCTGGCCAAATGGGCGGCGTTGCATCAACAGACAGCGGATGACTTGGATCTGACAATTGGAGTGGCGCGGCGCGCCCACGAGCTTTGGAGCGACCGGAGCGAAGCCTTGCTTTCAAACGCGTTTAAGGAAAACCTCGACTTCTTCAGCAACCCCACGGAAATGCAATTAATCAACGGTTATTTGTGGGGGCAGGTCTGGCCCCTGTGTGAAAAAGGTGATGCAAAGGCGTTGCGCCTTTTTCAAGAGTTTCAACAAGAATTGCGGGAAAATCAGCTCAAGATGATGTGCTGGATATTTAAAAGAAATCTGGTCGCAGATACGGATACGGCGAGTGAGCCATCATCGAAAGAGAAACACCTCAAAAAAACCAGTTCATGGTATTCGGACAGCAACGAGACCTGCTGTGGGCTGGTGAAATATAGCTTGTATACAAGTTCATCCCGGCAGTGGACGGAAGATGTGATTCAAGTCCTGCGGCTGTATCTGCTGGGGTTGGAACACAATCCGGTTTTTGATGACTGGTCGGCTTACAGCGTGCGGATGATGATGCATCTGGCAATGCAGGCCAGCGGGCAGGCTCCGATTGACCATCTCGGACGCTGGCAACTGCAACCGCCAGACCTTGGTAAATTGCGCGAGTTGTTTGAGGAAATGACGCACAACGCGGATCCGGTCGCACAATGCTACGGCCGCATCGGCCTATTCGGGCTGACGCTGCGCGGGCAAACAGGGCCGCTGGATGGTGCTGGCCAGCGCCGGTATGAAGAACTGCGCGAGTTCATCCGTCAGACGATTGCCAACCCCTACCGCCCGGATTTTCCTGATAAACATTCGAAAGATATGGCGGTGCGTAACGCTTACTATGCCGCGCGGGACGCGATTGACCTAGTGCCGGATATGGAATTTCAGAAGCGCGAACATCTGGCGCTGTTTGATTGGATGTTGCAGCGCAATGACGTTGATGGCGGAACGGCCCAGGTGGTCTGCACCCCGAAGGTGAACCGGTTCTTTCATTATGGAAGTCGAGCCAATAATGATTATGAGTTCCCTCAGCCAGATTTCTGGTTCACCGAGACGGAACAACGGCAGAAGCTTGCCAACATTGAGCGTGCGCTGGCGGTGTTTAAGCAACCGAACCGCCGCTTCACGGCAAAAATTGGCGCTGATGGCGGGGACTTTGAGGCGCAAATGGCCCTCCTGCGCCAAGCCCTCTACAAACTGTTTCCGGACGCGGTTCCAAAACTAGCTGCCCCGTGGACCAATGCAAAACTGTTATTGGAAGCCGACAGCTATGTGTATTTGGGAGGAGGCCGAGTATATGAAAATGCGGCCTACGCGTTGCAGTTCGGAGATGACATAAGCGTCGTGAGGATTCCTCTCAATGGCGGATCCACCAAGGTCATTGGTTCCACGCCAAAGACTCTGGGGGAGATAAGCAGCATGAACGTTGACGATGGTCAGTGTTGCCTCGGCGGGAGCAACGGCATTTATCTTTTCCCGGTGGATGGCGGCGCGGGCGCACACATCACGCAGGCTGATGGGCTACCCGCGACGAAGGTGACAGGGGCGGCCTATGCCGACGGCAACGTGTATGCCGGACTCGAAGGCGGCTATCTTGTGCGTTACAATCTGGTCTCCAAAAAATGCACGGTGCTGGCCTCGGCCCACCGGCGTGACAAACAAAGCCCGCTCGACGATATAACCCCGGCATATAAAGCAACCCAGATGCTAAACGACCCGGCGCGTCACCGAATCCTGTTCTTGGTGAATTTCCCGAGCGGCACCTATAACGTCCCGCCCATGGGCTTGTGGCAACTGGACACTAAAACCGGCGCGATACGGCAACTGTATCAATTTTACATGCATCCCATGTGGATGCACTTCCAGAGCGATGGCCGAGTGCTCATATACTTTGGGAAGGAGGAAGGTTTATCGCTTCACAACGATCCAAAGCACACTCCGTGGATGGGCGTGGTGCGGATGGATTGTGCCACCGATCAGGCCGAAGTTATCCTCTCTTGGAAAGGTCGCGATGCGGGGCCGGAACTGCTCACTCCCAAGATGTCGGCTACAAAAATATTTGACTTATGCTATCCTCTGCTCCTGGCAGGCGACCGACTTTGGTGCTACGATGGCCCGGCCCAGCAATTTGGTCGCCTGTCGCTGACCACCAAGACCATGGAGTATCTGCCAGTGTTGAACAAGGCCTATCCTGATGATGTGCTTCAAGGATGGCACCCGGTAATCGGCACGCAGCAAGTGGTTGCTTTTTATTCCAAAAAAATTTGGCTGCTGACGCTGCCACTTACGACCAATTAAGTATCTGGCCTGACGGCTGTATCACGCCAACGCTGATTAAGCTATTGATTCCGCGTTCACGATTGACAGCTTCAGCATCGCGGTTCAGTTTTTTCGGCAGCCACACACCATAAAAATATGAGTTGGCAAGGTTTTCAGAATTTTAGAAGCATAACCGGATGCGATGATGTCGAAGCCTATTGGAGATTCGAGGGCTTTGTTTATATTTTGTTTGGTTTTATCGCAGCCGCATTCGCTATGCTGGGGGGCACCATCTATGTTGTGTATAGATTTATTAAGGAGATTGAACTCGAAGTCAGTTATCAAAATAAATATGGGGCTGACTGGAAAATAGAGTTTGAGCGCTATCACGGTTCGTTGTCTCAGGCGTATTTGCGGTTAGCGGTTGTATTTCTTTGCTTGATGGCGTTGCTGGTGATTTTGGTTTGGATTGGGCAGCGGTTTCATCAGATTCATAAACACAAGAGGCACGACCATGCTGTTCAGTAAGTCACCGGAATTAATTCCAATTGCCGCTTTCGGTCACCCATGAACGGATACCTTTTCATCGCCGGAGTGACGCAGTTTCAGTTCCTGCCGACGCGTAGCCGCGGCGGACAGATGGTGAATCAGCTTCAGACTTGGGATGGCTGTGCCAGCGCCATCCTCTTTGGCGGCAGCCCGGAACAGGCACAAAATCGGTTTGAAGCCTGGTGCCAGCCACCTCAAGAAGGAGAACGACCCGCCACGGTGATCATCAAAAAGATAGTGGCGGCGCAGTTTGTGGATCAACTGTTCACTGAAGCTGGCGGGCAACCATTGGACTGGCAGTCGATTTCCCAGCAGGTCAATGACCGGTTACAGGCAACTCCCGTGGACGATTTTGAACAGGGTTATTGGGTGGATATCGACCAGATTATGCCTCCAGGACAGATTGCTCCTGACCTCGAATCATTGCAACGCCATGTGCCAGAAGATATCCGATCTGGCCTGAACTGGTTGCCCGATAAAAAGTTCTATTTCCTCGTGAGCGTTTTTAGTCCGCGCCCGGTGCCGAGGCTGACGGACGGTGAGGGCGAGAGTGCAAAACCTCTGGCTGACGACGAAAACCCCAACGAAGAGAAACCGGATCTGGAAAGGTTTGTTGCCACGCTGCCTGAGTTGCGGGACAAGGAAGCCGCCGCCTTGGTTGAGGCCCGTAATTCCGTGGTAGCGGCATGGCTTTGGCGGAAATATGCGGCCGATACCCGGCTCGCAACCAATGAAATTAAAATTGACCCGTGTTGCAGTTTCGTTCCCGTGGAATAACCGGGGAAAGGGTCTGCGGGAAATTTTATGCTTGTCCCCGGGGAGACCGGAGCGGGTCAAAATTTCCCTCCTCGCAGCAAGTCACGAAACCTTCCGTAACCGATTTCAACTCCTCCCACCGCGCGCGAATCTGTTCCGATTCGGCGCGGGTGATTCGGTTGTCGGCCGCCGCGGTGGCGACGACGGCGAGCAGGTCGGCAAATTCCTGAACGATTTGGTTGGTGGCTGGAATGAGGAAATGCGGATGCGCCGCGTTCTTCGGGTTCGCAATGAAAAACCCGCCGGCGCGCTGGCAGATCCATTGGACGAGGCGCTGGTCGCCGGTGCTTTGGATGAGTGCTTCAATGCGGTCGAGCGGGTTGCCGATGTTGGCATCCGGCTGCGCCCATTTGTAAACCATCGAGGTTGAAAGCGAGAGGTCAGCGGAAATTTCCTTTGGCCCTTTTTTCTCGAAAACCTCCCGTAACAGTTCATGTGATTCCATGTCGGAACGATGGAAAAGCGCGCCGGCGTTGGCAAGCGGGAAGCGATTCCAATCTTCATCAAAAATTATCAATGCCACCGGCGGCGCTTTCTGGTTGGATGGGGCAGGTGGCGAAAGGACGTAAAATCGGTTCCTTCTGGCTTGCCTTGCCGGCTAGTTCGGGAGTCTAATGTGTTCGGCAGTTTAACTGGAGCGGGCTTATGATTATTTACACAATCTGTCTGGTGTTCGGTTTGATGTTTACGCTGGTCAGCGTCTTCCTGGGTCATCTCTTCGGCGGGCATGATGCCGTGGGCACGGGCGGTCATGCGGATGGCGGCTTCGGTTCGGACGGCGTGCCGGGCATTTCATTTTTCAGCCCCACGATTTTAGCAGTGTTCACCACGGCGTTCGGAGCGTTCGGCATAATTCTGTCGGAAATTTCCGTGACCAGCAGTCTGTGGGTCAGCGCGCCGGGAGCGTTTGGCAGCGCTTTGGGCGTGGCCTGGGGCGTTTTATGGGGCATGAACGCCGCCTTCCGCAAGATGCAGGGTTCCAGCGAGGCCCGTGTGGGGCAACTCATCGGCACCACGGCGTCACTAGCCTCGCCGATTCCCGAAAATGGCGTGGGCGAAATCTCGTATGTCTTTGGCGGCTCGCGTTACAGCGCACCGGCGCGTTCGGAAGACGGCCACGCCATCGCCACCGGCAAGCTGGTGAAGATCACCCGCATCGTGGGCACGCAGTATTTCGTCGAAGCCACCAATTAAATCATTCTCAACTACCAACACACCATCCTCACAAACATTATGAACCTCACTCCCATTCTGGCAGATCTATTACCCATCGTCGGCGTCATCGGCGCGGTGATTTTTGTCATCTTCGCCTTCGTGCTCATCTGGGCCAGCCGCTACACCAAAGCCGGCCCCAACCAGGTGCTCATCATTTCCGGCAGCAAACGCAAGCTCACCGATCCCGACGGCAATGTTCGCGAAGTCGGCTTCCGCGTGGTCAAGGGCGGCGGCACCTTTGTCATCCCGGTGAAGGAGAAAGTGGACGTGCTGTCGCTGGAACTGCTGACGATTGATGTGCAGACGCCGGAAGTTTACACCAGCAAAGGCGTGCCGGTGAAGGTGGACGGCGTGGCGCAGATCAAGGTCAAGGGCGACGACATTTCCATCGCGACCGCCGCCGAACAGTTTTTGAGCAAGAGCGTAGAGGACATCAAGAACATCGCCATGCAGACGCTCGAAGGTCACTTGCGCGCGATTCTCGGCACGATGACGGTGGAGGAAATTTACCAGAACCGCGATGCGTTCGCTTCCAAGGTGCAGGAAGTCGCCGCCGGCGACATGGCGAACATGGGTCTCGGCATCGTGAGCTTCACGATCCGCGACATCCGCGACACGCAGGGCTACCTCGATGCACTCGGCAAACCGCGCATCGCGCAGGTCAAGCGCGACGCCATCATCGCGCAGGCAGAGGCCGACCGCGATTCCGTGATCCGTTCCGCGCAGGCGAACCAAGCCGGGCAAGAGGCGAAGTTTCAGGCCGACACGAAGGTCGCCGAGGCGCAACGCGATTATCAATCCAATGTCGCGCAATATCAGGCGACGGTGAACGTGCAGAAGGCGCAGGCCGATTTGGCGTATGATTTACAACGCTTTAAAACCGGCCAGTTGGTGAAGGCCGAAGAGGTTCAGGTGCAAATCATCGAGAAGCAAAAGCAAATCGAACTGCAACAGCAGGAAATTTCCCGCAAGTCGCGCGAACTCGAAGCGACCATTCAAAAGCCCGCCGACGCCGAGCGCTACAAGGTTGAGACGCTGGCGAACGCGCGGAAGTTCCAGTTGGAAACCGAAGCCGCCGGCGCCGCGTCCGCGACGAAGGCCACGGGCTTTGCCGGCGCCGACGTCGTGAAGGCGACGGGCTTGGCCGAAGCCGACGCCAACAAGGCGCGCGGTCTGGCCGAGGCGTCCGTCATCGAGGCGCAGGGCAAGGCCACCGCCGAAGCGATGCGCGTGAAGGCGGAGAGCTTTAAGCAATACAACGAGGCGGCGGTCATCGAAATGATTACGCGCATTCTGCCGGAAGTCGCCGGCAAGATCAGCGAGCCGCTGTCCAAGACCGAAAAGATGGTCATCATCAATGCCGGCAACGGCCCCGGCGGCGGCGCGAGCAAGCTCACCGGCGACGTGACCACCATTATCAGCCAGTTGCCGCCCATCATCGAGAGCCTCACTGGCGTGAAGTTCGAGAAACTGCTCGAACAGGTGCCCGCGCTCAAGAAAGCGATGGCGAAGGATGATGCTGGAGAACCGAAATAAATTATGGCTCAATCAGCAACCCCTTTGGTGGCCTTCTTGCCATTCCTGATTTTAATTCCGCTGTTTTTAATCGGCTTGGCGGTGATGGCGTTCTGGATCTGGATGCTGGTGGACTGCGCCACCAAGGAGCCAAGCACGGGCAACGACAAGATCATCTGGATCCTCGTCATCATCTTCACGAGTTGGATTGGTGCGCTGATTTATTTTTTCGTGCGCCGGCCGGAACGGAAGCGGCAACTGGGTGTGTGATTCATGCGCCTCTTCGAAGCCATCGTTGACGCGAATCACCGGGCGGTCGCCGGCGACACCAGCGCCGGATTGCATCCCGCCGACTTTGCAGCGGCCTTGCCGGTCATCGCGCTGACGTGCATTGATCCGCGCCTGAATGCCTTGTTTCCCAGCGCGCTGGGCCTGCCCGGCGAACAGTTCATCTGGCTGCGCAATGCTGGCAACATCATCACCAGCCCGGTTAGCAGCACCATGCGCTCGCTGGCATTGGCGTGCGCGGTCAAGGGCGGCGAGGAAATCGCCATCATCGGCCACACGGACTGTCATGTCTGCCAGACCACGACGACGGTGTTGTTGGATCAACTTAAAGCCCTCGGGGTGGAACGCAGTCGGTTGCCGGAAAACGTGAACGACTTCTTCGGCATGTTCGGCAGCGAGCGGCAGAACATCATCAAGGCCTGCGGCTTTGCCCGCAGCAGTCCGCTCATCGGCCCGAAGATTCCGGTGCACGGCTTGTTGATTGATGTGGGGACGGGCAAACTGGACTGGGTGGTGAACGGTTACGACACCTTGCCAGTGAACACGGTCACGCCGCCGCCCAAGACGCAGTTCGCTTCCCTCGGCGACCTTGGTTCGTTCAAGGATTTTGAGATGGGCGAGATGAAATTTCCTGACATGAAAATCGGCGACGCGGCCTTGCCGGAAGCACCGGCACCACCGGTCGTTGTTTCACCGCCACCACCACCGCCGGTGGCAACGCTGCCGCCGAAAAAGCATCCCGGAAAAATAGCTGTTCCACCGCCAATCAAACCGCGGCCAACTTTTTCGAGCAGGCGTAACTGACTTGATTCACCGGTGGTTCAATCCAGCACCAGCCGATAGCGCGACCGGCAAAAAGTTGAGGAAAAAATTCTCCACTTGGATGGCCGCCACCGGTCTGCTTAAATTCGCCGGTCGAAAATGAGCGAAGACAATCCATTTACCAAACCCGTGGCCAAGAGCCGTCACGGTGTGGATAATCCCGAGCCTGGCTGGATTGTCATCGGCATTTTGGTGGCGCTGCTGATTGCGGTATTGCTTCTTTGGGCGACCGCGGCAGGCAAACTACGCGGCCTCGCATCGGTCCAGTCCAAATTGGACGAAGCCAACGCCAGCCTGGCCAGTGCCCTCGACCAAAGCCAGAAGGACAAAGACCAGATTGCCGCCTTGCAAACCAAGGTGACCGATCTGGAAAAGGAGAAAGCGGATGCCGCCCAGATGGCGAAAGGGTTGGAGGATGAAATGCGCTCCGACCTTGAATCAAAGGACGTCACCATCTCCAATCTGCAGGGCAAGTTGACCGTAAACATCCTCGACCGCGTCATGTTTGATTCCGGCGAGGCAGTTTTGAAACCAGATGGCGAATCCGTGATGCGTAAGATTGCCGCCCTGTTGGCCGGGCATCCGGAATTGAGAATTCATGTCGTCGGTCACACGGATAATGTGCCCATCCGCAGCCGGTTTCCTAGCAACTGGGAATTGTCCACCGCCCGCGCCTTGGCGGCGGTGCATTTCATGACGGAGAAGGCGGGCGTTGATCCGCGTCGGGTGGGAGCCGTGGGTTACGGTGAATTTCGTCCCATCGCCGACAATGCCACCGCCGAGGGCCGGGCCAAGAACCGCCGGATTGCCATTATCATCTTGCCTAACGAACTCGCCGGAGCGGACACTGTGCCGGCGGCCAAACCAAAGACCACGGTCGTCCCGCAAGAACCGCCACCGGTTAATTAGACCACTCTCACGGCGAGGACGACGATTCCAGTTCCCGCAGCGGCTGGCCTACCATTTCCCCCAGTCGGTTGCCGGCGATGTAAATGACCGCCCCAAAGCCCAGCACCACCACCAGCACGATGAGAAACATCCAGAAATGGTGCTGCTCAATGCGTTTGAGCGTCCGGGCGAACGCCATCAACGCGAAGAAGGCCGCCACCACGATGACCGCATCTACGCTGGCCCGCTGCCAGTAGCTGCCGCCGAGGTGCAGCCACATTCCGAACTCATCGAACGTCAACCCCATCGCCACCCCATAGAGCAGCGCCGTGACTTCTGCCGCGCGACCGGTGGGACGCCGGAACACGCTGAAGCCCGCCACCGCCGCCAGCATGAAGATGCCGTAATTGAGATGATGCACATGGGTGCCATGCACGAAGCAATACAGGTTGGGCATCAGCTTGGACATGATGAGAAAGACGAAGACCCGCGCTAGGATGAATGTCAGGAGGAAGCTGAACAGCGCGAGCCGCGCCAACTTGTGCGTAGTTTCACGGTGGTAGTGCGATTCGCTGCCTTTCATTTCGCCAGAGAGGCTAATCGGTCAACTTCACCGGCGTCAAGCCGCAGACAATATTGGCGCAGGGCGGGATTCCAAAAATCGCCGTTTCTTGTAATTGACTGTCTGGCCGGAGCGAGACAGACTTTTTGGAAACCATCCAAACATGAAAAAAACATTCATTTTAATCTCTTCAACCTGGCTTGTGCCATCGCTCATGGCGGCGGACACGGTGCCCGCCGCTTCCTCGTGGCACGCACAGACGCTGACGTCGGCCATTGGCAATGTGCTGATTTTTGCGGCCATCGGCATTGCCACGGCGATCATTGGCTTCAAGATTTTCGACAAATGCACCCCCGGTCATCTGGAACGGGAAATCGTCGAGCACAAAAACATTGCCGCCGCCATCGTGGCCGCCGCCGTGATTCTTGGGGTGAGCATCATCATCGCTGCCTCCATGCTCGGTTAACCGTTTTCGCAAGCGTGAAACGGAGCCAAAGCATCCGGCTGTTTCTAATCGGTGGCCTCTCCGCCGGTGCCCTGACCGGCTGTCAACAGAAGCCGTCCGTCAGCACGGAGAATGTTTACACCAACAATTACTTCGTGCCTGGTGCCGGTTATTATCACGCACCGTTTCGCAACTGGTATCAGCTTCCCTACAACCATTTCGACCCGCAGAGGAATCTTTATTTCTACGGTGGTCAATGGGGGGCGCAACCGTTTGAGAGCATCACCAACATTTCCTCGCCCACGATTGAAGCCGTGCAACTCGCTGAATTAACGCGGACGGATATTTCGCGGGGCGGCTTTGGCGGCTTTTCCAGCGGGCATTACTCGGGCGGTGGCTGGGGATTTTATTCGTGATGAAACGCCACCGTTGCCAACCCCGTCCCGACTGGCGCGAAAAGGTGGAAAGCATCGGCCTCACCTTTCATTCCCATGACAACGGGCCTTACTGGGACGAATCTGCGTGCTACGAATTCACCGCTGCCGAAGTGGATGAACTTGAACTGGCCGCCAACAAGCTGCATTTCCTCTGCATTGACGCCGCCGAAGCCGTCATCAAGAACAACTGGTGGTCGCGTTTGGGCATTGCTGAAGCGGCCATCCCGGTGATTTTGAAATCGTGGGAGCGCGACGACTTCAGCCTCTACGGGCGGTTTGATTTCAGCTACGACAGCATCACGCCGCCGAAATTGCTCGAATATAATGCCGACACGCCGACTGCGCTGGTCGAGGCCGCCGTGGCGCAGTGGTTCTGGCTGCAGGATCTGCATCCGCATGCCGACCAGTTCAATTCCATCCACGAGCGGCTCATCGCGGCGTGGCAGCGCTGGGCCGGGAAAACGATTCACTTCAGTTGCGTCAGGGAACTTGCCGAGGACGAGATGACCATTCTCTATTTGCGCGACACCTGCGAACAGGCCGGCGTCAAAACCAAGTCGGTTTTCATTGACGACATCGGCTGGCATAACCGGGAAAACCATTTTGTTGACCTCGACCGCGAGCGCATCGAGCGCGCCTTCAAGCTGTATCCATGGGAATGGCTGTGGCATGAGGAGTTCAGCACACATCTGGCGAAGGACTGCCTGCAGTTCATCGAGCCTGCGTGGAAAATGCTGTTGAGCAATAAAGGTCTGCTGCCGATTCTCTGGGAACTATTTCCTGAACATCCGAACCTCCTTCCCGCCTATGATGTCGCCGAACCCCTCGGCACCCGTTACGTCCGAAAACCCAAATTGAGTCGCGAAGGCTGCAACGTGTCGTGGATTGAAGGTGGCGTGGCCGTCGAGGAAAACGGCGGCAACTACGGTGATGAAGGTTTTGTCTTTCAGGCCACGGCGGACATTCCCGATTTCGACGGCAACCATCCCATCTTCGGCGTCTGGGTCGTGGATCATGAAGCCGCGGGACTCGGTATTCGCGAAGACACTCGGCG
>Ga0316230_1003357_pt1 | contig 12678 bp, 14 predicted proteins | sample TBH18025metaG_FD_206004 | JGI IMG/M metagenome (GOLD analysis project Ga0316230, IMG submission 206004) | Freshwater microbial communities from Trout Bog Lake, Wisconsin, USA - TBH18025 | ecosystem: Environmental > Aquatic > Freshwater > Lake > Hypolimnion/Profundal zone | place: USA: Wisconsin...
TGGGTCACCCACTCCTCGCGCGGGGTGCCGCGCGGACCGCTGGACAGGGAGTGGTGTAGGACCACCCGCAGGGGCGAAGTGCCCTCCGCCGCCGGGGCGACGGGGCTTTTCAGGGCGTAATTCTGTTGGCTGAGCTGGGGCAGCGTGCGGCTCAGATAGTCCTCCGGATTGACGTCCAGATTATCTGCTTCCAACACCCGTTGTACCAGCTCACACGCTCTGCTCATGCCTTAATTACTCCGCGCAGTAGTTGTACACCGGCCAGCCATAGGCCCGGTGCAGGTGTTCAGCGTAAGCAACCGCTTCGGCCAGCGTGTCGTAATCTTTGCCTGTGTCGTCAATGCCGCCAGGATTGATCAAGTGCAGATAGACTCCGAAAGCTAGCGGGTCTTCGTCGTCCTGCCAAACGTCATCGCCTTCCGCGTTGAGACCGTGAATTTCAATGGCATCCACGTTCTTCGGATCAATGTGCTTCGGCAGCCCCGGCTGCATGCTCGGCAGCTGCTGCTTCAGCCACGCCTCTGGGTCCAGGGGCGGCTCCTCCGACTCGTAGCGGGTCCACACCGGCGGGATGCTCAGCGGCAGCTTGTAATCCTGCTCCAGCCGGTGGGCGTATTCCAGTGCCGCTTCTTTTGTGGTGAAGTCCTTGATGTGCTCCGCCTCGTTGCCCAGGCGCTGGCGCAGGTACACACTGAAAAACTGCGAGTCCAGGTCGTCCACTTCCACGTCGTCACCAACCTGTTTACAGCCGTGTACTTCGATACGGGTGTAGTACTTCGGATCAACGTCCACCGGCAGCCCGGTTTTCAGATCAGGCAGGTTCTGCTTCAGCCACGCCTCTGGGTCCTCCTGTGATTCGATCCGGCGCGGCGGCCTTAAGATGCCGTATTCCGCCTTCCGGAATCGCTCCTGCATGTCGTACAACTCGTCTGAACCGCCACCTGGTACATTCAGCAATTTCTCGATGGCCGCCGTCGCGTTTTGGATGGCTTCCGTCATGGCGATGGTATTCTGAAAGCCCGCCCCGGCGCTGAACAGGCGGATGCGGCCCTGGTTGTCACTGAACTGCGCCCGCACCACAATCACACAACGCCAGGGATCAGGATGACCTGGGTCGTTCTGCTTGTAACTGACGTGGATGGTCGCCCGGGGGAGCACCAGCCGGGTGATGGTCTTCACGGGCGGGTTTAGCTCGATGGTTTTCACGAACCGCAGGTATGGATTATCCGGCAAATCATTGTCCGCCTGCTCGTACGGCACATAGCCCAGGCGCTGCAAAATCACCTCCGGCGTGCTGTAGCGACTGAGCGTCGCCTCGGGATCATCCAGGTCCTCGGACTCGTCCACGTGCTCGTGCTCCACCGCGTACAGCGCCTGCTGAACTTCCGCCGCCGCGCGCACCGCCTGCGGGGCCTTGGGCCAGTTGATCGAGCTGACGAAGGTCGACAGCTTGCCCAGGAACCGGCGGATGGCCATGTTTGGGTCCACGATGTGCTCACCGTACTCGTTTTGGCCGGTCAAAATCGGCAGCAGCGTGGCGTTCCCGACTTTGAACCGGACTTCCGGGTGCTCCCGGTTGCTGAAATAAACCTCCACGAAACTATTACTCCAGTCCCGGGCCGACTTGGGATCGAAAATCAAACCCACGTCCATCTGGTCGTAGCTGGCCTGACCGACCGTATACGTCTGGGGCATCGGGTACGACTTGTACATCTCGCACAGGACGTTGTTACGCGAACTCCGGGGTCCATGGACGAAGCCATGCTGCCGCAGCTCCGCCTCGATGTCGAAAGTGGTGTTGACGTAGCTGCTCAGGTCGAACTCGTCGTCCGTCTCCCAGAGTTTGGACGCCACCACCGCCTTGGCGGCGCTCTCCTCCACCGCATTAGCGCCCATGCGCTCGACATCCGCCTCCACCTGTTTGGCCATGTCCGCCAGCCATTTGTCCAGATTCCGCTTGCTGTTGAAGTTGGGAATCCGGCGCATGGCTGCGTCGATGCGCACTAGCGCGCGACGAACCGACACCGCCAGGTTGTAGTCAATGTTGTTCAGCTTGGCTGGATTCAGAAAAATCCCACACGCCGAGCAGTACATCGGGCGCGCGTTGGCCACGCCCGCCAGCGGCTCAATCACTGCGCCGATCACGAGCGTGTCGCCGCTATCATCGCGCACGTAGACCCGCTTGATCTCGCGCTTCAAGTTGTCGGACCGGAGATAAATCGACTGCGGCAGCTGGAAGTGCTTAATGAGCGCTTTGTCGTCCTCCCCGCGCATCCGCCGGGTATACCCGTGCTGCCGGAACACCTCGTCTACGTCGTAAACGGCGTCCATGTACCGGCTGACGTCCGGCTCGTCGTCCGCCTCAAAGCACCAGAAATTCCGGTCCGCCTCCTCGGCGCTTTCCGCTAGCACATGCACCGAGTCGTCGCTGATGTCCACCGCGTAAAAGCGCTTGATGATTTTCGCCAGGTAGACCCGTATCTGCTCCATGGTCGCTTCCTTGCCGCTGTACTGCGCCCGCACTTCCATGGTGTTCGACCCAGGCACGCCCAGGTAGACTTCGATGTTCCAGTAGATGTTGCCTGACCGGTAGTTTTTCTGCGGCTCCACCACCATCAGGATGTCGGTGTTGTTTTTGCCGACGATGGCGATGTCCCACGCGCCCGGGCGGCCCGGATGAAAGCCCAGGCTCCGTAGCATGTAATCCGGGTTGTACGCTTCCTTGGCGTACGCGTCCATGTCGAAGTCGTCCGGGTCTGAGGACTCGTTCCGACGGCGTCGGCGTGAAGGCCAATAGTGCGGACTGGTGCGCTCCGGTTTCCGACCCCACTTCACCCGCCAGTACCAGTTGCTGGGCGTCTCCCAGCTGTTAACCGTCCAGGACTTGTCCGTATTCCACAGCTCGTTGAGCGCGCCCGCCATGAACTCCGCCGACTGCTCGTTGCCCATCCAGTCCACCGGCTTGCCGTTGAACGTGATCTCGTACTTGAAGTCTGCCGGGTCCTTGCGCCAGGCCCAAGGCTGGTCCGCCGCCTGGGTGTAGCGCCGGAGATCGTCGAGATCGTCGGATTCGGCCAGCGGCTCGTCAGTTTCCTCTGAGTGCGCCCACTCCTTGAACTCCGCCACGGTCATCTCGGTCATCCCGCCCAGGCGCTCCTTGCCCTTGCCGTCCGAAAACCCGGCCAGGTAGGTCTCCTCGGCCTTGGCCTTGGACGGAAACGCCAGCAGGCACTTATGCTCGTCGAACTTGCCGCTCTCCGCGTCCAGCTGATCCACGACCCAGACTTTGTCCGAGGCCGGGTCCTCGCCGATGTAGACGTCTACATGATCTCCGTCCTTGCCGGTGGTGCCCTTGATGTACCCGTAGTGGGCGGGCATTTCTACGCTCCACTTCTTGCCGCCCTTGTCGACGCCGGAGCGCTCCTGGCCCCTGGCGTTTTCAATGGTGATGTCCAGGCCGTACAGGTGCAGATGGCCTTTCGGGTAGTTGCCCGCCTCCGCGTGCTCGGGCGACTTGGGCGGCTCCGCCTTTTCAGCGGCAGCGGTGATTTCGGACGCGGTCGGCTCTTCACTTTCCGCAATTTTAGACACCCGCGCCACCAACGTATAGTCCGGCATGATGTCCCATCTACGGCCTGTTGCCTCTGTGTCTACGAACACGCCAGGCGCATGCTCTGGCTCCGCATACTCGCTGATCCAGGCACGTAAACCCATTTCCGGTGCCATCAAGTGCCGCTTGCGCGCATAAGCCGTGGCCTCTTCCAAGGTAAAAGACGTAGAATAATAGACGGCATCACCGAAACGCTTGCTACGCTTTGGCATCGCGCGCAACACGTACCAGGTCCTCACGTAAGAGCGCAGGAACGATTCGGGATCGTCCACGTCCACCGCTTCCTGGACCCGCGCCCACGGCTTGTAGTCCGGCGTCAAGTCCCAGACCAGGCCGGTAGGCTTGATTTCCGGCCACTCGCCCTGCTTATGCGGGAACTGCTCGTACTGCTCAATCCAGACGTGTTTGGCGTCATTGAACAGCTCCAGGTTCCGCGCTACCTCAACCGCCTTGTCCACGCTCGACGCGGTCACCATGTACACCCGACGGCCTTCACCGCCGTCGGAGTAGAGCACGTGCGACAGCTGGCGCTTATGTCCGCGCAGGATCGCCTCGGGATCGTCCAGGTCAGCTTGAGATTCGATCACCAATCCACTGGCCACGTCCTGCTGCCACTGCCTGATGATCTTGACCGCCTCTTGAACGCTTTCCGCATCCCGCACGTGCTGGGGCGACAGGCACCAGTACTTCCCGCCGTTTCCCCTTTCCGTAGGAAAGAACATCTGGCAGACGTAAGGCGCTCTGTCGGTTAGACTGTAGACGTAAAACATGGCTTTAGGCGTGCGCAACTCCCAGCCCGCTTGAATCATGCTAGAGCCGCCAGCGCTGACTGGTATCGTCCGCCGCAATCCCAACTCACCAAGCGCCTTATCCGGGTCCACGGTGTCGTGGGCATAGCCCATCAGATCAAAATCGTCAGGATTGGCCGCTTCTTCCAACTGAGCCAGCCGCACTCTAACCTCCGACGGCAAAGCGTCTACGAGAATCAGCTTGGACTCCTGGCGATATTGCACCAGCTCCAGGTGCTCCAGCGGAAAACGGATCGACTCATCGTCGAACTTGACCCAGGCCGAATCGAACCTAGAGCTTTCGACAGTGCCCACTTCGCCGAAATACCGCGAGCGCTCATCCCTCACTTTCACCTGCGCGCCCTTGGGTAACGGCTGGGGCTTGATCCAGCCACCGTTGGCCAGGGCCTTGACATGCTCCTCGTCCGGATTGTCGCTGACCGCCAGCCTGTGCCGTACGCCTACACCAGCTTTGAGTGGCAACAGAGGCTTATTTGGGTCACGGTAGGGAACGGCCTCCCGCAAGTCGTCCTCCTGGCCTTGTACCCGGTCGTTAATCGCGGCCAGGTCGCCTCTGGTCCAGTCGTGGTGTAGCGCGCGCAAGCGATGGATTATACTGTCGGTGCCCACCGGACGGTTCAGTTCCCGCTCGATCAAATTTACCAGATGCACGACTTGATCCTGCGTACACCACATATCCGCAGTTAACTCGTACTCGTGGTACGCCCGTACCTCATAATTAGTACTTCTTAAATTTCGTATGTCCACTGAAAATAGGCCGTAGTCTCGGTGCAGTTCCGGCTTGTAGCCGTCGCGCATCCGCACGCTGAAACCACGGTCCACCAGCGGCTGGTACCAGGCGGGAACGTCAGTGACCATCTGCTCCATGCTTTCCGGGGACAGGTCGTCAGGGTCCATGGATTCGTCTACCGGATCGTCGTCCAAGTCTACCTTCGGAATCCGGTGGCACACCCGGACGTAAATGTCGTCTTTGCCGTCCAGACCCAGAGGCTTCGACAGCTCTTCCTCAAGGATGCGCACGAACGCCTCGAACTTCGAGCTGGGCCGTGGCACCCGAAAATAGGTGACCGGATTATTGGACATGTAGATCATCAAAATGACGTCCTTGGAGTTGCCCGGATAAGCTCGAATAAACCTAGTGGCAGTGCAGTGCTTTTCGTAGTCCCGGCCATCCTTGATTTTAGCGTAGCCCAGGCTTTTGAGCACAGCTTCCCAGGTGGGTGGAACGTCGGCCACCATCCGCTCCATGCTCTGGAGGGACAGGTCGTCAGCCGCGTTCGGTTCGGTCACCATTTGGTGTAACTACCGGCGGCGACGGGCACCGGCCTTCGATCCGCTGCATGGCTTCTTCGATGGAAATACGGTACTCCACTTCATCTTTCAGCCGCAGCGGCTCGTCAGTGAAGAGCTTGGCCCGGAACCGACCTCCCGTCGTGACCATGCACTCCGTGATGATCGTGGCCGCCGCCTTGGCCAGAATCTCCTCCCGGTACACCAACGGCCCACTGCTGTTGCCCACCCAGGCTTCGCCCTGGCCGTCGTACACGCCCCAGACGAACGGGAACGTGTCCAGGAGCTGCTTGCCCGCGTCGTACTCAGCCTGGCTGGGACTTTCCATTTTCAATTCCTACGGTGACGCCTGCCGCGCCAGACTCCAGCAACTTGCGCAGCTCGGCCAGCTCACTGGCCACGCGCAGCATGGCCGCCGCTTGCAGGTAGCCTGCCACTTCCTCGGGGTGCGGGTGCTGGCCCAGATCGTTGAGCGCCTGCTGGACCAGCAGACGCATCTCCGACGGCTTGAATTCCTTGACGCCTGCGTCAGCCGCCAAGTTTCGCGGCTCGATCATGAGCGGCTTCCGGGCCTCCAGAGTCGCTGGTTCAGGCTGCGGACGACGCGTGGGTACTGCGGGGCGGCCCACCGGCGGCAGAGAGGGTCTGGGCGTACCGGCTTTGATGGCGGAGGTCCCGAAGAATCGGCTGAATTTGCTCATGCCTGTGAAGAACTGAAAACCTCCATCAGCGTTTTGCCGCCGAAAATGCAGCCGCCCTTGCGGCAGACGGGACAGTACCCAACGTCCTTCCGTTCGGTGCTGTTGACGTTTTTGAGGTGATACGCTCGCCGGTGCTCATACTCCCAGGGGCGGCCATCCCGGGGCATGGGACTGTCAATGTCGCAGATACGGCGGCCATCTGGAGCCAGCGGCCAGACGAGCTGGCCGCTCTTGATCCGCTCTTGGGCCGCCCGCTTCAACAGCTGGACGATAGTGGTCTTGTGCAGGCCGCAGTGCTCGGCGATAGCCTCGACCGACTGCCCGGAATGGTAGGAGTCGTAGATGAAGTTCCAGCGGGTCAACATTCTTTTGCGCCGGTAACCTGGCGCAAAAAACCGCAAAACCTCGCGCGTTGTGATGATTTCTTCCATTGTATTTAAGGCGTGAACGCTGTTAGTATTGTAGACATCATGCTGGAACATGGCAACGACGAACCAGATGCCGGGCCGGAACTGAGTCCGGACGAGCTGATTGACCAGATGTTCAAGCCGGTCCAGCCGCCGCCACCCGGCGTCAGCCAGCAAGAACTGGAACGCTGGGTTGACAGCCTGCCCTGGGACCGCATGATCGCGGACCCGCCGGATGACGACGATGGCAGCGCCTTGGACGACGAAGACGATGTACACGGACGCCGCAGTGGCGGCTCAGAATTCGTCGGCAGCGGCCTGTCCGGCGTCACCAGCACCGGCTACGCCGTGGCCATCGCTGACCTCATTGGCCGGGACCGGGCCAGGGTCTGGGGCTACAGCTCCGACAGCAATCCACTGGGCGTTATTTCCGCCGAGTACGACGGCACCGACTTTGTAATTGTAGACGACCGTTACCTGATTGACCCATGGCTCAGCTGCGTGGAAAGCTATACCACCCAAGTCGTGTTCGATCTGAACTCCCCGCACGACGCGGCTGAAATCAAAAGAATCTACGGCAACCGCCTGCTCTGGGAGCCGACCAACCTGTGAACGCCGCTGCCATCGCCTACGCCGCCAAGTTGCTCGACCTGCCGCTTCAGGAGGCCGATCCTGACGAGGTCGACCCGTTCCACTACATCAATCAGGCGGGCGACGAGGCCATGGCGCGCAAACGCTTTCTACTGCTGCAAAAACTGGCCCGCTGCAATTTCGGAGCCGCTGTCAAGCTCAGCGGCGAAGACATGATCCAGCTCAACGCCGACGAAGCGGGTACGAAGCTGACACCGGAGATTTGGGTCAAGCTGGGTGAGGACATGCACCGCCTGGAAAACAACGCCATGTCCGCTTTGCGGCAGAACGGCCTGAATTGCAGCGACTGCGGCCACGACACCTTCAACGAGCTGGTCATCAGCTGCTGGTTCGCCAAAAACCAGGAAGAAGCCGACCTGCGCGGCGTGTACCTGGTCCGCCAGTACCTGCTACACGAGGAACCTATCAGTACCAGCAGCGGCACCTGGGATTCCTTCCTCGGCTCCGGCAGCACGCAAAAGCTGTACGAAGGCACCAGTGAGTACGGCCAGATGATTGAGGTCGACTTGGAAATTTTCGACCTGGGCGACGTCAAAAGACTGCTCGAAGACGGTGAGGAGCTGCTGGGTGAGAGCGCCGATCCAGACAATGTAGACGTTGGCCGGTACCTGGCTGACATCACCGGCCTGGAGCACGGCGGCCCGGCGCACGAAGCGCTGGACCTGGGCACCTTCGCCAAAGACGCCACCAACTTCGGGCTGAACCTGCCGCAGGTCAACGTCTGGGGCCGCTGGGTGATCCTGTTCGGCTACACCTACTGGGCCTACGACCTGGACGACCAGCCCATCAGCCAGCTGGGCACGCGCAAGCTGGTAACGGAATACACGCAGAAATACGGCATCACCGGCTACAAGCTTCAAGTCTACGGCGGCGGCAACGGCGCGAGCGCATTCTGCGGCGTCAAGCTGGGCGTACCGGCGCACTACTTTTCAGACCAGTCCCTGGCGGACTGGCGCGCGTACAGCCACAACCGGGCGGAGCTGGACCGCCACTACGTGTCGGGCTTGAAGATCAAGGAGTCGGACGAGGAGCTGGATAATCCCGAGGCGCTGCTGCGCTCCACCAGCCACGATGTGCTGATCAGCAACGGATTCACTCCCTTCGCTGAAGATGCTAGCCATTCGTTCTACAAGGACATCCAACTTAAAACGTCCCTCGTTCGCTTTATCATTCGCCTGATGCGCTCAGACGAGACCAGCCCCGATTTTTCGTTTGTCGCAGGCTACCGGTCAGACCTGCAAAGCCCGATGCAATACATGAACTGGCGACCGCTGATCCACGGCTCCTTGATCAACGTGTTCCTCGCCCGGCTCAACCAGCACCTGCCGGAGTGGACCAGCGGCAAATACAGCACCAGCACCGTAGCACTCCGGGCCAATGACCTGGCCACGGAACTGCGCAACCTGCGCCAGAGCAGCCTGGCGGCTAACACCGCACAAAGACTTAGGCTACGCAACGAATCCGAGGAATCAGACACGGAGCTGGACATGCCCCGCGCGGTCGGTCACTACCTGACCTCGCCCGACCTGGTGCGCCTGCTCAAGGACCTGAACTACTGGCCAATCGGCAAAACGGAATACATGGTGCTGTGGAACGACTCCAAGAGCATGCACGAGTGCTACCAGAAAGTCTACGTCACTAACGTCGCCGTCGCCTTGCGCCTCTGCCAGGGTGTCATCGGCGTACAGTTTTTCATCCACAATAACTGGGAAGGCTTCCGGGTCAGCATGGGCGACGACGCGTTTTTCCATGTCAAAGACGCCCATCACGCGGCCACGGTACTGAAGGCCATGGACCGGCAGTTGACGCAGCTGGTCGCCAACCCGAAGTTTGACCCGGACGAGCTGGGCGATTTGATCGTGAATACCTGCCGCTCCGCCGACGCCTGGTACCACGAGACGCTGCAAAACCTGCGGCCACCTGATCAGTAAAATATAATGTTGACTGGGCCGTATTTCTGTCTACACTGTCTGCATGAAGTACGTGCCGCGTCCCTCCGACATCGACTGGACGGTCGCCCAGTTTCAAAGGCTGAACGACCGGGCCATCTGGGGCGTGCCCTCCAACCGGTCCATCTACCGCCTCGACAAAAAGGCCAGTACCTTGGAACTGCTGTACGGCCCAGAGATGGGCTGCCAGGGCAACCTGTTCGAGCAGCTGGCCATCATCTGCTCCCACCCGCGCATCAACCTGCGCCTGATCCGCAATGTGAAGACCGTGCCCCGCGCCATGGTCGAGTCCGACTTCGGCCTGGGCAAGCTGCCCGCCATGGTCGACCGCGCCGCCCGGGAGAAGCACCTCGACGAGGTGTTCCAGGCCCAGGCCCGCTATTTCGCTTCTCAACTACACGTACCATGAACAACCAAACTGACTTTCCTCCGCTGCATCAGGTTATCCCGGGCCTGCCGCCACCTGCCGCCCGTCCGTCGGGCAGCACCCGGCTACAACAGTTGATACTGCTGGCCGACAGCATGAACAGCGGCGACGCGGCGGTGGTGCTCAACACCGAGGTCGCGACCATGCGGATCATCCTCGCCACCCTGGGCTACAACAGCGCCACGGACGGCTGGCGCTCCGAGCCAGCCCTGATGGACCCGCGCCACATTCTCCTATTCAAGCTACCAAAATGAAACTATACCTCCGCCACGTCGAACCCCTTGGCTTCAAGGGCGCGCCCTACTACCGCACACAGTGGCAGTCCACCTACCACCAGTTCTTACCTGACGCTGGGATCATGCTAGGCATCTCCCAGCTGATCCCCAACGGAGTCTGGAAAGTCATGCTGACACCGCAGCAGGTCAAGGCGTACCTGGACGACAAGGTGTGCATCACCCCGCCGCAAAGTTGTGCGCCCACCGCAGGTAAACGCCGGGTGATCTCGTTTGAGGCGCACGGCGCGTGGCTCCATGAAGGCGAGATCAAGAGCATGAAGCAGCTCCGCAAAATCTTAAGCACCACCGGCCTGGCCGCTTTCAAGGAGCACAAATGAACTATGACCCGGTCATTATCCTGTTGTGCCTGGCCGTCTTCGTACTGCTGCTAGGCAAAAAGCGTAAATAAGCTATGGACCGTGCCCACCAGCTCGCAAACCGGCTCCTGGAGACTGACGACCAGGAATTCGACGACGCCGTAAACGTCGGCAATTTCCCATTGCAACGCCTGCTGCGCGGCAATGGCTTCAAGCCCCTGCCTGACGGCCACCCCAGCCACCGCAACAGCGAGGAGTGCTGGGAGAAGCAGCTTCAGAACGGCGGCGTGTGCCGGGTCTTCCCGATGGACTCGGAGCGCGAATTCCAGGGCCGCCGCGAGAAGCTCTGGCGCTGGGAGAAGTACAGCGGCCCCGAGCGCGACCGCGAGAAGCTCTGGCACTTGGATAAGCGTAGCGTCCCCGGACGCGACCGCTACGAGAGCTTCGATCTGCCTGAGAGCGCCATGGTCATGGTCCTGCGCAGCTTCCTCCAGCGACTTTCCACGTGGAACAAGCACAACCGGCCTATTCCCGGCGGCAGCGGGCCGCACGCCTACTTCTGAGTACGGGTAATACCTGATAGCTGATCGGCTTAAACCGTGCTAGCGTTGCGCCATGAAGACACTTGCATTTGCCGCCCTGGAAGTCAGCAATTCCGGCGGTCTCATTCACAGCCTGCTCTATTTCCTGGTGGTCGGCATTTGCGTGCTGGCCATCTGGTGGGTCGGCATCTGGTTCATCGCCAAGCTGGCCGCGCCTGCCATCGTGCGCACCGTCTGGGACGGCCTGTTCATCCTGGTGGGTCTTTTCTGCATCGTCAATTTCCTGTTGGGCTTGACCGGCCACCCGCTCGTGGTCTGGTGACAAATCCGGTAGTTAGAGGCATGGACCGACACCTGGACGAAAAAGACCTCAAAGAATACGCTGAGCGTAGACAGAAAGAAAAGGCCGAGCGCGAGCGGGAAGAGGCCGAGGAGCGGGAAGCCCTGCGCCAGCGGCAGCTGCGGATCGGCGGCGCGTGGCCCATCATGTTCAGCTAGTGAAATCCCGGTTTCTCATTGAGTCCGAGGACGACGACCAGGGCATCGACCCGGAGCGGTACGTCAATGAGCTGCCGCCGACGTTCCAGAGCATCTGCGCCAGCTTTGGCCTGCCCCTGCGTCAGATTCCCGGCGCGGTCAAAGTCTGGACCGGCATCAAGTACTGGCCACTGGCTGAACCGATTCGAGCCGGAACTCGCCACATTAAGAGCATCTGCCTGAACCTGCATTTCTACCCGGAGAGGAAGAACTACCGAGTATGCTGGTACACGAACAGGGGCGTGGGCTTGGCCTACTTCCAATCCCGACGCGAATCACCCACCGAGATGGCTAAGTCACTCCAGGAGCTGCTGCCCAAGCTGGAGGCCCTTGGCCAGCGGGTCAGCCAGCTGCGCGTGCGCTCCACCGGTAATTGTGCCTTTCACACGGCGTTCATTTCACTCCCTGAATTCAAGGCTGCCGCCGAGGGCATGACGGTTATACCCCTAGAATGATCACCGCCACCTCCATTGTAGACAGCTTGCTGGAATCCGACGATCCGGATGACGAGTCCTTTTTGATGGGTTACGTCAAGCAGGCGAACCAGCCCTGGACCCGGCTGCGGCTGATCACGCCCAAAGACTGGCGCGCTTTCTTCAAGTCAATGGGCTACAAGACCGCCAGCCTGTACGTCAACCGTAATCCCGGAAAGCAGCTGAAGCGGTTCAAAACCTACCGGTACATGTCCGGCGTGCTGTATCCACTGGATGGCCATCAGGTGGACTGGCAGGACGAAGCCCTGCTGCGAGAATACACCTACGCATTTTTGGAAAAAAGCACTGGCCAGGAGCGGCGGGACTTGGGCTATATTGTAGACATGAGCGCCTGGAGCGACCTTAACGACTACAGCCGGGAGAAATATCCAGGCAGAAACGAAATCTGGTTCAATCTCGACTCCTCCGACGGCACCGACAGCTACGAGCGGTTCTACCCGATCTGGCGCTAGAGCGGCTGCTGCTCCCATTGCGGCAGGCTCAGATCGTTCCAGTACTGCTCCCGGCTGCGAAAACTTCGGGCAGGCAGCGGCTGAATGACCCGCTTGGCGTTTCCCAGGAATCCCGCCCACCAGGCGAAGGTGGACCGCCCGATGATTAGCGTCTCGCTGGCCGCCGCCACGTAGGCGAAGTCGTCGGCCACGTCGTGGTGGAAGACCGGCAGCTTGA
>Ga0316230_1003362_pt1 | contig 12662 bp, 5 predicted proteins | sample TBH18025metaG_FD_206004 | JGI IMG/M metagenome (GOLD analysis project Ga0316230, IMG submission 206004) | Freshwater microbial communities from Trout Bog Lake, Wisconsin, USA - TBH18025 | ecosystem: Environmental > Aquatic > Freshwater > Lake > Hypolimnion/Profundal zone | place: USA: Wisconsin...
GGGGGCCGCCGCCCTTGATGGCGCACTCGGCAACCAGCATGCCGGCGAACTCCTCGGCGGTCGTCGCCCCCGCCAGCCGGGCTTGGCGCAGCGCGGCGGCGAAGTCACCGGGCGTCAGGTTGGTCAAGCCGACGATCTGCCCCTCGGCGGCTGGATTGGCCGTGAGGCCCAGGAGCCCAAGGCTGTCCCGGAACATGGTCCCCATTTGGTCCTTGCCCAGGTAGCCGAACTTGACCTTCAGCTCAAACCGCCGCAGGGACGCCGGGTCAATCCGGCTCATGAGGTTCGTGCTGGCGATGAAGATCCCGCTGTAGGTTTCCATCTGCGTCAACATCTCGTTGACCTGGGAGACCTCCCAGGAACGCTCCGCCCCCCGGCGGTCCTGGAGGAAGCTGTCGGCCTCGTCCAGCAGCAACACGGCGTTGTCGGCGGACGCTTCCTCGAACATCCGGGCCATGTTCTGCTCGGTCTCCCCGAGCCATTTCGACTGCAGGTCCGAGGCCCGCTTCATCAGCAGGGGGCGGTCCAGCACTTCCGCCAGGTGGTGCCCAAAAGCCGACTTTCCTGTCCCCGGTGGACCGTACAGGCACAGCCGTCCTGCCCCTGTCCGCTTGAGCCCGGCGGAGATGGCCACGAGGTCCCTGTCAGCGTTGAGGATGTCCAGCCGGTAGATCGTCGGCGACGTCAGCGCCATCCTGGGCCGGCGCGGAGCCCCCTGGGCGACCTGGGCGTTCTCCACGACCCTGCCAACGACATCATCCGCGACCAGCTCAGGACGGGCCTCCAGGACCACCCTAGCGACCTTGGCGGCACGCTCCACGGCGGCTGGGCTGAGACCCTCGTGCTCGGCGGCCCTGGCCTTCCACGAGGGGGTCACGGGCAGGGCCGCCATGTACAGGTTCAAGATCTTGGCCCTGACAGACCGGGGCGGGACGCCAATCTCAAGGACAAGATCAAACCTACGTCTGTAGGCCGGGTCGAGGGCCCAGCGGCTGTTCGTGACCCAGAAGGCTGGGACCGGGTTTTCCTGGAGTACCCGGTTGGTCCATCCCTTGTGCCCAGTTTGATTGCCGAGCCCGCCAGGGCCCTCCCGGTCCTCGCTGGCCCGGAAGACGTCCTCGATCTCATCGAACAGGACCAGGGACCGCGTGCCCCCCCCAAGGACGCCCTGTGCCAGCGCGAAGGCCCCAAGGCGGGCCCCGCCCTTGTGGATGTTCCCGTTGCGGTCCTCGACCGCGATCTCGTACAGCGGGGCCCCCAGGTGCTCGGCCATGGCCTTGGCCAGCTCGGTCTTGCCCGTGCCGGGCGGTCCCCACAGGAGGACGTTGACGCCCTGCTGCCCGGTGTCCAGGGCGCGACGGAGGTAGGCGGCCATGACCTGGAGGTCGGCGGCGAGGTGTGGGTAGTCGTCCAGACCGAGTGCCGGAGTCCCAGACCGCCGGAAGTTCGACAAGAACATCTCGCTCTGGTCCAGGTGCTCCAGGGCCAACTGGTCAGCTATCCCATTGAGGAGGCTGACCTTGGCGTCAAAATTCCACTTGCTGCCCAAGTCCAGGGTGATCAGGGACGACCGGATGAGCTTGCCCGTGTGACGCATGGCCTGGGAGACCTTGTCGAAGGGGTGCCCGGTGGCGGTCGCGATGAGCGCATGGACCTCGTGGGTCTTCAACTGGCCGAATTTCTCCACGGCCTTGCCCAGGGCGGTGGCATGGTGGGCCAGGGCCATGAACATGACGATGTCGGTCTCGACCGGGTCGAGGCCAAGGGTCTTGGCCAGCCACGCCACGTTCTTGGTCAGGGTGGCGGTCCTCGGGGCCTTCGGGGCCGCCTTCTCTGTGATGGCAAGCTGGGTACGTAGGCAGACGAGGAGTGCCTTGGGATCGACCTCCAGGGAGTCCTCGGGGACGGGGATTCCGGCTGCCCGGAGGACGCCCGGCTCGGTGACCTGCCCGTGGTCCCATAGAAGTCGGTGGCCGTCCATGCCGATCAGGAGCCTCAAGACCCAAAGCCGGACCAAGGCGTCGAAGCCCTTCATGTTCCTGAAGACCGCCATGGTCCGCCCTCCACCTCCAAGTAGGGCCGCAAACGGTCTGGGGACACCTGAAAGTAGTCACGGCGGCAAATTCTTCAGGCCACAGACCGCCGGCCTTTTCGCCTCCAGCAACGCCGCCAGCCCTGAAGGCCACGCTCTTCGTCCAATAATCAGGTGTCCCCCATCCGGAAACGACCCTACTTGGTGGTGGGGGGACCGCGATGGACAAGACGAGGGCCGGGTCACCCATCACCTTCTGGCCCAACAAGACCGGCATGATGAGCTACGCCCAGGCGGCGACCCCGGCTGAGCTTCACGCGGTCTCTCTGGGCTTGGAGTGGCCCTGGGCCGAGCGGTCTGGCCGTCTCTGGTCCTGGACCATAAGGAAGTCCTTGGAGCCCTGGGAGGGCGAGCGCATCAGCCGGTTCATCCCGGCCTGCAGCCCGCCCAACGTCTGGTCGGCCCGCGACAAGTTCACCGGGGAGCTGGTCGGAAAGGTCCGCCTGGACGTCTACGGCGAGCCGCAGCCACTCGGCCTGCTCTGGTTGAACGTACTGGCCTACGGCGGGCGCATCTTGTACTGCCCAACCGGGGAGACCGGGCCTGGGCGGCTGATCAAGGCCAACACGGCCTTGTTCGACCCCACCATGGGGCCCGAGGAAACCCGAGAGTTGTCGCACAAGATCACGGACGCCGGGCCTGGCGTCTTCGAGGCCGTGAACGTCCAGAGCGCGGAGGCCATCTCTCGGGCCCTGGGTGGTGTCTACCTGATCCCGGCAGCCTACCACTTCGACCAGTTCATGATGCTCTACCTGCGCCGGACCATGGTCGAGATCCCGGGGTTCCCGAAGCTGGGCCACCCCATGGACGCCTCCCTGACATTGAAGGGGTGCAAATACATCTAGCTGCCACGTGGGAATGCCCACTGGTGTGTCTCGTGGCCGACGTTGGGGGTCGCGAGCACCGACATCCTCTAGCTTTGACACAGGGATACTTACATTAAGTCAGGCCCAACAAGAAATGACCGGTCGGTCAGGCAGTGTCCACCACATCGCGGTAACCTGGAATAAACACACATCCAAGGACGAACCGCATGTCCAGACTTACCCTGCCCCAGCTTGAACGCCACCTCTTCGCCGCCGCCGACATCCTGCGCGGGAAGATGGACGCCTCGGAGTTCAAGGAGTACATCTTCGGCATGCTGTTCCTGAAGCGGTGCTCGGACGTGTTCGACCAGCGCCGGGAGGAGATCATCCACGATCAGGTCGGTAGGGGTCGGACCCAGGCCCAGGCCAAGGAGCGAGCCGATGACCCCGGCTTCTACAAGGCCCCGGACTTCTTCGTTCCAGAGAAGGCCCGTTGGAAGTACATGATGGACACCCTCACACCCCAGCGGGGTGGGGTCGGCGACGGTCTCAACAAGGCCCTGGGGGCCCTGGAGGAGGAGAACACGGCACTGGAGGGGGTGGTCCAGCACATCGACTTCAACCGCAAGGTCGGTAAGACCAAGATCCCCGACACCAAGCTCCGAGAGCTGATGGACCACTTCAACCGCTACCGCCTGCGGAACGAGGACTTTGAGTTCCCGGACCTGTTGGGTGCGGCCTACGAGTTCTTGATCTCTGAGTTCGCGGACTCGGCGGGGAAGAAGGGCGGCGAGTTCTACACCCCCCGGGACGTCGTCCGGCTCATGGTCAGGTTGGTGGACCCCCAGCCCGGCATGCGCATCTACGACCCCTGTGTGGGATCGGGCGGCATGCTCATCCTGGCCAAGCAGCATGTGGAGGAGCACGGTGGGGACGCCCGGAACCTCGCCCTCTACGGCCAGGACAACAACGGCGGCGTCTGGGCAATCTGCAAGATGAACATGCTGCTCCACGGGATCGCCGACGCGGACATCCAGAACGAGGACGTCCTGGCCCACCCCATGCACCGGGAGGGCGGCGAGCTGATGCGGTTCGACCGGGTGCTCACCAACCCGCCCTTTAGCCAGAACTACACCCGAGCGGGCACGGAGTTCCAGGAGCGGTTCCGTTACGGTTGGTGCCCAGAGTCCGGCAAGAAGGCCGACCTGATGTTCGCCCAGCACATGGTCTCGGTGCTCAGGCCCCAGGGGATGCTGGCCACGGTCATGCCCCACGGCGTCCTGTTCCGGGGCGGCGACGAGAAAAAGATCCGTGAGGGGTTCATCAAGGACGACCTGCTGGAAGCCGTCATCGGTCTGGCCCCGAACCTGTTCTACGGCACGGGCATCCCGGCCTGCATCCTGGTCATGAGGGCCAAGGGGGCCAAGCCGGCCAAGCGCAAAGGGAAGGTCTTGTTTATCAACGCCGACCGAGACTTCCGGTCTGGCAGGGCCCAGAACTACCTCCGGCCCGAGGATATGGAAAAGATCATCAAGACCTTCGTCGCCTTCGAGGACGTACCCGGCTATGCCGCCGTCGTGGACCACGCCGCCCTGGCCGAGAACGACTTCAACCTGAACATCCGGCGCTACGCCGACAACGCCCCCGAGCCCGAGCCCCAGGATGTTCGGGCACACCTAATGGGCGGCATCCCCAAGGCCGAGGTCGAGGCCAAGGCCGACCTCTTCCGGGCCCATGGGTTCGACCCCATGGCCCTCTTGGTGCCCCGGGACGACCACTACTTGGACTTCGGGGCCGCGATCACCTCCCGGGGCACCCTGAAGGCCACCATCGAGGCCAACGCCGGCATCCAGGCCAAGGAGGCGGCGCTGCAGGCCGCGTTCGGGTCCTGGTGGACGACCAACCTCCCGGTGCTCAAGGCGATCCCGGGCTCCACCGAGTTCATGACCCTGCGGGCCAAGCTTCTCAAGTCCTTCGCCGCCGCCCTTGAACCCCTGGGGCTGCTCAGCCGTTACCAGGTCGAGGGCATCGTCGCCTCGTGGTGGAACGAAGTCCAATTCGAGTTGAAGGCCCTGGCGGCCACCGGCTTCGACGGCCTCGTGGACGGCTGGGTCGCCTTCATCCAGGACGCCCTGCAGGACGAGGATGCCGCCGGGGGCAAGTTCGACCCCCTGGAGCACAAGCTCGTGAAGCACCTGCTCGCCAACTACCTGCAGGAGGTCCAGGCCCTGGAAGCCAAGAAGGCTGACCTAAAGGGGCAGATCGACGCCGCCAAGGCCGGCGATGAGGAGGACGGGGGCGAGGAGGAAGAGGGCCTGACCGAGGACGAGATTAAGGACCTGAAGCGGCAGCTCACCGCCGTGAAGAAGGAGGCCAAGAAGCTGATGGATCAGGTCAGCCAGCGTCTGGTGAAGGCCAGGAAGGCCCTGAGCGCCGCCGACGTCCAAGCCCTGGTCCTGGGCATCCTCCGGCAGGACCTCGCCACGCAGGTGGACCGGTATGTCGCCACCCACCGGGCCGAGATCGTGGCCTCCTTCGAAGTCTGGTGGGACAAGTACCGGATCACGTTGGGGGAGTTGGAGGCATCCAGGGCTGCTGTCCGAACCAAGCTGGAGAGGTTCCTGGTCGAGCTGGGGTATCGGGTATGAACTTGGGCACCCCTGCTTCCCCCAATCGAATCCGGCTTGAGGAGATCGCCAGCTTCGAGATGGGCCAATCGCCGGACTCCCGATATGTCAGCGAGGCTCCAATCGGTTTGCCATTCCTACAGGGCAACGCGGAGTTCGGTGTAGCCCATCCTCAGCCACGCCTGTGGTGTCGGCAACCAAAGAAGGTTTGCCAAGTGGGAGACAGCCTCATCAGTGTTAGGGCACCCGTAGGTGCTCTCAACCGAGCTGACCAGACCTACTGCATTGGCCGAGGGTTAGCTGCGGTTCGCTTCAACCTGGCCGAGCCTCGGTATGGGGCGCATCTCCTAGCCCACTTCGCTCCCAACCTTCGCCGAAAGGCCCAGGGGACAACTTTTGAGGCCGTTGGGAAGAACGATCTCGCCACACTAGAGGTCAACCACTTCCCTGAAGCGGAGCAGGCCCGCATCGCTGAGGTGCTGGACACCCTGGACGAGGCGATCCGGGGGACCGAACTGGTCATCAAGAAACTTGAAGCGGATCGTCACGGGGCGCTTAGATCTCTTCTTACTATTGGTATCAAAAGATATGGACACACTAGGTCTGTAGAAGAGCGGATGAAGTTCACGAACACCCCAATCGGCCCCCTCCCCCCCACTTGGTCCGTAGCCCGCCTCGGCGACCTGTTGAACACTGCCCGAGATCCCAGCATGAGAAGCGGACCGTTCGGGAGCGAGCTTCTTAAGAAAGACCTCGTACAGGAAGGTGTCCCCCTCATTGGCATCGATAACGTAGAGGTGGAACGATTCGCGACCGATTTCACCCGCTTCGTCACGCCGTGGAAGTTTGCGGACCTCTCCCGGTATCGGTCATTTCCGAAGGATATCCTGATCACGATCATGGGCACGGTCGGGCGCTGTTGCCTCGTCCCAGATGATATTGGCGACGCGCTGACGACCAAACATGTCTGGGCCCTGTCCCTTGATCTTGAACGTTACAGCCCCCTCCTTGCTTGCCTCCAGATCAACCATGCCCCATGGGTGCTTCGCCATCTCAATCGCGACCAGCAGGGTGGCATCATGTCTGCGATCAGAGCCGAGACGCTCCGATCCATCCTCTTGCCCGTTCCTCCGAGGGAAGAGCGCGAGGCCATCGAGGACATCCTCCATGCCATGGGCGCAGCCATCGCCACGGAAACGGAGCGGGTCATGAAACTAAAGGCATTGAAATCAGGTCTCTCGTCCGATCTCCTCACCGGTCGCGTCCGCACTCTTCCCCATTGAGGTCCCGATGAAGCTTTCCACCATCCTTGACCACATCGACAGCGGCCACATGGCGCTCCCCGAATTCCAGCGTGGCTACGTTTGGAACCGGGATCAGGTCCGGGGACTGATGCTCTCGCTCTACCGGGGGCACCCGGTCGGGGGCCTGCTGGTGTGGGCGACCGAGGCCATCGGTGCTCCGGCGCGGGGGGACGGCCCCCTGGCCTCCGGTGTCGTCAAGCTCCTCCTGGACGGCCAGCAGCGGATCACCAGCCTCTACGGCATCATCCGGGGCCAAGCCCCCAAGTTCTTCGACGGGAACATCAGCACCTTCACCGGCCTCCATTTCCACTTGGAAACGGAGGAGTTCAGTTTCTACATGCCTACCAAGATGCTGGGGGACCCTCTGTGGGTGGACGTGACGCGGCTCATGAAGGAGGGCATCGGCCCCGCCATGGCGGCCATCAATGCGAGCCCCGAACAAGCCCCCAAGCTCGTGAACCACCTCAACCGCCTGAATCAGATCCAGATGATCAAGGACCGTGTATTACATGTGGAGGAGGTGACCGGGGCCGACAAGACCATCGACGTCGTCGTGGACATCTTCAACCGGGTGAACAGCGGCGGCACCAAGTTGTCCAAGGGCGACCTCGCCCTGGCCAAGATTTGCGCCGAGGCCCCGGACGCCCGGGTCACCATGAAGTCCAGCCTGAAGAAGTGGCGGGACAAGCAGTTCCACTTCGACCTGGACTGGCTGCTCCGGAACGTGAACACCATCGTCACCGGAGAGGCCAAGTTCAGCTTCTTGCACACGGTGGACGCCCCGACCTTCGCCGACGGCCTCAAGCGGGCCGAGCGCCGCATCGACACCCTCCTGAACCTCGTGTCAGGCCGCCTTGGCCTCGACCATGACCGGGTCCTGGCAGGCCGCTATGCCTTCCCGGTCATGAGCCGCTACCTGGATCAGGTAGGCGGGACCTTCAGCAACGGGATCGTCGAGCAGGACCGCCTGCTGTTTTGGTACCTCCAGAGCGCCATGTGGGGCCGGTTCAGTGGGTCGGTGGAGTCCCTGCTCGACAAGGACATGGAGGCCCTGCAGCGGGGGGGTCTGGACGAACTGATCCGGGAGCTGCGGCTGTGGCGTGGGAGCCTGACGGTTCAGCCCGCCCACTTCAAAGGTTGGAGCCTTGGGGCCCGCTTCTACCCGGTGCTCTACCTGCTCACCCGGATCGGCGAGGCCCGGGACTGGGGCCTGGGCATCCCCCTGAAGTCCAACCTCCTGGGCCAGCACAGCCATCTGGAGGTCCACCATATCTTCCCCAAAGCCCAGCTCTACAAGCGCAAGCACGGGCGGGCCGAGGTCAACGCCGTCGCCAACTTCTGCTTCCAGACCAAGGAGACCAACCTGGAGATCAGCGACCGGCTGCCGGAGGAGTACTTTCCGGAGTTCGAGGCGAGACACCCAGGTGGACTGGCCTCCCAGTGGATTCCTGGCGATCCCCAGCTCTGGAAGATGGAGCACTACTCTGACTTCCTTGAGGCTCGCCGTCAGCTCCTTGCCGACACCATCAACACCTTCCTTCAGGATCTACTGCATGGCGAGCCCCTGGACGGGGCCGAAGTGCGGGCGGAACGGGTCCAGGAGGAGACCCTGGCCTCGGCGATCCCCGGCGGCATCGACAGCGAAGCTGATGAGGAAGCCCTCGAAGCCGTGAACGCCTGGGTGGTGGACCAGGGGCTGCCCGAGGGGCACCTCCTTTACGAACTGGCCGACGAGGAGAGCGGCGAGCCCGTGGCCGTCTTGGACTTGGTCTGGCCCGAGGGCTTGCAAGAGGGCCTGAGCGAGCCTGTGGCCGTGCTCCTGGACGAGAACCATGACCTCGTGGCCCTGGCTTCCGCCCGGGGCTACAGGGTGTTCACCCAGGCCGAAGCGTTCCGCCATTACGTTGAACGTGAAGTTCTGTCAGAGGTGGCCAGATGACCCCGCCGCTCCCCAACGAGTTCACCGAGTCGGAAAAGCCCCTGCTGGACCAGCTTCAGGGCATGGGCTGGACGGTCCGGCTCACCTCTCCTTGGGAGCCAAAAGACCTCCATGGCCGCGAAACCTACCGAGAGGTGTTGCTCAAGGACCGGCTCCGCCAGCAGCTTAGAAGTATCAACCCTGGACCTGACGGCAACTCCTGGCTTGACCGCACCCGCCTTGATCAGCTCGCATCCGAACTTGACCGTCCCGTGGGCGTGAAGCTTCTGGAGGTCAACCAGGGCCTGATGGAGTTGCTACTGAAGGGATCCACCGTGGAGGGCCTTCCGGGTTGGGACGGGGGGCGTGAGCAGGCGGTTCGCTTCATCGACTTCGATCATCCCGATCGGAATGAATTCCTTGTGGTCAATCAGTTCATGGTCCGCGCCCCAGGGGAGCGGAAGGCTATCATCCCGGATATCGTCCTTTTCGTGAACGGCATCCCCCTGCTTGTAATCGAGTGCAAGAGCCCAGCAATCACGGCCCCCATCGAGGCTGCTATCGACCAGCTCAAGCGATACAGCAACACCAGGAGCTATGTGGTTGAGGAAGGGGTCGAGCGCCTTTTCTGGGCGAACCAGCTCTTGGTGGCCACCGCAGGAATGAACGGGGCCAAGGCTGCATGCATCGGTGGCGGGGAGGAGCACTTCCTGAGCTGGAAGGACACCAGTCCGGTGCCAATGACTGAAGTCGCTGCCGCCCTGGGCAAGATCCGGCTGAATCCTCAGGAGATCCTGGCCGCCGGGATGCTCAAACCGACCCACCTCCTCGACATCATTCGCCACTTTATTGTCTTTAAGACAAGCGATGGCCGGACCTTCAAGATCGTGGCCCGCTACCAGCAATTCCGGGCAGTCCAGGAGGCTTTGCGCCGCCTGCTGACCGGGCAGGTCGGTGACCGCAGTAAGGGCATCATCGATCGACGGGGTGGAATCGTCTGGCACACCCAGGGCTCCGGCAAGTCCTTAACCATGGTCTTCCTGGTCCGGAAGCTCAGGACCATGAACCTATTGACCCGGTTCAAGGTCGTGATCATCACCGACCGCATCGACCTCCAGAAACAGTTCGCGGACGGCGACGCCGGGCTCATCGGCGATAAGGTCAAGGTCGCCCACACTACCCAGGGTCTGCAGCAAATGCTCCGGGAGGACGGCCCGGGGTTGATCTTCGCCATGATCCAGAAATACCAGACCCGGGACACCGAGGAGCTGGAGCTGGATCTGCCTTACCCGGAGGGCGGGGAGGAGTCCGGGACCGGCCAGATCGAGCCGGGGACCATGGCCGCCGAGCCCACGAAGAAGATCACGCTCCCATCCGAGGACCTGTTCCCCGAGCTGAACACCTCGCCGGACATCCTGGTCATGATCGACGAGGCCCATCGGTCCCAGGCCAGCGCCCTTCACGCCAACCTTCTGAGGTCCCTGCCCAACTGCGCCCGGATCGCGTTCACGGGGACGCCCATCCTGGCCAAGGACAAAAAGAACACGATGGACATCTTCGGGGACTTCATCGACCGGTACACGATCCGACAGTCCGAGGAGGACAAGGCGACGGTGCCGATCCTCTACGAGGGCCGCGAGGTCAAGGGGGCGGTCAAGGACGGCGAAGACCTGGACGACCTCTTCCGCAAGCTCTTCGAGGACCGGAACGTCGAGACCCAGGAGGCCATCCGAGCCAAGTATGCCAACGCGGCCAAGGTATTGGAGGCCGAGGAGCTGATCCAGGCCAAGGCCAAGGACATCCTGATCCACTACACCCAGACCATCCTGCCCAACGGCCTCAAGGCCCAGGTCGTTGCAACCAGCCGGCTGGCGGCCATCCGCTACCACGCCGCCTTTCTCACCGCCCACGCCGAGCTGCTCCAGGCCCTGGAGGCCCTGACGCCCGAGACCTTGGCCCTGGGTGAAACCGAGCGGCTGGGGCTCCCGGAGGCCACCCAGGCCCTGCTTCGGATCTACCCGATGTTGGGCACGATCAAGCGCCTGGACTTCGCGGTGGTGATCTCCGGGGACCACAACGACCCACCGGCCTACGAGACCTGGACGGACAAGACCAAGCAGGACCTGCGGATCGCCCGGTTCAAGAAGCCCCTGCACCACAAGGACCCCGAAAAGCAGGACGGCCTGGCCTTCCTTATCGTCAAGAGCATGTTGCTCACCGGCTTCGACGCCCCAGTGGAACAGGCGCTTTACCTGGACCGGTTCATCAACCAGCCCCACGACATCCTCCAGGCCATCGCCCGCGTGAACCGGACCTACCCCAACAAACGGGCGGGCCGGGTCATCGACTACATTGGGCGTGGGGGGAAGATGATCCAGCGTGCCCTGGAAGTCTACGACGCCGCCGACATCGACGGGGCCATGGAGGACGTGGAGGACCAGATCCCCCTGCTCCGTGACCGACACCAGCGCGTCGTCAATGTCCTGAAGGCCCAGGGCGTCGATGACCTGACTCACCTGGAAGATGCTGTTCTCGCTCTTCGGGAAGAACGTGTCCGCGCTGACTTCACCGTCAAGCTCCGGGCGTTCCTGGAGACCCTGGACACGGTCCTGCCAGACCCAGCGGGGTTGCCGTTTGTCCGGGACGCCAAGCTCTTGGGTTTCATCGCCCGGTGCGCCGCCGCCCACTACCGGGACACCCAGGTTGACCTCCGAGGCGTGGGCGAGAAGGTCCGGAAGCTCATCGACGACCACATCCAGGCCGAGGGCGTGGAGGTCATGGTCGAGCCCATCAGCATCCTGGATGTCCATTTTGACGACGCGGTAAACCGCCACGTCTCAGACCGGGCCAAGGCCAGCGAGATGGAACATGCCCTCCGGGCGCACATCCGCCAGCACTTCGAGGAAGACCCCGTCCGGTTCCAGAAGCTGTCCGAGCGGCTGGAAAAGGTCCTGACCGCGCTGAAGGACAACTGGGCGGAAATGCTGAAGGCATACCAGGTGCTCATGAACGACATCCGGCATGAGAGCACCGAGTCCTCGTTCGGCCTCGACCCGCGCACTCAGGCCCCTTTCACCCGGGTGCTTCTGGAGGAAATGGCCGCAGGGGACAACCCGGACGCCGCACAGGTTCGGCGGGCGACCGAGGTCACCCTGGAACTGGTAGACCACATCCGCCAGGAGATCCGCATTGTTGACTTCTGGCGCAACCCCCAGGCCCAGGAGGTGCTGAAGGGCTGGGTATTCGAGCTGCTGGACCGACACGACCTCGTGGACTTCAAGAAGGCCCGGGCCGTGGCCGACAGACTGGTGGACCTGGCCAAGGCCCTACATGAGCGCCTTGTCGAATGATGGACCACCTGGACCTGGGCGACCTCCACTTCCGGGTGCGCTGGAGCACCCGGCGGAAGACTCTGGGCTTGACCGTGGAACGGGATGGGACCATGACACTGGCGGCTCCGGTGGGCTGCGCCGAGGATCGCCTTGTCCGGTTCGCCCGCTCCCGGACATTCTGGGTCTACATCCAGCTCGCCAAGCGGGACCTCCTGAGCCACCCCCACGAGGCCCGGGAGTTCGTGACCGGGGAGGGCTTCATCTACCTGGGCCGGACCTACCGGCTCCTCCTTGTTGACGCTGACGGCGGTGAACCCCTTAGTCTACGCGCTGGCCGGCTACAACTGCATCGAGACCGGGCGGTCGATGGCCAGGACCTGTTACGGCAGTGGTACATCAGGCTGGGACAGACGTGGTTGAAGGACCGGGTTAAGCGTCTTGCTGGTCATGCCGGAGTGGACGTCCCCCCGACGGTTCAAGTACAGGACCTCGGGTTCCGGTGGGGCTCTTGCGGGCGGAACGGGCGGCTGTACTTCCATTTCCGGGTGATGACCTTGCCGCCGGCCCTGGTCGAGTACGTCGT